>Ga0224495_10002026_pt1 | contig 13619 bp, 23 predicted proteins | sample SF_Jul11_sed_USG_FD_168128 | JGI IMG/M metagenome (GOLD analysis project Ga0224495, IMG submission 168128) | Sediment microbial communities from San Francisco Bay, California, United States - SF_Jul11_sed_USGS_4_1 | ecosystem: Environmental > Aquatic > Marine > Sediment | place: USA: California... | reverse complement strand
TCCTCGCCCGCGTCCGCGGCGGCGTCCTCGGCGGCGTCCTCGGCGGCGTCCTCGGTGGCGTCCTCGGTGGCGTCCTCGGTGGCGTCCTCGGTGGCGTCCTCGGTGGCGTCCTCGGTGGCGTCCAAACGGTAGGTGTCAGCGGCGTCAGCGGCGTCAGCGGTCTCCCCAAGCGCGGGCGACACGCGAGGGTTCACAATCGAATCACCCAATTCCCGTTTCATACGGTTGCTCCTGATTTACAACGGGCAATGCACCACCGCCTGGCGGGGCGCCATGCACCATTTCCAGTTTCGACATCTCGACCTTGGCCTTCATCATTTCTACTTCGGCCTTCATCTTGGTGGCGGCGGCGGTGGCCATGGCAGCCTCCGCCTGAACTCTCGCCACCTCCTGATCCGGCGACGGGGGCGGGGGCGGGGGCTCTTCCTCGCCGTCTTTCGCCTTGACCATCCCCGGCGGCAACATCTTGCGAAACCGTTCCGCCACCTCGTCCGCGCCCGGCCAATCGCTGGCTTTTGCGACCAGATCCAGCACCCCGGCGGCGGCCGATGGGGCGGCCTGAATAAAAGCCAGCATGGATTGCACCGCCTCCATGCGCCGCGTTTTGAAGTTCGGCCCCGCATCCACCACCACGTCATAGCGGCCCCGGCGCAGGTTGTTGACGATTTCCGCCTCCTTCCCGGTGCCGTCCAGCAAGGTCCGGTTGATGACCACGGCCTCTTCCGTGTCATCCGCGTGCAGAATGCGGATTTCGCGCTCGGTGTCGTACACAAGCGGGATCAGCGCCACCAGAATCTTCCCGGCATAAACAATCGCCCGCGTCAGGTTGTCCACGTAGCGGAAAGTCATGTCGTCGCCCTGCTGCCGACGGGCCTCGATCGCCACCCCACTGGTTTCGTTGGACCGGTTCCCCAGCGACGCATCATAAATCCCCAGAACGCCTTTCATGTTGTCCGACGCCTGGTTGCGCTCCGTCAGCATGGCGGTCGAAATCCCCAGCGGCGCTTGCCGCTCAGGGCGTGGCACGCCATCCATGTGTTTGTACTGCAACACCGCGCGGGCGGTGGTGTTGGCCTCCGCCCATTCGTGTTCCCGGCCCACTATCTGGCCTTCAGCCGCCACCCACGGAACCCGGGGTGCAAGCGCAATCTGTTCGATGATCGCGGCGCTCCAATAATTCATTTCGCGCTGCGCATCCTTGCCGTGCTTCACCAGGCTCTGGCGATACCGCTTCCCGTCCACCACCACGTCCTTCCCCAACACGGGGACGATGGGGATGTGTTCGGTCGGCCAGTCAAACGGCCCTTCCAAAATCTCCGCGCCGGAGATGATGTATTTGGACACTTTGTAGCTGCCCACCATCCTGTGCCGCAGCACCTTGATGTCGGTCTGGTCATCCGGCATCTGGTCCTCGAATTCCACCGTGGCCTCCCCGCGAACAACCATCCCATCGGGTTGTTCGGTCAAGCGCACGTACTCGATCAGCTTGCGTTGGGTGGGTTTCTTCAGCCAGTACTCGGCCACCTTGATTCCCTCGTCAAGGAACCAGCCGTCGTACATCTGGCCGATGTTGTTGGCATCCAGAGCGGTAACCGCTGCTTCCGGCCACCGCTCCTCAAACTCCTCGCGCGAAACAACGTCCGTCACCAATGCCCACCGGGCGTCGGACCCGTCCGACTTCTGGGACGCAGGGTCCAGGTAGACGGAAAACGGATTGCGAATGGGTCGAATGACGATCTCGCGCTCGAATGAATCGCCGGTGGACTCCTCGGTGTCAATGCGAAAAAAACCCCACCCCCCGGAAATGGCGGATTCAAACGCAGTGTCATACGCCTCGTCCGCGCTGGAGCGGTACTGGATTCTGCGCGCCAACCCCTCGATGACTTTCGCAACTTCCGGTTCGGCCAGAGAATCCCCGGCCCGCACCTTGATGGAGGGTCGGTTCTTGCGCTGATCGCCCACCACCCGCTCCACGAATTTGGCCAAAAGGTTGTGCGTGGGCGTGGGCCTTCCGGCCGCAACACGCTCGGCCACGATGCTGTCGGGCCACTGCTTCACGTGCAGGAAGGTCAAATCTTCCAGCGCGTTTTCCCGGTCTTCGAGTTCGGCCTTTTCCGCACTCTCCAACCGCTTGCGGGCGGTTGACAAAAATTCGGCCTCGCCAAAGGATTTCCCGGCGGCCTTCACAGGTTTAGCATCGAGTTCACCGCCAGGGCGGGCTCGCTTTTTTTTGGTGCGGCCAGCCATTAATCAACCACTCCCACGGTCCCGGCACGTTGGCTGTATGCCTCCCCGATAATTGTCATTTCCTCGAGCATCCACGAAATCTCGTCCCAATCCAGCTTTTTAGACTGGTCAATCTTCTTGAAGATCGGGGCCATATTTTGGGCCAAATAAAGACTTTTATTGGCCACCAATTCCTTGCCCTGGTGATCGTCGCCAGAAAGCGCCGATTGCGCAAGGTTCATGGCATGGAAATGCAGGACACTATACATAAACATAATTTCTCCACGGCTGGGCTTTATCCCCTCGCCGTGTTTCTTTTTGATCGGCTTCAGGATGGCCAAAATTTTCTCGCCGGGCGTGGCCGGTCCCATCGGTGATGTATCAATCGTGGCCATCAACTCGCCATCCAGCTCAAGGGGTGCTGTTCCCGTGCATGCCGACTGGTCGGTCTTGGATCTTCCGGTGGTTTCATCCCGGTCGCCACGATCCGCATGGCGTCCGCCCCGTTCGATGCCCAATCATGCAGGGGCCGGGGTTTGTACACCCCCAATTTTTCGTCCCACTCCCGGCGATAGTTCTGCAACGCCGCCAGCCCTTTTTCGCACTTCTCTTCGTCAAAGCTGGCGCGGACCAACAATGTTCGCACCTGCTCCACACCGTCGGCCACCGCCAGTTTCGGTGCTATCTGAAAATTGATCCCGAGAGCGCTGGCCATGGCCAATCGGGTTTTCCCCGTGCCCATTTCCCTCACCCGTATATCGTGGGGGGCGTAATGCTCGCCAAACACATATTTCCGCTCCTGCAACATGCGGGCATAATATGCAAGCCCCTCACCGGAATCTTCAAGATAGTCAATAAATCTCACCTCGCGCCGGTAGACCTGAAAGAACCAGATCGAAGTTGCGTCGTCCACCCCCAAATCCCACCCGGTGTGAACCGGCAAATCCGGCTCGTATGCCACCTTTCCGATGCGCTTTTCGCGGCGGGCGGCGGCAATTTCCTTTGCATAAAATGCCCCCTCCACGGCGGCGTCAAACGCCTCGTCCTCCGTGGCCGGGTATTCCCGCAGCATGTCGTCGCCCAGCAACTTTTCCTTCGCGCTGTACCAACACACCTGCTCGGGGGAAAGCTCAATGCCTTCCTCCTTCAGCAGCCGCCCCCGATATTCTGAAATGTGCTCTGGCGCCACGAATCCGGGCGGGGGCGGTAACTGGTAGCTCGGGTTCTTCCACCAGGGGTAGAAAAACAGCTTGAAGTCCAGCGGACCCGGTTTTTTTTCGGCATCCCGGTCGGCCTGGGCTCGTTTCACCATCTCGTAGAAAGCGCCGCCGCGCCCCTCGGCGGTGGACTCCACAAAGATGTTGCCGCCCGCGTGCACCGCGCCAAACGCGCCGGTGACGATTTCTTTGGCCTTCTCGGGGAACTTCGTGGCGATCTTGCCCAGCTCCGAAACGTGCAGCAGCCGCAGGGTACCGCCCCGGAAGCTCTGTCCCACGCGAATGGAACTGCCGTTGGCAAATTCCACCTCACTGGCGGTCTCTTTCACAATCGGCGCCAGCCTCTGCACCGCCTCCGGCAGTTTGTCGTAGGTTCGGCGGATTTTCCCGCGAAAGATCACCTCCGCCTCGCCGCGGATGTAGGTGATAAACCCTGCGGAAAAATTGGGATTGAATATGGCCAGGTCCAGCGCCAGCAGCGAAATGAACGTGGTGATCCCCAGTTGTCGGGCTTTCAGGATCAGATTGTATGTGTGCATGTCGTTGTACAGCGAGCGCTGTGCCCAATTGGGCGAAAACACAACATCCTGGCCTTGCTCGTCCGTGATGCGATACAGGTTGTTCAGTCGCCACCGCTGGTCGGCCAGCCGGGCGGCAACCTGCACCACGTCGGCGGGGGGCATCGCCCCTCCAACCGGAGGGGTGCCGATGGACAGGACCCCGGCACTCACAGCTTTTCCACCGGGGTGCCCTTCCAGGGCTGCCGGGTCATCTTCAGCAACTCTGAAAGCGAGTCCGACGGTCCCACTTGCAGCTTGTCCGTGAACATGCCCAGGTGGTTGCCCAGGAGCTGGAGAGCCCGCAATTTTTCGTGGAATTTCAACCGGGTTTTCCGGGTCTCGGCAGGGGCAGAGTCATCCCCATCCAGCGCCAGCCCCAGCCCCAGTTGCACCGGCCCGCTGTTTTCCTCGATGCTCGCGACCGCGCGGCGAATGCCCTCGGGCATTTTGGAAATCGGCAGCAGCGCACCGTCCTGGTCGTAGCAACCGGCGGGGTCCACAAATGCGATGTGCGCCAGCTCCGCAACCACCCGTTCCACGGTCACCTGCACATGGGACTTGAGGCGGTCGAATTCGCCTTTCAGCGCGGTCTGCACGCGGGGGCGGTCCAGCAGGCGGCTCCCCTCGGTGCGGGCCCCGGATTCCGCATACCCGGCCCGGATGGCGGCCTTGGTGGCATTGCAGTCCAGGGGATATTCGCGGACGAACGCCCGCTCCTTGTCGGTCAGCTCGCCCGGCCCCGTGTCGTCATCGGGGGGCGGAATGTGGTCCGGCTCGCTGTTCATTTTTTCACCTCCGCGATCAACCGACATTACCCGCCCCCCAGCATCTTGCTGAGGGAGGGCATCGCGTTAACCCCGTTGGACGCCAGCGCCAGCCCCAGAATCCACAGCGTCAGTTGCCCCAGGCGGCGGCCATGCTCGGAAAAGCGCTGATCCACCTTGCTCAGCAGGGCGGCGTGTTCCTCCCGCGCCAGCAGGGTGGTGTTGGCGTGGTCGTGCCGCAGCCGCTCCACGCTGTTCTGAAGGTGTTCAATCTGGGCCGTCATGCGGCCTATCTGCTGGGCGCATTCGCCGGTGGAGCAGGTCACAGCGCCACCACCGCCGTGGAGCGGTCGGCGCGGTGCACAAGCACCTCGCCATCCCTCACTGTCTCGTTCTGGGCAATACACACTCGGCTGGTGTCCACCGGGGGCAGGGCGGGGCCAAACAGGGCCAGCATCTCGCCAATGCAGCGCGGGCTGGCCTCGATGCGGACCACGGGGGACTCCGGATGCGCTGTCACCGTTACCATCTCCGCCGACCCTGCGGAGCCGGGGCAATCCCGGACACCACAATCACCACCACGGCGACCATCACCGCACAGCCCTCCCACCCTCGTCGTCCTCGATGGACTTCCGCAGGTGGCCGGGGTCCAGCCGGTCCAGCACCCGGCCCACGGCGCGGATGAACCGGTTCTGGTGTTTGCCCGCGCGCGCCATCTTGCCCAGGCGGCTGCTGATCGTCTCATCCGGATCGCCACCCAGCAGGGCGTTGCCCAACTGGTCGCTGGCGATCAGGATGTTCCAGGCGTACTGCCGCCCGGCCGCAAAAATTCCACTCATTTGCCTTTCCTCCCGAACAACACCCCCGCCACCCCCGCCGCCATGCGGCCCGCCATCCCCGCCGCCCCGGCACTCTTGCCCCACGCAGAAAAGGCCTCCAGCGATCGTCCGCCGATATATGCCAGGCAGGGGGCGTACAACAGCCCGGTGATCTCCCACTGCGCCTCCGGCAGGCCCGGCGGCACCACCCCGGTGCGCAGCCACACCACCACCGGCAGCACCATCTCCAGCGCGATCACGTACACCACGGCGGCAAAAAAGCTCCACCGCGCCAGCAGCGGCCGCGTCCGCCGGATCAGCCGGTCGGTGCTGTCCGTCTCGCTGCGCCGCGTCTCCTGGTCGTCGTGGTCCCGCGCCACGCCCGCCGCGATCTCGTCCTGGCGCACCTGCGCCTGCATCTCCTGCGCCCGCGTCACCACCTGCGCCAGCACCTCCAGCTCTGCGGGGCTCACCTTGCCCAAGGCCTCGCTCACCAGCGTGAGGGCGGGGCCATGGGGTAGGCCCGCCGCCTGCTCCAGCAGGCCCGCCACCCCGTCGGTCGCGGCGATGGCCGCCTTGCCGCCCACCATAGCCCCCACCCCCCGCAGCACGGCGGGGCCGAGCGTTAGCATGGCTGTGGCCAGGGGCAGCATCTACACCCCCGCCACCAGGCGGCGGCACTCGTCCAGCGACAACAGCCCGGACAGGTAGTGCACGTGGCCCTCGGCGTCCCGCCACGCGGTCAATACCTCGCCACGGGGGGGGTCGCCCATAGCGGCCACCGACACGTGGCACCAGGCACCGAACTCGTGGATCAGTTGGTCGAACGGCAGCAGCAGCCCTCGGATGCGGGCGCACACCTCCAGCGCGGTCACCCCCGCCACCTCGATGTCCGCCGCCAGCCCGATCACGTGCTGGCTCTGGGCTGCGCCCCCGATCCGGCGGTTAAGCTCCTCCGGGCGCCATCCGCTGGTGACACACACCTGGCGGCGAGTGTCCGCCCGGCACAGATCGTCGCGCAACGGCTGCAACACGTGCACGCACAACCGCCGCAGATTGGCGACCACCACCGGGGGCGGGGTCATGTCTATCCCCCACCGCCGCGCGGTGGCGGATCGACAAAATTCCGCCGAATCAAAATTGACCGTCAGATCACCCATTTTTTCCCGCCACCTTCCCGCCACCTTCCCGCCGCCATCGCCGCCATCGCAAAAAAAACGACAATCTCCAGCAACGGCGCGGAATATCTGCCTGCGGAACATCGGATTGCTAATCCGCTGTACCAAAAAATACTGCCCAAAAATCGGCCTGATAACCCGATCCGCCGCACCCGATCCCGCGCCCGATCCCGCGCCGCAGCGTTTTGTCCCCCCCAAAATGCCAGCATTTGCCAGCACACCCGCTGGTCCAGCGTGACGCGGTCGTCGCCGCGTTGCAACGCGGCTTGTCCGGCTTGTCCGCTTTGTCCGCTTTGTCCGTTTTGTCCGCGCACAATTATTTATCCCTACTGCCACTAGACCACCCGCCCAATCCACCCCAAAAACTACTACACACACATTGACAGCCTAATACGGCAGTGTAATAGTTAGCTCACTGGGGCGGCAATCCAGCCCCCCGAAACGGAGACCACGCCATGACCACCACCACCACCACCGTCACCATCTACCGCACCACCGATGCCATCGCCATCGCCGATGCAGCTCGCGCAGCGGCACTCGCGGCTGGTCTCGACGCCGCCACGGCGGAGGCCGCAGCGGAAACAGCTTGGGAAGCCCATTTCCGGGCGTACTACGAGCGGCGCCAGGACTAATCATCGCAAGCGCCCCCGGCAATAACGCCGGGGGGAACCAAAAACTGGAGATACCAAAATGACCGACATGACCCCCGAGACCACCGAGACCGACGTGTACTGCGGCAAGACCTGCCCCACTGTCCACATCTACCTGCCCCGTCTGATTGACCTGATGGACGCCAGCGCCTATCGCCTACGCGAGGCACTCCGGGCCCTGCCGGATGTGGATGGCGGACCGCTGACCGCCGACCACATAGTCGCCATGGCGGAGTGGCTGGAGCAGGACCACGCACAAGCATGGCCAAAAATTGGCACAACCAATCTGTTTGGTGAGACCTATACAGTGGAGTGGGCGAGTGAGCGCCAGCGCGAGTGTACCGATGCCATGTACAGCCTGGTGATGATTTGCCGCGCGCTCGACATGCCCATCCCTGCTACGTGGCTGGACCATTAAGGCCCGCAACACCCCCCCCGGCAATCACGCCGGGGGGAACTGAAAACGAGCGAACAACCGGAGATTACAACATGGACATCATGGTCATCATTACGCTATCGAGTGAGTTCCACTCCAATTCCATTCGGGTCCGCGTGCCACCATCCGGTGTCTTGGATACGCGGACGAGGCGGCAGATTGACGACACACTCTGCCCCTCGCGGAGGGAGGGCTGCATCTGCGGGGGCGGTTATACGCTGGAGCCGGAGGGCTACGAGATGGTGGAGCCGTACCTGTTTAGCCCCGAGTATCACGTGCGCCGGATCTGGACGTAGACGCAACACCCCCCCCGGCAATCACGCCAGGGGGCCCGAAACACTGGAGACTACGACATGACCACCACACCGTGGATCATCACCCCCACCGCCATTACCCACACACCAACCGGCCTGCGATTCACCGTTGAGGCGTGGTGGATGCGCCATAAGGGGGGGGACCGCCCGTGACCACGCATCTGACCCACCTGACCCTGACTACCGGCCATACGCGCCAGTCGCCGCACGCCGAGGTCTCGCCCGAGGTTGAGGCCGTTCTGGCCCCGTGGTTGCGGGGCCTGATCGCGTCGGGACAGAGCCAACCGCTGCCAGGCATCCTGCCGGGCCTGCTGCCCGATCTGCTGGCCTACGACGCCACCGCCACCGCCGCCGGGGACGCGCTCCTACTGACGATCTCCGCCGGGGACGCGCCCCTCGTGACAATCGCGGTGGTCTGCACCGAGGCCTCCGGCGCCCTCATGTGGGCGGCGCTGTGCGATATCTTCGGGCCGTGGATCAAGCCCGGCCTCCAGCGGCCCGCCACCGCGCCGTGGTGCGCCGTGGCGCTGATGCCAGGCCTGGCCGCCCACCCCGACGCCGCCACCTGGCTGGGCGACTTTGGCCGCTGTATCGCATGGACCCACTATCTCACACACAAGGACACGACCAAATGATCACCAACAACCCGACGCTCTGCCCCCAGTGCAACCGCCGTCTGCTCTCCCGTCGCGATCAGAGCGTGGGACACCACATTTGCAGGGCCTGCCGCAAATCTGGTCCGCGCCTGCCGGAGATGACGGCAGCGGAGTTTGACGCGGCCCTCGCCCGCACGCGGATGAGCCCCGAAGGCCCTGCTGCGCGGGGCGCGCGCATGGTGTTGGTCGATGCAGCCTACCCCGGCGACGCGGCGGAGGCCGTGGGCCGCACCCGCACCACGATTGTGCAGGCCGTGGGCCGCCTGCGCCGTCGGCAGGAGGATTAGCCCGCCGCCTGCTGCTGCCGGGCGGCGCATCCGTCCACCACCACGTCCCGGCCCCGCAAACTGGGCCCGTCCAGCACCACTTTTGCGCCCCCGCAGCCTCTGACGGTCCTCATCCGATCCAGCACCGACTCGTCCAGCACGTCGCGCAACGTGCGCACCCGGCGGCGTCGCACCACCACATGCCGGTCGGGCAGCCGCAGATTGCTGATCAAAACCGTCGGTTTTTGGTGTTTGGCCCGCAAAATCACCACCCGACCGATCAGCCTGCCCTCGGCCCGCAGGGCCTTCAGGGTCAGATCGGTGCCCAGTCCGTCGATCACCAGCAGATCTGGATAAAGCCATTCTGCCTCGTCAAATCGATGCGATTGGTGGCCGCCGCGTAATCCGGGGGAGTCCACCATCCTGGCGCAGCCCTTTCCGGCTTCGATGTACGCCCGGCACAGGGCCGCACCCAGGTAGGTTTTGCCGGTCCCCGGCGGCCCCACCACGATCAGCCCGATCCGGTTGCGTCCGCTCACCACCTCCCACACGCGATCTGCCGAGGCCACCCGGCTCTCGGTTGTCCGATACCACCCGGCCATGGTGGCCGCCGCGTATTCTGGGGGCAGCCGCAAGGCGGCCAGATGCGCCGCCACCGTCCGCTGGGGGGCGGCGGCGGGCCCCCGGCTGGGCGGCAGCCGTTTAGCGTCGGCGCAATCGGGGCAAAAGGTGCTCTCTGGCCCCACCCGCTGACGCACCCCGTGCACCGGGCACTGAAATTCACCGAAAACGCCGGACCCCATTTAAAAACCCTCTCCTGTAAAACCCCATCCTAGCTCTTCACTTTCCGATGGGGCCGCTGGTGTACGGGGCTGGGGTGAATGGGCGGCGGGCGTAGACCGCCGCCCATCCTTTAGCCCCTTCCTCTTCTGGTCTGTAATCGAATCGGAACCGCCTTGGCGGTTCCCTCCTTCTGTGTTCGGGGCTGTAATCAAGTCGGAACCGCCTTGGCGGTTCCCTCCTTGGGGGGGGGGGCCAAAAATGTTGCCGCCAGGGGTTGTTGAATCAACAACCCCCCCCAAGTAGGGGGGGTTTGGGGGGTATTCTTCTTTTGGTAGTTTCTTTTGGTATATAGATACAGATTGTTGATTCAACAACCCCTGCATTGTTGATTCAACAACCCCCCCTATTGTTGAATCAACAACCCCATGGGGTGGAATTTGCACCCCGATCCGGTGGCCGAATCGCCCCGGTTCCCGGCTCAAAAACCCCTTGGCCACCAGCTCCCGCACCGCCCGTGACACATTACCCGTGTCCATGCGCGCGTGGCTGGCCAGTTGCGTCAGGGACAAATCGTCACTGGTCTTGCCAAACCCCGACGTCAGCCGCAGCACCACCAGCAACACCAGCATCTGGTGTTTGCCCAACTGGTGGGCCATCACGGCGCCGATCAGCCAGTTGGGCACCATCGTGTACCCACCGGCCGAAAACCAGTCCTCCAGCGCCATTTGTCCAGGGGGGTGTGGGTCACTCATGCCGGGGACCGATCGTCCGTCCTGCCCCGGTTTCCGGCGGCCACAAGGGCAGCCGCACACTCCGTTTCACGACTCCACACGCAGTGGTCGTGCTGGATGCCGGACCAGCCGTCGCAACTCCACCACCACCGCCGCGCCACCAGGGTGCGCTCCATCAAGACCGCAATTGGCCGACGGCACCGCGGGCACCGGACGATGCGTTGACGCATGGCCGACACCCGCGGTCAATGCTCCTCGCGCAGGTAAAAATACAGCGACCCGTGCGATATCCGCACCGGCACACCCCGTCGCACGGGCCCCACGGCCTTCAGCTCACCCCTTACGACCATCCGCCGCACCGTGCGTGGGTGGCGGCCGATCACCCGCGCCACGTCGCCGGAGCTGTAGGCCTCGGCGGGCTGCAATCCGGTGCGCCGCAATGCGGTGCGCAGCATGCCGTCTGGATGCATACGATCCTCCCTCACCAGTGCGGCCGCAGCCAGCCCAGCATCCGCCGCCACCAGGGCCGCCGACGGTTTCGCCGCAACGGCCCCACCAGGGCCACCGGCGCAGGCATCCCGGACGGGTACAACATCCTTGTCGTTTTCGTCGATTGCATGGGTTCCCTCTCCACACCCCCTCCATGAAAATGCGAAGGGCAGGCCGCCGGGAGAGGGGGGCGGCGGCCTGCCCAAAAGGGCCACGGGGCCCTAGCTGGTGAATCGTTCCGTTTTCGCCACGCGGGCCAACAACGGTTTCAGGGCCTCGACCTGCCGCAACACCTGCTGCATCAGGGCCGTTTGGGCGTCCTCACTCGAAATCGGGTGCGGACGACTATGGCTCGATTCCTGGGCCATGTAATAAAGCGGGTAATATCGCCCGGTCACTCGCATGATCAGAATCACCTCGGCCATGCTGGCCGTTTCGCGCCGCTCCGGGTTGCTCACCGCCCGTAGCCGCGCCGTGGCTTGCGCCAGCGACATGTTCGGCCACACCTGCGCCGCAACAACCTTCTGGTTCAGGCCCGACAAGCAGGCAGCGAGGGCTTCTTCCTCGCCCTCGAAAAACATTGGTTCCTGCTCCATCCCGGCCTCCCTGTCCACGCCCCGCCACTATTTGTGGACACCCGTGGACAGCAAACTGCGTTAAAAATAAACAATCCAGCGCCTGCCACCCGGGCAGGGACTGTTACCGACCCGCGCCAACCATGGGGTAACCCTCGCGGCGCAGCGCATCTGCGGTGATCGCCCCACCCACGGCGGCGGAAAGTTGGTCCGCGTAGTTCGTTTCGCCCGTGTGTTCCGTTCGCGGCAGGCGGCCTGCGGCTACCCATTTGGCAACGGCTTTGCCAGAAAGGCGGCAGACCCGCCCGGCGGCGTTTGCGCTTCCGATCCGTTGGACTGTGACTGCAATCAGATTCATGCGGGCATAAGCTAGAACCATGAGTTACCTGATGTCAAGCACAGATTGTTCCGCTTTTGGGATGTACTGTGGAGCTGTGATGAAAGCTACCGGAATTGAACGCGACGCCGGCAAACAAGCTTTTTCCGACCGCCTGAACCAGCTCCTGGATGAAGCGGGCTGGCCGCCCAAGGGCCGGGGCCGTCAAATCAAACTGGCCAAAGTTTTTGGTGTCTCCCAAAAGGGGGCCCGAAAATGGCTGGAGGGAGAGGGCTTCCCCGAATATTGGCGCTGGGCCCGGTTTGTGGCAGAGTTCTCAACCACCACCGACTGGTTGTTCGGCGGGACTGGCGCCCCACACCCCGCGAAAACACCACCACAGCCTCCACCACAGGGCGGCACCGTCCCGCTCATCACGTGGGCTACGGCGGTCATGTGGTACACCGGCGCGGTGACAGCTTTGGCCCACAAGGCCATCCGTCCTGTCCACGTGGCCCGGAATCTCGGCCCTGACACATTTGCCTTGCTGATCGAGGACGACAGCATGTGCGCCCTGGCGCCAGCCGGGTCCATAATTTTCGCCGACCCCGCCATGTGCCCGCCATCGTCCGGGGATTACGTGGTCTGCGTGCTGGAAAATGACGATCGCGCCATTTTCCGCCGCTACGTGGAACGCGACGATCGCAAATACCTCGATCCGCTCAACCCGACCTATCCGCCGTCTCAAATCTATGACGATGCCGAGGACGTGTTTGTGGGCGTGGTTCGGGCCGTGCGACCGCCGGAGATCTACCTGAAATGAGAGCATGGGGCACCGTCATCCTGGGGGCGCTGCTGCTACTGTCCCCGCACCGGGCGCTCGCCCACCCCGGCGGACTGGATGCCAACGGCTGCCACCACAACCGCCGCACGGGGGATTACCACTGCCACCGTGGGCCAAGCTCCGGCCAACACATCGCCCCTCCTGCCCCCGCCGCCCGCCAGACCCCGGCGCAGGGCAGCGAAAAAACCACCTTCTCCGGCCCCTATCAGGCCGAAGTGGTCCGGGTGATCGACGGCGACAGCATCGCGGTCAACGTCCTGTCCTGGCCCCACGAAACAAAGCAGATCATCATCCGCCTCTCCGGCCTCGATGCGCCCGAACTCCACGGCTCCCCCACCTGCGAAAAACAACTTGCCGAAGCCGCCCGCGCCTTTGTTGCCGACAAGTTGGCGCCAGGCACGACCGTGACGGTGTCAAATCTCAGGCCAGACAAGTACAGCGGTCGCTATCTGGCGCAAATGGCAGTGGGCGGGGCCGACCTGGGCGATGCGATTTTGAAGGCGGGCCACGCCCGCCCCTACGACGGTGGATCCCGCGCGGCCGCATGGTGCGCAAATTGACAACCACCAAGGGGACGTACACCCCCACCCAGTTGTGCTACATCTTCATCGCGGCCGTCATCTTCTGGTGGCTGCTTATGCATGACTCCCACTACAAAATGGTGGCGGAAATCGCCTGCGACACACTTCGGGAAGCGGCATGGCCCCAGCCTGACCGCCGCCTCGAAGGCCAGATTGAAGTGGCCACGCGGGCCTGCAAAGACATCCACTACACCCCCCCCCGCCCGTAACCCCCC
>Ga0224495_10002024_pt1 | contig 13622 bp, 11 predicted proteins | sample SF_Jul11_sed_USG_FD_168128 | JGI IMG/M metagenome (GOLD analysis project Ga0224495, IMG submission 168128) | Sediment microbial communities from San Francisco Bay, California, United States - SF_Jul11_sed_USGS_4_1 | ecosystem: Environmental > Aquatic > Marine > Sediment | place: USA: California... | reverse complement strand
TTCGGATAATAGAACGAACAGCCTTTGCCTGGTCCTTCGAGGCAAGAATTCCGATTTGTCGGTATATGCTCTTACGCCAAGCTCGACCGCGGGGCACATTGGTCCCTCGGTTGTCCACGCTCATCACGAGATATCCGTGTTGGGTCAGCAGGAGATGCCAAAGATAACGAGATCCTCCCCAGCTGTCCCTGACCGTGGAGCCGGCTGGCTCTCCGTAAACATAGAAGAGTAAAGGATAGCGCTTTGCCGGGTCAAAATCGAATGGCTTCATGCACCACGCATCCAAGTGAATTCCTTCCCCGATATCCACACGGAAAAATTCGACAGGTACGCGCTTGAGGGCTTTCACCTTCTTCTGGAGATTGGAGTTATCGACCAGGATTCGTATGGACTTGTGCTCAGGAAGCTGTATGAGCTCTGTGATAGGTGGCGTGTCAAAGGAGGAATAGGTATGAAAGGCCCAGTTTGCATCAGGTGATATCTGGTAGATGTGTGTTCCTTCTAGCCCCCTAGGTGTTACACATTCGGGCTGACCCTGGCCATCGAGCCGGCTGCGGTATAAATACCGCTGGGTTGGATTACCAGGGGAGGCCATATAATAAATCCATCCTCTCTCTTCATCTATTCGTTCCACCGCGATCACATCATACTCTCCGGCCGTGACCAGGCTCACCTTGTCTCCAGAGCGGGAAATAAGATACACATGCTGCCAGCCATCCCGCTCACTCACCCAGGTAAAAGTCGTTCCCTTTCCCAACCAATGCAAATCGTCTACGACATCTACCCAAGCTTCATCGGTATCTGTGAAGATTGTTTGAACCTTTCCGGAGTGGATGTTTCCCGACATGACCCGATTCGTGTTCTGCAGCCGGTTGAGGTACTGGAAAACGATTTGCTCTGAATTTGCTGCCCAATCCATGCGGGCGATGTAATGGTTCCGGGGATCACCCGGGACATCAAACCAAATCGTCTCTCCTCCCATTGCACTCACCACACCCACGCGGCAACTGGAGTTGATCTGCCCAACCTTCGGGTATTTGATAGGGATGACTCGAGGGTAGAGTGAATCTGTATTGTTAATGAGATAGAAATCCTTCAGTCCTTCTGTATCGAGCTGCCAGTAGGCGATCCACTGACCATCCGGGCTCCAGCGGAATCCATCCCTCAGAGAGAACTCCTCTTCATAGATCCAATCAAATGTTCCATTGATGATGGTCTCTCCTTCATCCTTGGTTAACGGAGTGATCGTATGATTCTTAAGGTCTTCGACGTAGATGTTCTTTTCACAAACATAGGCCGCGCGATTTCCATCTGGAGAAAATTTGGCAAACATCAGGGTTGAAGGTTCAAAATCTTTTCCTAGCTTTTGAAGATGCCAACTTCCAAGATCCAAAATCCAGTAGTCTCCCCGGGTGTTCTGCCGCCAGACCCTCTTGCTGTTCGTAAATAGGAGCAATCGTTTCCCATCCTTTGACCATTCGTAGCCTTCGATCAGAAGGGATTTGGATTCGCCTTCAGGGATAAAAAGCGAAGAGGGAATGAGGATTTCTCGTTGGCCAGAGAGAGGATCATATTTGACTATGTCCTGGCCGTCCTCATGATCTTCAGACTTTTCGACTGTTGTGTAACATGAGCCATCTTTTAACCAGCGGACAGGCCCCAAACTCTCGGCAGAAAATTCTTTGGAGCTGAAAATTCGCTCAAGGGAAAGAAGAGACGGGTCCTCTTTTTGAATACATGCCAGAGAGCTCACCAAAACAAAGAGAGAAAGGAGCAAGGTCAGGCTGATACGTCTCATAGTCATCTCCTCCTTACATGCCTTCGCCCTAAGGAGAAGGATGCGTTCTTCTCAAGATAGATAGGATGATATAGAAGAATAGAAAAAAGTTCAAACGGAAAGCATCAGGTGACGACTAAAGAGCTGCGAGCTTGTTCAGCTCCTCCCATTCTTCGTCCACTTTCTTTTGGAACTCTTCGAGAACCCAGGCATTTTCCTCTTTGAAAAGATGGCGAAACCTCCCCTGCGGTTTGATCCATTCCAGCACGGATTTCTTCTCTTTTGGTTTGTAATTGATCTTGTATTTGCCGTTCTCCACTTCATACAGAGGCCAGACACAAGTGTCCACAGCTATCTTTGCCAGCTGTATGCCTTTGGATTCCTCATATTTCCACTCTGTGGGGCACAGACATAACACGTTCAGAAATGCCGGGCCTTCGATCTCAAAAGCTTTTTTGGCTTTGTTATACAGGTCTTGCCAGCGAGTGGGACTCGCTTGGGCAACATAGGGGACATTATGTGCAGCCAAAACCTTGGTTAGATCTTTCCTCCACTGAAGTTTTCCTGGACTCTGTGTCCCTGCAGGAGATGTCGTTGCCGAGGCTCCCAAAGGCGTAGCCGAAGACCTCTGTCCTCCGGTGTTGGCGTAGGCATTGTTGTCATAACAGAGATAGACGATATCATGCCCTCTCTCCATGGCTCCGGAAAGAGCCTGGAGTCCGATATCATAGGTACCTCCATCACCTCCAACGCCCAAGAACTTTATGGTTTTGTCCTGTGGTATCTTGCCCTGCCTCTTTAAAGACTTGTACATCGCTTCCACACCAGCGATAGTCGATGCCGCATTTTCAAAAGCGCTGTGTACCCATGTCATGTTCCAAGATGTCCGGGGAAAAATGGTGGTACACACCTCCAGACATCCCGTGGCATTAGCGATGATGAGAGGATCTTCGGTTGCCCGTAAAACCACTTTAAAAATCAGAGGAATTCCACATCCCAGGCACATACCGTGTCCAGCCACCAATCTATCTTCCATTTTTGCTAAGTCTTTGAGTTTTGCCATTTTACTCTCCCTTCTGTTACTCCCTTAAATTCAAATAGCCGTAAATCTCCTCAACTTTCCCTGTCTCAGCGATTTTTTCCAGTTTCGAAGCGACTTCTTTAAAATGATCGACCATGATGTCCCTTCCTCCTAGACCGTAGACATAATTCACCACTTTGGGACGAATATCAAAATCATAAAGGGAATTGCGGATTTCCGTAAAAAGAGGGGCACCGAAGGCACCGGGTGAGGAGCTTCGATCCAAAACAGCCACGGCTTTCATGTTTTTCAATGCTTCGGCGATTTTTTCATGGGGAAAAGGGCGGAAGATTCTTGGCTTTAAAAGTCCGACTTTTTTCCCTTCGTCTCGAAGCTCATCGATGGCATCTTTGCAGGTTCCAGCAGCAGAGCTCATCACTACGATGCAGATCTCTGCATCATCCATCCTGTATTCCTCGAAGAAACCGTACGGACGGCCGAATTTTTCTCCGTATTCCTTCCCTACTTTCTCGATGACAGGAGGCGAGTTCTCAATCCCTTCCAACTGGTTTCTTTTATGCTCAAAATAGTAATCCGTGAAATCGATGGGCCCGACCGTCATCTTCCGACTGGTATCCAGCAAAGGATACACTGGCTGGTATTCCCCCACAAACTTCTTGACTTTGTCGTCATCCTCAACCTGAATGACTTCCAAGGAATGGCTGATGATGAAGCCATCCAGTCCAACCAAAACAGGAGTTCTGACATCTAGATGCTCGGCAATCCGGAAAGCCTGGATAAAATTGTCATAAGCCTCCTGACAATTCTCCGAATAGATCTGGATCCAACCTGAATCCCTTGCTCCCATCGTATCACTGTGATCACCATGGATATTGATCGGAGCGCTTAAGGACCGATTTGCAATGGCTGCCACAATAGGCAGCCTCAGGCCTGCTGCGATATAGAGCATCTCCCACATAAGGGCCAACCCCTGGGAGGCTGTGGCTGTCATGACCCGTCCTCCTGCCGAAGCAGCGCCGATGCAAACACTCATGGCACTATGTTCGCTCTCAGGACAGACAAACTCGCCTGTTATCAATCCATCCGCCTTAAATTGTGCAATGGTCTCTACGATGGCTGTAGATGGAGTGATCGGGTAGGCTGCCAACACATCTGGATCAACCTGTCTCACCGCCTCTGCAATAGTCTGATTTCCGTTGAGTGTTTTAAGTACGCTCATGTCGTCCCTCCTTCAGCCAACTTGATTTCTTCCTTGACCATGACTATCGCTTTTTCCTTTGAGGGGCATTCTTCAGCACATATGCCACATCCTGTGCAGTAATCATAATTGATGCCAACCACCTCTTCATCCTCAACCAGGATGGCGAAATGGGGACAATACAACCAGCAGAAAAAGCACTGGATGCAATTTTCTTGGATGAATTCAGGCTTATGTCCTGAGCGCCAGGTTCCGGTAAAATTTTTCACCGAGTTTCCGGCTTCAAGATTGATCGTGCCGATCGTCAATTCTTTCCAAGTTTCTTTTTTCATCTTTCTTTGACCTCCTCGAAAGCCCTATCAATGGTTCTCATGTTTTTCTCCACTACTTCAGGCCGCAATTTTTTGCCTAAAGAAACTCTGATGTTCTTCTTAAACTTATCAAGATCCATAAGTCCTGTGACCTTGATCAGCGCAGAAACCATAGGAACATTGGGAATGGCTCTTCCTAATTCTTGCTCGGCAATGGAGTAGGCATCCAACGAATAGATCTTTTTTTCTCCTAAGGAAAGCCTTTTGCGAACCAGATCGATGTCAAACGTCGTGTTCATCAGGAAAATCGCATCTTCTTTGGCACCACTGGTCACGTCGACCATACCCAAGAGGGACGGGTCAGTGACAACGACAATGTCGGGATAATACACTTGGCTGTGCGAGCGGATAGGCTTTTTACTGATCCTGTTGAAAGCCAGAATAGGAGCGCCTCTTTTTTCCGCGCCGAATTCAGGAAAGGCCTGAACATGGAGGTCCTCCTCGGTTGAGATCACATCTGCCAATGTTGCAGCCGCTGTCACAACACCCTGACCTGCCCGGCCGTGCCATCGGATTTCGATCGTCTCCTTATCCATTAATCCTCCTTTTCATCAGATACCCAGATTTTTTAGTCAGAACAGAATGTCTTTGAAATTTTAATGATTATTCGGATGATTGCTTTTCATTCTGTTCATGATTCTGTCGATTCAATTCTGGCTATCCGGATAAAATTTAATCTCGTTTTATTATTCCTTTAATTCTGTTCGCGCTTCAAGCGCTTTCTTTATCGTCACTTGATCTGCAAAATCAATATCTGAGCCGACAGGAAGGCCCATGGCTAACCTGGTTAATTTGACGTCAAAGTCTTTGAGAAGCTTTGCCAAATAGAGAGCCGTTGCCTCCCCTTCAGTTGTGGGATTTGTAGCCAGGATTATCTCTTTGAAATGTCCTTCATCCACTCTTTTTATCAATTTATCTATTTTCAATTCATCAGGACCCACACCTTTCAGGGGTGAGAGCGTCCCATGCAACACATGGTAGACTCCATGAAAAGCGCTTGTCTTTTCGATAGAGGAGATGTTAAAGGGCTCTTCAACGACACACAGAGTCTCTCGATCTCGCTTGTTATTTGAACAATACTGACAAGGGTCAACGTGCGTCAAGCTGTTACATATGGAGCAATAGAAAATTTTTTGCTTGGCCTCTCTGATTGCATCGGCCAGACGATCTGTCTCGTCTTGAGGAAGTCCGATGATATAGAAGGCGATTCTTTGGGCGGTTTTAGCCCCGATACTCGGTATCTTTTTGAGTTCTTCGATCAGCCGTGTTAAAGGATGCTCTTGATCCAACATCAGAAAAGTCCTGGAATCTTCAATCCTGCTCCAAAGGCTCCCATTTTTTCTGAGAGAGCCTCATCGACCTTTGCATTGGCGTCGTTGAAGGCAGCAATGATTAAATCTTGAAGCATTTCGGTATCATTCTTATCCACCACCTCGGGATTGATTTTTAAAGAGATCAAATTTTTCGTTCCATCTAAAACAACATTGACCATACCGCCTCCACTCGAGCCTTCAATCCTCATCTCAGCCATCTCCTTCTGGAGCCTTTCCTGCATTTCCTTGGCTGTTTTCAACATTTTTTGAATATTGCCGACACCTTTCATCTTGTCTCTCCTTAAATCACTTATAATTTCGAATGCAAGTCTACTTTTTTCCCTTCTTGATGGGCTCGACAGAAAGAACCTGTGCCTTGAATGTTTCTATAAAATATTTGACAGTGGGATCCTGCAGGGCAACATGTGTGCCCTTTTCGCTAGAAATTTCCTTTGATACATGGCTGATTTCCGGTTCCTCTCTCTTTGGGCTTTTTCTCTCTGGAATTGGTTCCACAGAACGAGTGGGCTGTGCTTCAAAGGGCTCGGCTTCTTCGGGTCCCTTTAATTTTTTCTTTAAAGCCTCGATATCCCGGATGATATCCGTTAAAGGGACGATCTTCTTGAAATGACACAATTTTACCAACAAAGCTTCAAGGTAAATTCGGGGATGGGAAGAAAATCTCATGCCCTGTTCGTCCTGTTGAAGCGCAACGAGATAGCGGAGAAAGTCATCGGCAGAAGATTTTTCCGCTTCCCGCTGAAGTGCTCCCATCTCGTCCTCGCTCAAGGCAAGCAATTCTTGAGGATTCTTGACTGATTTTACGAGGAGTAAATTTCTAAAATGCTGGGTAAGCTCCTTATAAAAAAACCTCAAGTCATATCCTCTTTCGATGACATCTTCCACCAGGGAGAATATACATTCTGGTTTTTCTTCAAGAATTGCAGTCGAAAAACTAAAAAGGACTTCTCGGCTAATGGCTCCAAGGATCTCCTTTAAATCATCATCGCTGATGTTTTCTCCTGAATAAGAAACCGCCTGATCTAATAAGCTCTGCGCATCTCTCAGACTTCCGTCTGCAGCCTCAGCGATCAGGTTAAGCCCGTAAGCAGAAATGATTATGTTTTCCTTTTGTGTTATATCCAAAAGATGATTGATGATCTCTTTTTGTGAAATCTTTTTGAACTCGAAAGGCTGACAACGGGACACAATCGTTGCAGGAACTTTGTGAAATTCTGTCGTAGCGAAGATAAAGACGGTGTGTGGCGGAGGCTCTTCCAAGGTCTTTAACAGTGCATTGAAAGCCTCTCGAGTGAGCATATGGACTTCATCGATAATGATGACTTTATAACGGCTGTGGATGGGCCTGTATTTCACACCTTCACGTAAGGATCTGACTTCGTCTATGCCACGATTGGAAGCTCCGTCAATCTCGAGGACATCAACAGAACGGTCTTCGTTGATCTCTCTGCAGAACTCGCACTTGTTGCAGGGATTAGGAGTCGGTCCATGTTGACAGTTTAAAGCTTTGGCCAGGATACGGGCCATCGTTGTTTTCCCCACACCTCTCATTCCGGAGAATATATAGGCCTGGGCGACCCGGTTGTTTTTAACCGCATTCATCAAGGTCTGCACAACATGCTTTTGGCCAATCATCTCCTCGAATGTCATAGGCCGGTATTTGCGGGCGAAGATTAAATAACTCATTTTATCAGGCAGTTGGTGTCTCGAAGGAAGCAGGGTTCCTTTTCAGTTAAACAATATATTATCACAATTCATCAGGATTGCAAAAAGATTCTTTACCAGTGAAAGCATTTCCATTTCTTATCGTTTGTTTTCTTGATTATATGATGCCTCTAGTATATGGTTTTCCTGTGGATAAAAAGAGGAGCCTGGTCGAAATACACGCGGCTGTGATTCTGTTTGGATTGGCCGGGCTTTTCGGAAAATGGCTTCCTCTGTCTCCATTCATCATCGTCCTGGGCAGGGTTTTCTTTGCCAGCCTATCTCTAATCTTGCTCTTCTTCTTTACCAAACAAAGCGTCCGGATCTCTCACACAAAAGACTATGCCATCTTTGTTTTGCTTGGATTCATCCTCGCTGTGCACTGGGTCGCCTTCTTTCAGTCTATCCAGATCTCGACTGTGGCCGTTGGGCTTCTCTCCTATTCCAGCTTTCCGGTGTTCACTGCATTTCTCGAGCCTCTGTATTTCAAGGAGAGAATCAGGATATCTTCGATTTTCTTCGCTCTTCTCTGCATTATCGGTGTTTTTCTCATCATCCCTCGATTTGACTTGACTGATTCAATCTATCAGGGCGTTCTCTGGGGTCTGTTTTCCGGATTCACTTTTTCCATCTTAACCATTCTCAACCGGAGGCTTTCACAGAAATATTCGAGTTTGCTGATCACTTTCTACCAAGATTTTTCAGCAACCCTGTTTCTCATCCCTTTTTTCTTTCTGATCAAACCTAAGCTAAGAATAGAAGACATCCTTCTTCTTCTCATATTGGGAGTCTTTTGCACGGCAGGTTCTCATTCGTTGTTTATAAAAGGGATGAGATACATCTCGGCTCAAACAGCCGCCATTCTCAGCTCCCTGGAACCTGTATATGGGATCGTACTGGCTCTTATCTTCCTGAATGAGATCCCGACAATGCGAACGATACTAGGAGGTGTCATCATTCTAGGGGCTATTTTCGCTGTTACGCTGAAAGGAGCGAAGGACTAGGTAGATGTATTTTGATTAACTTTTTTTTATCTCTTTCTTCTTGACTTTTTTCTTAGTCGTTTCTTGCTCTTTCTTGTGTCTATTCTCGATTTGGGTCTTTTCTGTCTCGTGGCTCTTTTTTACGTTCGTAATCTTCTTTTTGTATTCATCTTCGATCTTCTTTTTCTCTTCTGAACTCTTTGCTGCGCTTTTCTCCACCTGCATCTTTTTATTCATCTCATTTAGTTCCTGCCTCTGGCTCTCTTCCAGCATCTTTACTTCTTCCTCCTGAGCTTTTTCCAGGCTTTCTTCTTCACGGCCGCGTGTCCTCTCGGTGGGAGCTCTTAAAGTCGTCCTGGTCACTCTATCAATAACCTCGTTTCTCTCCAATACTTTTTTGGGCTTGGCTGTCTCGTTCTTCTCGATTGGTGGGCTGTATATCTCTACGTTGTTAGCCCTAACCCTGGATGGACCCGGCCTAGACGCTGGACTCAGCTCGTATTTTGAGACCCTCTGTTTGGCTGCTCTGCTGACATATTCTACATCGACACCTCTGTTGATGACTCTGTTATTCCGGACAACAATGTCGGTTCGGACGACCGTGTAGTTGATGATGGTCAGATTTCGCTCTACGGGAAGGACGTATCGGTTGAGCCTGGAATTTAGAAAATAGGGATATTCCACGAACACCCAGTAAGAATTATTCAAGGTATAGGGAAGAGAGCTTATCCCCACTCCAACCACGAATCTCGCTTCTGGCGGCAAAGGCGCCCATCCGATGTAGAGGTCACCTCTTCTCCAGCTCACCCAGGCGGAGCCCCAAACCGTATCCGGCACCCAAAACCAACCAAGATACCGATCCCAGCCCCATCGTCCATAATGAAAAGGAACCCAACCCCATCTGTGGTACGAGACCCATGTCCAGCCATAATCCGTCCAAACCCACTGCCCATAGCTGTAAGGTCGCCAACCATATCCCATTCTCTCCGGTATCCAGACATAACCGTATGGCGAATGATAAACCCACATTCCATACGGAGAGAGATAGTCATAAAAATAGGATGTGTCCATACGGGATGGTTGGGGCTCCTCATAGTACTCTTCTCCTGCAGGTGGATAACCTTCGTCAACAGGAACGTAAACCACACAAGTGGCGGTCAATAGAAGACCGAAGAATAAAATGATTGTTGTTTTGTTCATTCTTACCCTCTCTTCTTAACAGGCTCGTTTATATGATAGAAGAAAAACGTGCTTTATTCAATCCAGCTGTTTGAAGACTTTTTTGATCCTTTTGAAGGCCCAGTTGAGGTCTTTCTGTTTGATGATGAGAGGGGGCGCGAAACGAATGACATTCCCGTGAGTTTCTTTGCAGAGCAAACCTTCCAGTTGCAAGGCCTCACAAAATCGACGGGCTCCGCCTGCCTCCTCAACCAGTTCTATACCAATAAGCAATCCTCTTCCTCTTACTTCCTTTATATGTCTGCTTTTCATACTCTTGAGTTTCCCAAGAAAATAGTCGCTTTGTTCAACAGCATTGTCGATCAGATTTTCCTCTTGTATGACCCGAAGGGACTCTCTGGCAACGGCACATGCTAGTGGGTTCGCCCCGAAGGTGGAGCCATGGGTGCCGGGAGTGAAAAGCTCAAGAGCTTTTCTGTCATCCAGGACCGCAGAGATCGCATAACATCCGCCACCTAGAGATTTGCCGATGATCATCACATCTGGGCGGACATCTTCATGTTCGCAGGCAAAGAGTTTTCCGGTCCGGCCGAGACCAGTTTGAATCTCATCCGCCATAAAAAGCACATTGTTTTTCTCGCACAAATCTTTAGCCTTTTTTAAATATCCCCTAGGAGGGATTAAAATTCCTGATTCGGCCTGGATGGGCTCGACGAGAAAAGCCGCTGTGTTGTGGCTCATCGCCTCCTCGAGAGCATCGATATCCCCATAAGGGACAATCACGAATCCTGGCATATAAGGACCAAAATCTCTCTTGTATAAAGGCTCGGTAGAGAAGCTGATGATCGACAGTGTCCGGCCGTGAAAATTGTTCGAACACGCAATGATTTCGGCCCTGTCCTGAGGGATGCCTTTCTTTTTATAGCCCCACATCCTGGCTGCTTTGATCGCTGTTTCGACGGCCTCTGCTCCTGAATTCATCGGAAGCACCATCTTGTATCCAGTCAGATCACAGAGCTCTTTGGCCAATATCGGCCACTGGTCATTCCGAAAGGCCCGCGAGGTCAAGGTCAATTTTTTGGCCTGGATCTCTAAGGCCTTTACGATGCGGGGATGGCAGTGCCCTTGGTTGAGGGCCGAGTAGGCGCTTAAAAAGTCCAGATATTTTTCCCCTTCAACGTCCCAGACCCATATGCCTTTGGCTCTATTGATCACGACATCCAGTGGATGATAGTTGTGAGCTCCGTAAAGATCTTCCATATCCACATAAAATTTGGTATCCATCTTCTCTCCTGAAAAACGCTATAGATTTAATGGCGGAGAGGGTGGGATTCGAACCCACGGTACGGCATTCACCGCACACACGCTTTCCAAGCGTGCTCCTTAAGCCTCTCGGACACCTCTCCGCTTTACAGACTGAACATTTAAATTGGATGTCTAAATTATCAGAAAACAGCCCTTAGGTCAATCTAACCTCTATGGATGTTTATGATATCTTTGAGAAGAGCTGCGGCAGCTCCCATGGGATCTGATTTTCCTCCTGTTACGGTCACAGAATCCATAGTATCTGTGGAAAATGTTATTCCTTTCTGAGCGCCATTCACTCCGTAGAGAGGATGGGAAAAATCGATGAGGGACAACGTTGTCTCAAGTTTGGGAGTACCATCCAATTGGACAAATCTCCCCAGAAGTTTGATACATTTCCCTTCCTGCCTGGCTCTTTCACGAAGATCTGAAGGTATGTCTGTTATTCCCTCCACATGGATATCTTCCAGAGTAAATCCGGCGCTAAAAAGGACATTAGTGATGATCAGAATTTTCGCCGCGGTATCCCAGCCTTCTACATCCAGAGATGGATCAGGCTCAGCGATGCCCAGCTTCTGCGCTTCCTCTAGGGCTATCTGATAATCCAGACCTTGATTCATCCTGGTAAGTATGTAATTTGTCGTCCCGTTGAGAATCCCTTCGATGCATGTAATTTCTGTCCCTGCCAGAGAATATAGAGCCACATCGAGGGTAGGAAGGGCAGCCGCCGCAGCTCCGCTCAATCCCAAAGTTGCTCGATTCTTTTCGGCTTTCTCCTTTAATCCTCGAAAATCCACCACAAGAGGACCCTTATTGGCTGTCACCACGTGCCAGCCAGCATCCAGTGCCTGATAGATATGACTAAGTCCAGGCTCCCCATGTTTAATATCCGATGGAGTGCATTCGACCAAAACTCCAGTCTCATCTGCTTCAAGAGCTTCCGTCAAACAAAAACTTGGTTTCCAAAAGGAACTTCTCTCCGGTCTGAATCCGGATGACAAATCAGCCAGTTCTTTCCAATCCATCGTGTTGCCCGGAAACACAAAGGCCCCCTTGCTGGTAAATACACTGACAATTCTCAGATTAAGGCCGTATCGTGCTGAGCAGGTTTCTGATTTTTCATGGACGAGCCGAACAAAGGCCTGCCCAACTCTTCCAAATCCCATAAGGATGATGTTGACGCTTTTCATGACTTTATTATAATTATTTGGGGACAGGATACTCAATCACTTAATTTAGGTCATTAAATAAGTTCGGTGATTGAGTATCCTGTCCCCGAATAGGAGGGATAAACATGAAAAATCCCAAGGATGTTTTGGATAAGACCATACAGCGGTGTCAGGAAAGAAATATCGTCATTCCTACCTACGAGGAAATGGCACATCCGGAAAAAATCCCGCAGAATATAAAGGATAAGCTAAAAAATATCGGATTATGGGACCTGAACAGTATGAACCTCTTCCGGATTACTTGGAAAAACGAGCCTGTGGAATTTGGCGGTAGATTCGAAGATGTCAACCACATGGAAATCCCCCACGAATTAACAGGAGTCAAGGCACGGATAATCATGCTAATCGGGAAATACTTTCCGACAGGATCGCACAAAGTAGGAGCAACTTTCGGTCCTCTTGTTGAGAGACTCGTGAAAGGACACTTTGATCCAACCTCGCAGAAGGCACTATGGCCTTCCACAGGAAATTACTGCCGGGGAGGCGCATACGATTCTTATCTGCTCGCCTGCCCTTGCATAGCTGTCCTCCCTGAAGGCATGTCCCGCGAACGATTCGAATGGCTAGAAAAGATCGCCGCCGAAGTGTATGCAACACCAGGATCTGAAAGTAACATCAAGGAAGTCTATGACAAAAGTTTCGAACTTCAAAGAGAACGCCCGGATGAAATCGTGGTCCTCAATCAGTTCGATGAGATAGGAAACGCTATTTGGCACTATGTGTGCACAGGTCAGGCCATCGAGGAAGTCTTTGAGAAGAAAAAACAGGAAGGACATAGACTTTCCGCTCTGTTTCTAACCCAAGGCTCTGCCGGAACTCTGGGGAGTGCCGATTATTTGCGCAAGAAATTCCCGCAGATGAAGGTATGCGCCGGCGAAGCCCTGCAGTGTCCCACTCTTCTGTACAACGGCTATGGAGCCCACCGGATAGAAGGCATCGGGGATAAGCATGTCCCTTGGATATTCAACGTCAAAAACATAGATATGGTGGCAGGTATCGACGATGAACTCTGTATGAGGCTTTTACGCCTGTTTAATGAACCGGCTGGGAAAAAATACATTGAATCCAAGGGCATTCCTGAAGAAGTGGTCAAGAATCTGGACCTTCTGGGGATTTCCTCCCTTACCAATCTCATCGGCTCGATTAAGACGGCTAAATATTTTGAGATGAATGAAAAAGATATTGTCTTTTCGATCGCCACGGATTCTATGGAGCTTTACCAATCGCGGGTTGAGGAATTAAGAGAAGAGTGCGGGGAATACACAGAGTTCCAGGCTGGTGTAGATTTCGAGGCAGGCTTGAGGAGCATCACCATAGATCACTTGATGGAACTGTCCTATTGGGATAAGAAAAGGATCCATAATCTAAAGTATTTCACCTGGATTGAACAACTGGGAAAAAAAGTCGAAGAGCTCGACCGGCAATGGTATGATGAGGACTACTGGGAGGACAGATATCTTTCTTATCGGAAGTGGGACACGCTGATCAAAGAATTTAACG
>Ga0224495_10002023_pt1 | contig 13628 bp, 12 predicted proteins | sample SF_Jul11_sed_USG_FD_168128 | JGI IMG/M metagenome (GOLD analysis project Ga0224495, IMG submission 168128) | Sediment microbial communities from San Francisco Bay, California, United States - SF_Jul11_sed_USGS_4_1 | ecosystem: Environmental > Aquatic > Marine > Sediment | place: USA: California... | reverse complement strand
AGTCGAAATGGTCTGGATGACTGTGCGAGACGAAAACGACTATGTTCTGGTCGGCGATCTCGGCGGGCTCGATGGATCCGGAGTCCAGTGAACGGCGCGCAGGACGTTTGGGAGGCTCCGTGTAGTCAAAGATGAGCAGGTGGTTTTTTGTCTTCACGGCCCAGCCGCTGTGATAGAGATACCAGACGACGGCCTGGCCGGATTCGAGCGGCCGGCTGAGGATCTCCCGAGGAGCTTGGCGGAGCCTTCCCGTGGTCCCCGCGGCCGCCAAGACTCCGCCCAGAACCAGCGAACATACCGCCCACAGAGCTCTGATACCCAACGCCCTATTCGCTCGCATGGCCCGCACTTCCCTCATCTGATCTCTATTTCAGGCAAAGGACATATAGACCGTTGCGCGGGAGGAACGTCTCTTCCCGATCATGACGTCAATGTCAAATTGTGATGTGCGGCGACGAGCAGGCTCTGGACGGGGATCTGAAAGGGACAGGCCGTCTCACAGGGGGCCGGACATTCCCGGCACCGATCGGCTTTATTTCTCTCGAGTTCGGCGTATTTTCTCATGGCGTATTTTTCTTGCCCTTGGGCCTCGAAATAGTGATTGTATCTCATGATTGTGTTGACCGGCACCCGATGCGGACAGGCTTTCTCGCATGTCCCGCAAGCATGGCGGCAGTACAGCCTCCCCCGCGTGGATTCATAGCCATTCAGCAGGCGCGTATCTTCCGCCGTCAGTTTCTGGCCCGATAATCTCACGAACGCTTCCAGGTCCTCAAAACTGTTTAGGCTGGGGCAGACCGTATGGACGCCGGGATGGGACAGAATGAACTTGAGGGCGCAGTCGCGCACTTCAGCGTCGTTCCGGAGGCCGTATTTGGTCTTAAAGGTTTCGGCTCCTTTAAGCCAAGCTTGGTAATCCTCGCCCAATTTGATGATCCTCTCCGGAATGGTCCGGCCGCTTTCGACGGCCCGGTCAATATCCGCTTTCCAGCGGCTGTAGACCTTGACCGGATTGGTCTTCATCAATGTGACACCCATGTCCTTCCCCCGGCAGGCGTTAATGATCTTTTCTCCCTGTTCTTTTTGCAGGAAGTTATAAACAAACAGAACGACGTCGAATCTCCCGTCCTCGACCGCCGCCAGCAGGACTTTCTCCATCGGCTCTTCCAGATTGCCGTAGATGCGCTGTTCCAGGCCGTGGTTGGACAGGCCGATAAACTTGATCTTTCCCTCGGCTTTCAGCTCGCGGGCCAGGGCGTGGAAATTCTCGTGTTTGAGCTCGTCGGAGGTGCACATGTGGATCATCAAGCAGTCGACAAAATCGGTCTTCAGCCTCTCCAGACATTTCAGGAAGCGGTTTCGGAGGATGTCCTTGGTGTCTCCTCCGCCGAATCTCAGGTTCAATTTCGTCGTGATAAAGAGGGAGTTCCGGTCCCGCGCTTTTATCGCCTCACCAATGGTTCGCTCCGAGTTTCCTCCCGAATAATGTTCTCCCGTGTCCAGATAATTGATCCCCATATCCAGAGCCGCCTCGGCCACGTTGACGTTGGTCCAAAAGCTGGTGCCGGCGCCGATGTCCGAGACTTTGAAGCCTGTCCGTCCCAGCACGCGATAGCCCTTGATTTTGGGCCTTTCATCGGGAGCCGCCGCCTGAGATAAAGGCTTATTCGACCCGGGGAGCATGCCGGCCCCGGCAACCCCGGTCAGAGATGTCCTGAGGAACTCCCGCCGATTGATAACCTTTTGATTCTTCATGGATTATCCGCCTTTCCAAAGACCTTGGCCAGCATCCCGGGCAGCAGCAGGAAGATATCCTTTCTGAGAGCTTGAAAGATTTCGGGTTTGCCCGTCGAATCCCCCTCATGCCGGGCGCGCGAGGCGCCGAGCTCGAAGAGGGATATGAGATTCGTCTCGTCTATCTCGTCAGGTTCCATTGATCCGGAGTCCAGGGAACGGCGCAAGGGACGCTCGGAAGGCTTTGCATAATCGAAGATGAGCAGGTGATTTTGCGTCTTGACGGCCCAGCCGCCGAGATCAAGATGCCAAATTAAGGCGGTCCTCTCGACGTAGCAGATCGCCGTCCGCGCCGCGGATGAACCGCCCGCCGGAGGGAGCTTCGCGCTGAAATAGAGTCGTTTTCCGTCGGCGGAGAACGCCGGACCGCCGTTTCCCGACGGGGCCGCGAACGGGGCGACGACGGGCTTGGAAAAGGACGTTCCGTCGAAGTCGCTGGTAAAGATCGTCTGCTCGGGTCCATCCTGGAGCATCGCCGACCAGAAGACGCCCGTGCCGTCCGGAGAAAAGGCCGGCTGTCCGTGGGGATGCTTTTCGGCGGTCAGGATCTCGGGATAGAACTTGACCGGCTCGGCTCCCGGCCTCGGCTGTCCATAAAAAGTCTCTTTGCCCTCGTCCACGCCGGCCCGCTTGGGAAGGCCGGGGCGCGTGCGGGCGACCGACATAGGCCTGATAAGCTCTTCCATGACCGCGCTGATATCGAACCAGAAGAGGTCTCCTGGCGGAAAACAGATCATATATTTCCTATCCGGAGTGAGGCTCGGGAAAATACCCGGGATTTCGACTTTTTTAGCGATGTTGACAGGTTCCGTCCAAGTGTCGTCTGCGTTCCGGGAAGAAAAATAGTAATGCGGCTCCCTCATCCCGCCTCGGCCCAGGGAACTGAAGAGGAGGAAACTCTCATCCGGGGCGATGTATGGTTCGGCCTGCGTGTATTCGGAGTTGATGGGAGTCGGAAGCTTCTCTTTGGGCGCATACCGACCGCCGACAAGTCTGGAACGGTAGATGTCAGCGTTCTGGCAAAAATAGACGGTGCCGTCCCGAGTGACGGCGGGTTGGCTCTCGTCGTTCTCCGTATTCACGTTCGGCCCCAGATTGACGCGATCGCTCCAGCCTGTTTCCGTTTTCTGGATGTAGAAGATATCGCTGTCCCGGGCTTCCTTGCCGTCGGGGAGGATTCTCGGGGCCGTTAAATAGATTCTATCTCCATCCGGAGCGATAGAGGGGTTGGTCGCCTTGAGATGAACTGCCCGGGGGGCTTGCCATAGGCCGTCCTTGTTTTCCATCACGAAGATCTTGGAGACCCCCGTTCTTTGCCAGTCTGACCAGCAGGCAGCTTTCATGTCCGCCGTAAAGCTGAATTTGCCGTGTTCGAAATGGTGGGGCTGGGAGATGATCCCCGGGGCGAAACGGACGGGTTTTTGCCCTGGGAGGTTGGGGTCGATATATTTGGCATTGAGTTTCGGGAATTCGGCCGGTCCGGTATCGAGTCCTTTTTCTTTAAGATAAGGGAGGAGATCTTTCGGACCGAGTTCTTCGGCGATGTTGAACGGAGTTTTTCCGTCCGTCGTCCGAATGTTTTTGTCCGCTCCTTTCTGGAGAAGGACTTCGATCATCTTCCGATGACCATAGAGGGCGGCATAGTGCAGAGGCGTCCAGCCATAGACATTCCTGGCGTTGGGGTTCAAGCCTTTTTCGATCAGGAGATCGATGAACGTCGTTCCTCCGCTCTGCGCGACGGCGTGGAGAAGGGTATTTTCTTGATTGTCGACATTCTTGTAATCGATGTCCTTTTCCTTAATCAACAGGTTCGTAATCCTGTCTATGCCCCCGGACAGGGCGGCCCGCAGGAGGCGCGCAACGCCTTGTCCCTGGGTATTCAGGGCGGCGCCGCTGTCCATCAGAAAATAGGCGATCTCTCTATGCCCTCCGAAGATCGCTGCGTCCAAAGGGGTATCGCCCCACTTGCTTTTAAGGTTGATATCGACGCCTTTTTCAAAGATGAGTCTTGTGATCTCGAGGGAGCCCACTTGGATCGCGCTGAAGATCTCGTTGCCTCCGGTGTCCTCCCGCGCATAGTTGACATCGATGCCGCTTTCGATCAGGAATCTGGCGAGGCGGAAATCATTTTCCAGGAGAGCGACGCGAAGCAGGCTGTTTTTGTACTGATCTTTTGCGCGGATGAGCTCCGGATTTTGCTTGAGGAGTGATTTGACCTGCTCTAGGCCGCCGTTCTTGACCGCGTTTAGGATATCCTGGTCCTGGGCTAAAACGGGCAAGATGAATAATCCAAGGCAGAGGCAAAAGGTCATGAATACTTTCATTTCGCCCTCCGTTCAATCTTTCTCTGTATCGCCTGGCCGCGACTCATCGGTAATCTTTGCGTCGACTGAGCATAGGGGGAGGATGAACTTTCAAACCGTTATTATTCCTGTTGGAAGATCCTGGCCGGCATTCCGGGTAGCAGGAGGACGATGTCCTTGTAATATTGCCGGACCTGGTCGATTTTGCCGGGGGCGTCGGCTTCGAGCCGGATGGGAAGGTGCGTCAAGGCGATGTGGTCCGGCTTGAGAACTTTCTGGAGGAACTGGGCGCAGTTGGGTTCGAGGGGGAACCAGAAATGGACGAGAGCCAGGTCGACCGGGTCTTTGCCCAGGCCGAAGGCCCGGTATTCATCGACATTACCCGTGGAATCCCCCTCGTGGAAAACGCGCCAGCCGTCGAGCTCCACCAGGTACATGAGATTCATCGGGGCTTCCTGGTCGCCGCTGTGCAAGGTTCGAAAGGCCGTAACGGAAACCCCCTTCAAATCCTTGCTTTCTTTCTCTCCGACCTTAAGATCGATCGCGACGACGCGCGGCTCGATTTTCGCCCAGTCCGCCGCGACCTTGCGCATCGCCTCGACGGCATCCGCGGGGGCCAGGAGAACCGGTTCGGGACGGGCCTCCAGATAGCGGACGGCTAAGTTCGCGTCGAAGTGATCGGGATGATTGTGCGTGACGAGCGCCAGGTCCACCCCGTCAAACGGCTCCGCGCCTTTCATGATCTTGTCGAGAATCTCCGGAGCAGGGGCGCGGTACTCCGGGTTCGGCCTATCGAAGAGGGCGTCAATGAGGACCTTGGCGTCACCCGAGCCGACCAGGACGCCCGAGTTGGCCACATAGGCCAGCGCGAGCGGGCCCTTTTGAGGGGCCCTGCCTGACAAGGAGGTAGCGGCGGGCGTCAACCCCTGTCCCAAGCCGCATACTCCGATCGTCGCCAGGACCATGAAACTGCGGGCGATGGTCTTCCTTCTGTGCGTTGGCTTCATGAAGGACCTCTCCCTTTCCTTGGGATCTTCCTGCCGATGGCGAATATCCGTTCGTTGCTGATTTCAAAATCGTAGGGATTCCGTCTTTCCAGGAAGTTTAAGATAAATCCGGATTTTTTAAAATAATCTTCGATCTCTTTCTCGTGAAACAACGAGAAGTAGAGAACGGCTTTGATTCCCAAGAGTTCGTCGACGTATCCCTCCTCCGACCCGGCTTTGACGGCCACCAGAAGATGCCCGTCCGGCTTGAGGACCCTGTGGAATTCGCGGAAGATCCGGCCGATGCATCTTTTGGGCGTATGGATGATGGAGTAATAGGAGATGACCCCGTCAAAGAGGTCGCGGCCGAAGCTCAGGTCAGCGATATCCTCGCGCCGAAATTGCATGTTGGGATTCAGGCCCTTGGCCATTTCGATGCAGCGGTCCGAGATATCGATCCCGATGACGTTCACTCCCTTATCGGCCAAATACCTGCCGATATGGGCCGAGGGACCGCAGCCGGCATCGCAAATCAACGAGCCGCGGCGGAATCTGCGGGCGAAGGAATTGAGCAGGCGCCTGTCGTAGGCCTTCTGCTTCATCTCATTGTGAAACAGCTCATGATACTTCTGGGCCGCCAGATTATAGGCCCGGCGTGCCTTCGCATGGGCGTCTTTTAGCGAGTCCAAAAGGAATCTCCTGGTTTGACTATTAGACCGGGCCGGCCGGATCAGATCCGACTGAACGCCTTGACCGTCCGAGCATCTTGGACGTTGCCGGTATGGGTCGTGCCGAGGGGCTCGATGACCAGCAGGTGGACTTCCTCGTTCGGCTCGGTCCGGGGACAGTGCTCGACTCCCTTGGGAACGAGGATGACCTCCCCTTCCCCGACCGGCACGGTCCGGTCCGAAAAGCGCATCTCCATCTTTCCCTTGACCACATAGAACAGCTCGTCGCCGTTATCATGGGTGTGCATGACCAGCTCGCCCTGGATCTTCGAAAGATAGACCTGCAGGCTGGCGCCCTCGGCGACGAGGTGCGGATGCCATTGTTTCGAGAAGAGGGTCAGCTTCTGAGCCAGGTTGATCGCTTGCATGGAGCCTCCCTTCAGCCCTTACAGCCCGCTGACCAGCCCGGCGATAATCAGGCTGAGGATGATCATGGGGATGACCGCTCGGGCATGGCTTTGGTAATGATGGGAAAAATCACGGTAATCGTCCTTGACCGTCCCGGGAATGATGACGAACCTCGGAGTGATTTTGCTGACCAGAAGCCAATCCAGAAGCACAAGGTCCCCGAGAGTCATCCCGATCATCATGGCCAAAATGTTGAGAAAGGATGTCATGAACGGAATCTGGCTCCCGAGCTTGGCCTTGAGCGCCAGAGTCGAGGAGACGGGAAATCCCAGGATGAAGACAAACCAGGGCAGGCCGACAGCCGCGGCCAGCGTTCTCTCCTTCCTGGTCTGGGCGGGGACCTTTTGCTTTATGCGCTCCGGATAGTCCGTGGAGCCCCAGACTCGAGGGCTGAAAACGACCATCATCAGGAACAGGTATGCTATCGCCACGGCGCTGTAGAAGAGGCCGTGGGTCAGGATATGGGCGATGACCATTCAGCGGCCGTCCCCGAACGAGAAATGCTGCTGGACCATGACCCACCGGCCGGCTCGTTTTTCGAGCACCCCGGTCCAGCGGGTGTTCTCCCAGTTCGCGGGCTGGCCCTTTCATTCATTGATGTCGTCGAGGAGACATAAGAACCAGGCGACGTCACCCGATTTCGATAGCTTGATCCTGAGGTCCCGGATCTCGTAGCGGATCGCCTTGAAATCCGGGCTCCCCCAGATCTTTTCCGCCTTCTTGAACTCCTCGAATCCCTTGACGACGGCGCCGTCCGGGTGGACCTCGAGGAAATCCGCGTCGTTGGCGAGGACGCTGTAAGGGAGGCGCAAATCCTTTGTCTGGGCCCAGCCGAAGCAATCCCGGATGGACCGTTCGATTTGCGTGAGCTCGTCCCCGCCGGGCCCGCCGGCCAAGCCGGACAGATTCCCCGCGGCGAACGCGGCCACGATCACGACAAACCCGAGACAAGAAATCACCGGAAACAAACGATTATTCATTTCTTCGGCCTCAACTCTTCGATAAATTCTGCGGAGACCCAAAAAGGCCTGCCTCCGACCAGAAAGAAAAGGTACTTTCCGTCGCTGGTGAGGAAGGGATTCAGGCAGCTCTGGTCAGGAAGGAAGCCGCTGAGATCCACGGCTTCCGTCCAGCCGCCGTCTTCTTTCCTGAAGCTTAGATAGAGCTTCGCTGGATTCTGATCTCTGGTGAAAAGGAGCGTCCTCCTGTCAGGCGATATTAAGGGAGAATAGTTGTAGGCCCCGGGCTTATTGATCTCCGGACCCATTCTCTCCGGACTGCCATATGTGCCGTTTTCGAACTTCGGACAATGGATGTAACCTTCCCGGCCGTCTCCTCGGACACCGGCGCTGAAATAGAGATTCCCCCGCAAGTCGACCGAGAACTGCCAATGGATATAATCCATGGAGTTGATGATATCCGGGAGAAGTCTCGGTTCCGACCAGCCTTGCGGCGTTCTCTCCATAACCCAGATTGATTCCCTGCGTTTCTGTGCCCGCTGAGAGATAAAGAAGAGTTTTTTCCCGTCCGGAGAAATGAAGGGAGAATCGTCTCCTTGATCGCCCTTGGAGAACGGTGCAACTTGCGGTACCGTCCAATATCCGTTTTCGACCTTTGAAAAATAGATCGGCGACCTGGGATTCCAGTCCGGTTTCCAATAGGCCTCTTTCCCGTCAGGGGAAAAAACAATGCCGGAATGAAGGAATCTATGTATGGCGGCGATATTCTCGGCGAAGGGCCCTGGCGTTCTTCCGGGTAGTTTCTGCCCCAGGTAAGGTCCGGCGAGATTTGGAAATTCATTTTGCTGCGCTCCTATCACGGCCGCGACTATAACGAGATAGAAAACAATGAGCGCAGCCTTTTTCATTTTCTCATCTCCCATTTTCCTGCTGCTTCAACTCATCAAGCGCATCGATCGAAACCCAGAAGACCTCGCACTGCCAGGGGACAGACACGAGTTTAAGAAAGAAAAAGCACTTCCCATCAGGCGATAGTCGCGGGAAGCTGGTCGACAGATGTCCCTTGTTGAAGGACTCGCCGAGGTTCATAGCCGGCGCCCATGTGCCGTCGCTATTTCTAAAACTGATGTAGAGATCGCCGCCTTCCGATCCATAATGGCCGGGTCGGCTCGAATAAAATACGAGGAATCGTTCATCCGGCGCGACACACGGGTGCAATTCGGTCGCGCCGGAGCTGATGGCCGGGCCCAGGGCCTCAGCCGTGTCCGGCGCGTCCGGCGGAAACTTTATCTTGTAGATATCGGACGAATCGAAAAAGAGATGGCCGAGGTCGGAGAGGTCGCTCCCGTTCTCCCAGCCGGGGGTTCGGACCTGGAGCGCCGTCGGCGAGCCCCAGTTCTTCCCGTTTCTTTCCACGTACCAGATATTCCGCTCGCCGGTCTCATTCATCCCGTCCTGGTTCATCGTCCTGGCGGACGAAAAGAACAGGGTTCGTCCGTCCCTCGACATGGAGGGCGAGCCTTCGAAATAGTCGCCCGAAAACGGGGCGACGCGAGGCGGCGTCCAGGCGCCGTCCTCCATCGTCATGACGAAGACCTTTTCCGAGAAGCGGACGCTGAAATCCATGGCCGAGAAATAGACCTCCCGGCCGTCGGGGGCGAAAACCGGAGCGCTGTGGAGCTTGTACCCCGGCGGCATGACGTCGAACGGGAACTTGACCGGCGTTTTGCCCGGCGGCGTCTGCCCGAAGTAGGGTCCTCTGAGAACCGGGAACTCCTCCTGTTGGCCATGACCGCCGAATAAACATGTCAGGGACAACACGATCCCTGCCCAGAGGACGCTGTTTTGGGCGATATTCTTTTTCACCTCAACCCCGTTGGCTTGAGATCTCCAAGGAATTTTGCGTCAATCCAATAGACATCCCCATTCCCGTTGCCCGGCTCATCCGTCCGAGCGCCAGGGAGCTTTCTGGTGCTATTGAAGAATAAATACCGGCCGTCGGGAGTGACGTTGGGAAATCTTTCATTGGCTTCGGTGTTGACTTTATCACCCAGATTGATGACATCGCCCCATGATCCGTCGCCATATTTGAAAGCGATATAGAGGTCTCCGCTGCCGAATCCCCCGTCGCGGAACGAGCTGAATAACAGGTAGCTCTCGTCGGGGGCGATGTAAGGCGTCCAATCCGCGTGGAGCCGGTTGAATTTGTCTTCCATCAAGACGGGCGGCAAATATCGGCCGGCCAAATATCGCGAGAGGTAGAGCCCGTATTGGGGCATGGCTTTGTCATAATGACTGATAAAATAGACCGACCCGTCCCGCGCCAGGGACGGTTGGGCGTCAAAATCTTCCGAATTGGGAGGCGAGCCGAGTTTGGTTTGTCGGCTCCATCCGGAAGGCGTTCTTTCGACAAACCAGATATCATAATCGGAATTCTCCCGGTCGGGCCGCTTGGCGCAGAAATACAGTCTTTGCCCGTCGACCGAGAAGAACGGATATTCATAATGATAATCTCGGCGCACGAATCCCGCCGGCCGCGGGTTGCTCCAGATGTTATTTTCGCGCCGCATGAAAACGATGGGCCGAATGTGTTCAACATTTCCGGGATCGTGGACGCTCCAGTAAATTTCGTTTCCGTCGGGGGAAAACGTCGGGCTGCTGTGTTCGAAGGCTCCTGTAGAGACTATCCCCGGCGCAAAGATCTCAGGCGTCATCCCCGGCGGCTTCTGTCCTAGGTAGGGGCCGGAAAGTCTGGGGGGCTCATTTTGCCGGAAGCCCACCGTGGCCGCGACGGAAACGAGAAGGAGAAGAGCGAACGCAGATTTTTGGATTTTTTATCTCCGTTTGCGGGCCACCATCCGGACATGCGGGGTCGGCGGGCCTCCCCAATCGCCGTAGTCGTCCAATTCGCGGTAGGTCAGGATTTCGAAGTCCCGGAACAGCTCGCGCAGCGCGCCGGGGGCCGGAGCATGGACGCCGGGGGGAAAGGGATTCGCGGAACGCTGGACGACGTGCTCGAAGACGACATAGCCGCCCGGGCGGAGGGAATCCTTCACTCGGGCCAGGAAATCGGGATCCTCGACGGGAGCCCAGGACAGGATCATGGCCGCCAGGTCCCACCGCTCGCGGCCGAAGTCGAAGTCCTCATAGGATGTTTTGACGGTCCGGACATTCAGGCCCGCCTTCTCGGCGTTGGCCTGCATGACGGCCAGCCCCTGGGCCGAAAGGTCGATGCCGGTCACGTCCCAGCCAAGGCTCGCCAGGTGGATGGCGTTGCGGCCCATCCCCGCGCCGACGTCCAAGGCCTGTCCGCCGGGCGGAATCCCCTTCATGGCTTCGACCAGGAAGGCGTTTGGCGCTGTTTTAAACCCGTCATTTTCCAACTCGCCGGTGAGAGGTTTCCCGTACTGGGAGTCGTAGATCATCTCGATGCCCTCCGGCTGCTCGGTGAACTGGCCGCGGATGACATGCAGACGGCGCCGGATCTCCGGCCCGGGAACGCCATTCGCGTCCAGGCTCACGGCGTAATCCCTGGGCGAGGTCCCGCCCTGGGCGGTTTTGGTCCATCCCAGATAGTCCAGCCACAAGGCGCGGACTTTTTGACGATCATGCGATTCCGGCGCATCCGGAACGAGGGGACGCAGGACGAAGACGTTGTCCTCCTTGAACCGGTCCTCGATGACGGCATCCAAGGTGAAGCCGGCCTCGCGCGCCTCTTTGCCGACCGACTCCCGCGTCAGCAGTTTTCTGCTGTCTTCGGTGTGCTCCGGCTTCGGCTCAACCAGGGCCACGATCCCCCACGGCTTCAGGCTGAGAAGCAGGCTCTTGAGGAGGGGCACCGGATTATCCACGTGATGATAAACCCAGGTCATGAAAGCCAGGTCCAGGCTGTTTTGGGGGAAGCGCGCGTCATCGGGGAGGCTGAGGATGGTTTCGACGTTGGCCAGGCCGAGGCGCTGGCATCTCGCCTTCAAATATTCGATGGCCCTCGGGTTGATGTCGTTGGCGTAAACCTTGCCTTTATCCCCGACCCGGGCGGCGATATGGACGGTTACCCGGCCCCGTCCGGCGCCTACCTCGCCGATCACCATGCCGGGCCGGACGCCGAGAATGTCCATGACCAGCTCCGGCGGCTGGACGTCGTTGGACCTTTTATCCTGAGGCTCGGCCAGGCGGCTCGCATCACGGATGGCCTGGCCCGTCTCCTGGGCGGGCAGGATGACCGTCAGGGCTGTCAGCAGAATGGTCAAGATCATGGTTGTGCCTCGGCAGTGTTTCATGCGTCTCTTCTCCGTTATAAATTCCATGAAGCCGAATATCCTAATTCTCAATGAGGAGTCTGTTAAACTTTCAGAAGAGGTGCATCACATCATTATCTGAATCTGATCTTATATCTTAAACCCTCGGCAACAAGTGAAATTTCCTCTCCTTTTGGTGAGAGAATCGTCAGCCGGCAAGACCGGCGTCAACAACAGCGTTATCGAGCGGTGATAAGTCCGGCGATGGCCGCCTCCAGGGCTTTTTGGGATCTCGCGCCCGGAGCGATGAGCCGGATGACGCCGCCGCGGTCAAGGACGAAACAGAGAGGCGTCATGCCGTCGGGATTAAATATTTTCCAGGCGTTGTCATCGCGGCGGAGAACGATCGTCGATTTGGGTTTGGCTTTTAAATAATCCCGCAGGACGGTCGGATCTTTTTCTCGGGCGACCGACAGGACGGCGAACTCCGGGCCCTTGAATTTTTCGGCAACGGCGTTGATCAAGGGCCGGACGGTATCTGCCCACGGGCAATCCACGGACCAGAATTCCAGAAGAACAACCTTTCCTCGCAGGTCCTGGAGGCTATGGATCCGTCCCTCCAGATCCTGCGCCTCGAGAGATGGAGCAAGGAATCCTGGCGACACGCCGATATCGACGGTCGTCGGCTTGAGGATCAGCTGGGTCCCCTCCGGATCCAGGGATTCGACTTCAAATTTTCGCCCGGCGAGGAGAAAAGGCTGCGCTACCGATACTTGCTCGGAGGGCATCAATTCTCCGGTTTTCCGTTCTTCCCAGAATTGGGCGATTTCGCCGTTCCGGTCGAGGTCGATGAACAAGAGAGTTCGGCCGGAACCGTATAGCGGATTCTCGCGGCTTTCCGGGCGCAAAAGGACGGCGTAGGAGTCGTCTCCGATTTGAAGCCTTCCGGTTCGATACTCCCGGATACGGGCGTAGACATAGGGTCCGGTCCGAATTATTTGATAGGAGACCGGATCCGCGGAGGGAGCGTTTCCATCCGGCGGAACGAATCGGATTTTGAAATCGGCAAACAGGGAATCCCCCGATCTCTCGAAGACGAGGCGTTTTTCGTCTTGCCAGTCTCCGTCGGAGTCGGTATCGACGACGATTTGTACCGTCCCGGTCTCATCCCTGTATTGAAGCGCATCCACGGGCTTCAAAGCGGGATTCCCTACGATTCTCGCGAGCTTGACGTCTTTCCAGGTCTCGAGGCGGCGGATCGCCGAGCTCCCCGGGTCCTCGAAAAATATATTGGTCATGCCGTAGAGGGGGGCGGAATTCGGAAGGATCATCTTTTCCAGGGTAATTGAAATGGCGCCGCGTGTTTGGATTCCAGCGATTCCGATCGCGGCGCAGCAAATGGCCGAGGACAGGAGCAAGAAAAGTCGAATTCGTCGATAATGAGGGCTCATCGTTCAACTCCCTATTAAAATCACTACATTCATGATCTTGCTGTGCAAGCCCCTTTTGACGAAGCATTGAGACGAGATTCTTCTACTAAAAGCGGTTCTTCACAAATGTTTGCTTCCCTACGTAAGACGCCATTTGTTGAAGTCGCCGGGGATGAAACGTTCAGCGGTTCGATGGGTTTCTTCGCGTCCGCCGGCCGCAGAAAAATGCGGAGCCTTGGCTCTGCCGCCGAAGGCGATATTCCACCCATCCCCGTCACTTGCGCTTCGGGTCGGCCTTCTCCGCCTCGAGCTTGGCCTTGACCTGGGCCGCGACCTTGTCCGCGGCGAAGGAGAAGTGCATCTGGACGATGAGCCATTTCCCGCCCCGCTTCTCCATGACCCCCGTCCAGCGCGTGTCTTTCCAGCCGGTCGGCTTGCCGTCCCATTCGGCGAGGTCGTTGAGCATGCACGACCACCAAGCGACTTCGCCCGACCGCGCGACGTCGATGCGCAAGTCCCAGATCTCGCACTTCACGGCCTTGAAGCGCGGGTCCATCCAGAAGTCGAAGTTTTTCACGAGCTGGCTCCAGCCGATCGTGGATTCGGACGTGGGGTTGAAGATGAACAGGCTCTCGTCGTGGATCATCGTGCTCTCCGCGAGCGGCCGGTCCTTGGTCAGCGCCCAGCCGATGTTATCGCGAATGACTTTTTCGATGACGATCCTTTCATCGGCCGGGGGCGCGCCGGCCGAGGACAGGGACACCGAAGTCAGTGTCAGGCCG
>Ga0224495_10002022_pt1 | contig 13628 bp, 14 predicted proteins | sample SF_Jul11_sed_USG_FD_168128 | JGI IMG/M metagenome (GOLD analysis project Ga0224495, IMG submission 168128) | Sediment microbial communities from San Francisco Bay, California, United States - SF_Jul11_sed_USGS_4_1 | ecosystem: Environmental > Aquatic > Marine > Sediment | place: USA: California... | reverse complement strand
GGCCTGTTTGCATCATCGCAATCATCTCCATGAATTGAAATACTGTGATTTAATTGTCAATGAGCTTACTATATTTAAAGGTACGAGCAATTGCACGTAAATTTGTCAATTTTTAGAGGAACCCTTATAACAAAAGCGTGGCGGTGCAAGCCGCCCGAACCATACGGGCCTTGAATTCCGCCGTAAAGTGTCGTCGTTTCTGTATCATTGTTTCGAGTCCCTTTCTGAGCTTTTCGCTCCAGTATACCCGAAAACAATTCCACCTTAAATACCTGTCCAGTTTTTGGGGACACGCTCAGTTCGGGAAATAATGTTCTGGATGCCCCCACGCAACAGATTCAATTGTAATTTCCGACAATTGCCTTTCAACCGAGGCGGTGGCCTTTTTCCAAGTCGCATAAATCTCACAACTATCGGCCGTCGCCTGGCAATCACAATGCTTCATAAAGCACTCATCGAAAACCGGTTCCCCTTCAACCAGTTGAAACAACTCTAGCAGCGACACCTTTCCCGGCGGTCTGGCGAATACATACCCGCTCTTACCGGAATCCGCCGGCTTGACAATACCCGCATTGGTTAACAGCTTGAATATGCTGACCAATTGTCGATAGGGAATATTTTCAGCTTTCGCGATTGTCCAGATCGTCACCGGTCCCTGAGTTATATGACGAACCATGTACATCAACGCATGCATCGCATAAGAATTTGCCTGTTTTATTTTCATTATGCTCCCAATGTTTCAGGATCAACATCCATTTCCAATTCCGAGATTTTCCGATACAGCGTCGAGACACCCACATCAAGAATCTTGGAGGCCTCTTGCTTATCGCCTTTACACTTTTTCAATATTTTATATATATACCCCTTCTCAAAACGACGTAGCGCATCCTGCAGGGTTTCATCCTCATCCTTTGTCGGCTCCGATGAAGCCCCTGCCAGACCAATATCGGAAACCTGAATCACATTACTCTCCGCAAAGATAATGGCCCGCTCGATCACATTTTGGAGTTCTCGAATATTGCCCTTCCATTCATGATTAATCAGCATATTCATCGCTTTATCCATCATGGAGGTACAGTTCTTGCCCATCTGTTTGTTGTATTTTTTCATGAAATGCTTGACGAGTTTAGGGATATCCTCTTTGCGGTCACGCAGCGGCGGCAGATGAATCCCCACAACATTGAGTCGATAATACAGGTCTTCACGGAAATGTCCGGCGGCCATTTCATTCTGAAGGTTTTTATTCGTCGCGGCAATCACCCGCAAATCTACTGAAATCGACTCGGTTGAACCAACAGGTGTAATCCGCCGTTCTTCGACTGCACGCAATAACTTGACCTGACAACTCAACGGCATGTACCCAATCTCATCCAGAAACAGTGTACCGCCTTGGGCCGCTTCAAAAAGGCCCTTTTTGTCTTCTACCGCAGAAGTAAAACTACCCTTTTTGTGGCCGAACAATTCGCTTTCGATTAGTCCTTCAGGAATCGCGCTGCAGTTCACCGCTACAAAACGTCCCGGAAAAGTTTCGCTGAGTGAATGGATCGCATGGGCAACCATTTCCTTACCGGTTCCGCTTTCACCCGTAACGAGGATATTACTTCGGGTTTTGGCGACTTTGTAGATGGTTTCAAAAATTTTCGCCATCAGGGGCGATTCACTAATAATTTGGTCAATGCTAAAAACCGAATCCAACTCACTCTTAAGTTGGAGATTTTCTTCCTGAAGTCGGCGGTAACGAGCCTGCTGTTTGATTTTGATTAAAACATCCTCAAAAATAACAGGCTTCATAACATATTCAGCGGCACCAATTTTGATCGCTTCGACGGCCATTTCGACGGTGCCATAGGCGGTAATCATAATGACCCGTGTTTCCGGCCTAAGTTTTACAATCTCCTTAAGCACACGAATTCCATCCGCACCAGGCATATCAATATCCAACACGGCAATATCGTATAGACTCTCTTTGATGGCCTCAATGGCATCCAAACCGTTATCGAAAGCATCTACTTCAAAACCTTCTTCCTGCAGGACTTTTAAAAATGTCTCGCGAAAGGTTTTCTCATCATCAGCAAATAATATTTTTGTCTTCATGCTTACTTTTAACCTGCCCTTCATTTCTAATTCATCATTCTGGCTCGGTTGCTACCGGTGATTCATTAGCAGATATTAGTTTGTTCTTAGGCCGGATCGGGATCTTTATTGTAACTGTCGTCCCTTTGCCGGGTTCCGAATCCAGTTCAATTGTTCCGTCTAATTCCGAGACAAGATTGTAGCTGATAAACAGCCCCAAACCTGTGCCCTTGCCCAATTCTTTAGTGGTGAAAAATGACTCAAATGCCCGCCGGCATATTTCCGGATCCATACCAATCCCATCATCCCGAACCTGAATAACGATCATATCGTCTTTGAGATATCGGAAGATTTCCAATTGAGGGAACTGGTTCTGCTTTGGAATCATTGCATCCAGCGCATTCAAGAAAAGATTTATCAGCACCTGTTCAAAATGCAGCGGATTCAGCCATACCATTGGTAAATCGGAATTGACTTGATCGAGGATTTCAACTGATTTGGCTCTACGGTCATAGCGTACCAGCGACAATGTATTTTCGATCAATTTATTTATATCTGTCCAGCGGTATTCACTTGTGGCCGGTCGGGACAGACTAAGCATTCGTTTTAGAATCACCGAGATGCGTTCGATGTGTTGTTCCATGGTTTTGAGCATCCCAACTTGCTCATCATCGGATAGTTTACGCTGGAGGTACTGAGCCACCGAAGACAAACTGGCCAGCGGGTTGCCAATCTCGTGAGCAATGCCGGTCGCCATTTGGCCTATCGCAACCATTTTTTCCCGTTGGACCATTTCGATTCGCGAGAGTTTGAGCATTTCGTTAATTTCGGCAACTTCTTCTGACTGCTGCAACAGATCCTGTTCCAGTTTTTTATGCAGAGTCAGATCCTGTCCGATCACCACGAGACCGAGCCGTTTGCCATCCACACCCACAACGGGGTACACGCGAGCTTCAATATATCGCTTGTCGGGGTCATCCAGCGAAAAGGTAATGACCTGGGGCTTGGTACTTTGTGAAGTTTCATTTTCTAATAACAATTTAATATGTTTTTGTAATACGTCCGGAAGACTATCGATGGAGTTTTTGATACCGGGAAACCACCGTTCCGCCGAAGGATTGCAAATCGAAACTTTTTGCTGATTATTAATAAAAATGAGTCCTTCTGACATCGTACCAACCACCGCTTCAAGTACATCCCGGTTGCGGCTGGCTTCCAACTCCTTAGCCGTCATTCGCACGATAACGGTACGGGTCAGGTACTGGGTCAGAATAACCATTGCAGAAAATGCTACAAACGCCCCCAGTGAAAAAACCGGATTCTTAGCTAACGGCGAGACTGAGGAAAACTCTAATGGATAATGAGGAAACCAGGAAGTATCGTGTAATTCGCCCATAATCATGAGACTATACATGATTATCGCAGAGATACCAATCCCAAACGAAAGATTGCGAGGAAGGATAATGGTAGCAATAATAATATGAAATACATAAAACAGGACAAAAGGATTTGTGACACCACCGGCAAAATGCAGCAAAAGCGTCAAGAGAATCAAATCAACTTCGAGTTGAACAATGGCCAAAAGGACACTGCCGGCACTCGGCTTAACAAAACGCTGGGTTGTAAAGATAAAGAACAGGACATTACATAATAAAAGGACACCTGCACAGAGATAAATTGGGCGCGGACTGTGAAGGATTGGAAAAAATGTACTGCAAATCAACCCCGCCAGAACAATTCCGATGATGGCAAACCACCGCAGAAAAACCAACCACTTTAACTGTTCAACGAGAATCCCGCGGCCCAGTTCCGGCAACTTTAGGTTATCTGCAATAAAAATGTCACGTTTCGTAACCATATAAAATCAATTCATCAGATTCATCACTCAGGAAGTTTGAAATCCTCTCCGGTTCGGATAAGTTTCTGTTTCTTTTCATCATCCAGACCAATTTCTTTGTCGGTTAAATAACAGGCCGGTTCCGGCGCCCACGGATCATTGAAATATAAATCGGCTCGAACCCGAAGACTGCCTCCGCAAGCATCGAAAAACTTACACAAACCGCATCTGCCTTTTATATACTCTTTGCGATGGCGAAGCCCTTTAAGCAGAGGTTCATCATCATTACTCCAGATTTCACTGAATTTCTTCTGGTGAATATCACCTAAATCGTGATGGCCCCAGAACTGATCGGCGTGGACTTTGCCATTGAAATCTATACATCCGATTCCGACACCACTGCTGGCCATGCCGCCACCGTTCCATGTTAACAGTTTCCAGACATCAGCCGCTTTTTCAGGATCTTCTTTAAGCAATTTAAGATACAAATAAACACCATCAACATGGTTATCAACCGTTAGAATGTCCGTATTTTTGCCCGCTTCTTTAAATGATTTGGTAATTGCTAAAATCGTCTCGATCGCTTGTCTGCTTTGGGCATGTGTCAAGTCATCACTGAACATACCCTGACCACGCCCACTTGGGACCAAATGATAGAAACAGGCTCTTTCGATTCCTTCGGTTTCAAAAAAGTCGAATAATTTTTCAATGTCCCGAGCATTCCGCTTGGTCAGCGTCAGACGTAAACCCACACGCACTCCGGCGTCCATGCAATTGCGAACACCGGCAACGGCACTGTCGAAAGCTCCTTCAACACCGCGAAATTGGTCATTCACCTTACCAATACCGTCAAGACTGATGCCGACATAGGAAACGCCCATCTTTTTGATCTGCTGAGCTTTGTCAGACGTAATGAGAGTGCCATTCGTTGAAATAACCGTCCGAAATCCCTTGTCAACAGCGTAGGCGATCAACTCGAAAATATCTTTTCGAGTTAGCGGCTCACCACCACTAAACAAAACCGAAGGCACACCAAAAACAGCCAAATCGTCCAGAACCGCTTTAGCTTCCGGTGTCGTAGATTCATTGCTTTTTGTATTCGCCCCGCTGTCATTGTAGCAATGAACACATTTTAAGTTGCAGTGGCTGGTAATATTCCAGACGACGATCGGCTTGCGTTCAGATGCTTTTTTCGGTACGACCTCACCTTCTCTTTGACTACCCTGAATACCATAACGAAGCCAGTCACCCGGTGTGAGTTGGTCACAATAAAGTTTAGAAATATTAATCATAATGATCCTTTTACATGCTGTTGTTTCAATCCGGGTGGTATGTAACGACACATTGGTTCGGCTTCCATGTAGTCACCTGTAGCGGCAAATGCTCTGGCACGACATCCACCGCAAACTGTCCGATAGCCGCAAACACCACATTTCCCTTTAAGCTGCTGAGTATCACGCATCTTGGCAAGAGCCGCACTGTTCGCCCATATTTGAGAAAGCGGTATTTGGAGAATATTGCCGCAATCAATCGGTAGGTAGCCGCATGGAAAAACCTGACCGCTATGACCGACAAATAGAACGCCTGAACCGGCTAAACAGCCTTTTGACATCAAACCGTGTTTGGGACCGGGGTGCGCACCGGGACATTGATTCGCATGGGGATGTCCGGCAGATCCATTTGAACTTGTCAGTTTATTTTCGCGAACCACCCGTTCATAATGAGGGCCGCAGGTCACCTTAATCTCAATGCGGCCGCAGTGCTCTTTTTTCGCCACACGCTCTAATAACTGTTCGTATTCATCGGCAGAAAGCATGTCTTCAGCGGCAAACTCTTCACCGCACCCAACAGGAACCAGCATAAATAAATGAACAGCAACGGCACCCAAATTTTCCGCTAAAACAAAAATATCGTCTAATTGATGCGCATTATATCGGGTAATGGTCATGTTGATCTGGAAAGGAACATCACTCTCTCGCAAACACTTAATACCGCTGATGGCGGCCTCAAAAGACCCTTCAAGTTTGCGAAGTTTGTTATGCACTTCGCTGGTAGTACCATCAAGGCTCACCGAAACACGCTCAACACCGGCATTTTTTATCTTCTCGGCAATGTCGCTGTCAATCAATGTCCCATTGGTCGCCAAGGCACATAAGAGCCCCTTTTGTTTCGTATAGCCGATTAACTCGAAAATATCCCCGCGACAGAGCGGTTCCCCGCCACTAAAGACGAGAATCGGCATGAAATACTGTTGCTTTCCTAACTCGGCGAGTTGTTCGATCAATTGTTTTGCCTGAGCAGTTGTCATGTCAGTATCGACTGCTTGATCATCCTCAACCCGACGGCAATGTGCACAGGACAGATTACACAGAATGGTACTTTCCCAAAACAGCAGTCTCAATTTTCGGTTATGTTCAGATTGCTTCATTATTGGCTTTTCTTTTTATCTTCTGAAAGAATTTTTTGTGCATCGGCTAATATGTTTCGTGCAAGTTGTTCAGCTTCCTCTAAACTGTGTTCTTTAGAAATCGTATCAATATTCTTTATAACGCAATGGCAGAGTTTATTGATAATACGATTCATCGAAGCCTCCATCAGTTCCCGACAACATGCATCCTGACGAGGACCTACAAAGAAATTTTCCATCTCTGTTTCACGGATTTTTTCAAATGCACTTTTGATTTGTCCGAACAGAGGTGTCACATCGCGCGTCATGAACCAATCCATAAATGCCGATACATACTCATAAATAATTTCGATGGCCTGTTCCAGATCCCCTTCACGCAGTTTAATGTTATCCTGTGCGACTTGTGCCAAGTCATCAATACAATACAAATAGACGTCTTCAATTTTTCCAACTTTCGGATCAAAACTTCTCGGCACCGTAATATCAACGATCAGCAGCACATGGTTACGCCGTTTAGGCATCAGTGATTTGATCCGTTCTTTGTTAAATAAATATCCTTCCTGAGCCGAAGCTGCCCCGACGACAATATTAGCAGTGGCCATTTCCTGATCCAATTGCTCCCATGGCTGATTTGCGACATCGTATTTTTGGGCAAGTTGACAGCCCCGCTGACAGGATCGATTAACAACTGTTATATTCTCACATTTTTCATGCCGAAAATGCTCAACTAATAATTCACCCATTTGTCCGGCACCCACAATCACAATTTTCTCCGACTTAATATCTGAAAACAGCTGCTTGGCCAGACTAACTGCAACACCTGCCACGCTAACCCTGCGATTAGAAATTGAGGTCCGGGTAATAATTTCTTTGGTCGCTCTGAATGCATCATGGAAAAGACGATTTAAAATTTTCCCGGTTGTTTGGCGTTGACATGCATTTTTATAACTTTCCTTAACCTGTGAAGTAATTTGGCTTTCGCCGATGACCATACTGTCCAAACTGGATGAAACCGTAAACAGATGAGTCACAGCATCTTCATTGATCTTAACATAAAGATATCCTTCGATTTTTTCATATTCCACCGAACGAAATTCAGCCAGCCATTTAGCCAGATCGATCGGTTTGGCCCCTGTTGTCTTGTTGACAGCCGCATAAAACTCCACCCGATTACAGGTTGACAGCAACACGAACTCCGAATCAGCGAAGGTCTCTTTGAGTTTCGCTAGCGCATCGCAAACCTGCTCGGTATCGAGTGCCAACCGCTGACGAATATACACCGGTGCAGTTTTATGATTAATGCCGATCAGTATAATTTGCATAGGCTACTTAACCTGACTGTCATAGGTTGGAGTTTTATTAATAAAGTCGTGGTCCGATTTGCAGAATACCTTACTGCCGATAAAAGCAAATAAGATCACGAAACAGATGGTCAATGTCGCCTGAGCGACTGCTTTTCCGCTCAATGCTAGCAAGCGTCTTAAAATCAAACTCACCAATAATGCAATCCATGCAACAGTAACCAGAACGATTTTCGAATCCGTTAGCCAATCGCCTAGTGTCATACTAAGTCCGGCAGACTTAACAGCCACCAGCCCGATACCACTGACAAGCCCGAATGTCATAATAATAAAGCTCAGGTGCAGCCCCATAAGATTTAGATTTTCCAATTTTTCAACGGTGGGCATCTTTCCGAATAACGTAGAAAATCGACCGCTTTTCAGACGTTTTCGGCTCCACAAAAACAACACGCTCATTGCTGCGGCGAACACAATCATCGCCCCGGACAGTGCCATTGACAAGGCATGAACAATCACCCATGGCGTTCGGGCAGCTTCCTGCAAAACCGAAGCAGGCCGGGCAACAAAAGAGGTCAGTATCGAAATAACAAAAAGCACCCAAGCCATAACGGACAAAAACCAGACCTGAGGCATAAAGGCAGAAAGGAATAAAAAAGTAATCCCAATGAAAACTAAAAGAATCAACATGGACTCAAAAACACCCGTAATCGGAAAGGCTTTAATTGCCACAGCTCTTAAAATCAATAAAACCGCCGCTAGTGTTATCTGAACTGAAGTAAAAGCTACCAATAATCTGCGGTAACGGACATTCTCTCTGACAATTTGCAAATGAGCCAATACGGAAGAAACAGCAGACAGAATCAATATCCCCCAAAACAATTGCCTTTCTAATGGTAATAAGTCGAGCATAATGCCCCCTGATAAAGAATTATAGCTCAATAATATAAATTGGCGGAACCTTTTTTAGCTCTCGCACGGTTTTCAATTGACGAAATTCTGTTATTCCGCTCTCAACACTCATTGCATTGACTGTCTCCTGAAGCTCTTTATCACTGGAGGCATGCACCATCGTATAAAGATTATAGGGCCATTGTTCATTGGGTGGTCGCAAGTATGCATGAGACACCTTGGGAACCATTGCGAAAAAATCCCCGACACGATCAACTTCACTTTTAGGAACTTTCCATACAACCATGGCCCCTGCGCCATGTCCCATCTGAAAATGATTGACAATCGCACCAAGACGACGGATCTTTTTTTCAGCTTTCCATTCGCGAAGTTTTTCAAGCAACTCCTCAGGCGATATCCCGATCTTATCTGCAATATCACGATAAGGGGATCGCGATACCGGCATTCCGTATTGCACAGCGCTTAAAATGTCGCGTTCAAGAGAACTCAAAGGCGTTTTCATATTCGAGAATCCAGCGAAATACCATCTACTGTTCTGTTTCAAAAAATGAGAAGCCATCTGGATTATACTAAAAACAAGGGTTATAATCAAGAGAGGCTTATATTTTATGGAATTCTCTTAATTTTCAGTTCCGGCTTGAAATCGATATTCAAACATTCTATAATGAAGACCACAACAGTCTTTTAAGAGATTAAAAAGTTATGAAACAGATACGAATCGCTACTAGAGGCAGTCAATTGGCCCTTGCTCAAGCCAATATGACCATGAAAAAATTGTCTGAAATCGCTCCGGATATCCCGATTTCTATAGTGAAAATATCCACTAAAGGCGACCGTGATAAGTCAGATTTTTTATATAAGTCAACTTCTGTCGGGTTTTTTACCTCTGAAGTTGAACGGGCATTGCTGGAAGGAGAAGGTGATGTTGCCGTCCACAGCCTCAAAGATTTGCCCACCGCCATCACGAAAGGACTCGTTGTATCTGCAATCCCGGCACGGGAACAGGTTTGCGACGCCATCGTGGCAGCCAAGGATATTTCCTCAATTCAGGATTTACCTAAAAACGCTGTTGTTGGGACTTCCAGCCTTAGACGAATTACCCAACTCAAACAGATGCGTCCGGACTTGGATTGCCAACCCTTGCGAGGGAATATAGAAACTCGTATAAAAAAGGTTCGTGAAGGCCAGGTTGACGCAATCGTCATCGCGCAAGCTGGGCTAAACAGACTGAGCTTGTCTGATGAGATCTCATTGATTTTGCCACCAGAAGAGTTTATTCCCGCCCCCGGCCAAGGAGCACTGGGTATCCAAACAAGGGCGGACAATCCGGAATTGTGCACAATCGTAGCGAAACTTGATGATGCAACTGCCAGACTCACCACAGAAACAGAAAGACACATTCTGGCAGAATTACACGGCGGATGCAGTATTCCGTTGGGGGTTTATTCCCATATAGAAGATGGTATTATCTATATCCATGCAATTCTGTGTAATCTTACTGTCACGAAACGAGTCAAAAAGACGGTTTCGTGTCCGGTTGAAAATGCCCTGGAAACAGCAGAGAAGCTGACTCAGGAGATTCTTGAACAAGGCGGCAGGGAGATTTTAGAAGAAATTCGATGCCAAAAAGAGGAGTAAACAATTATTTGGCCAATGGCAATTCAATTTCATACAGCACCCCACCCTGCTGATTCTGAGTAACGGTAACACTGCCCCCAGACCCTTCAACCATCCCCTTCAATATCGAGAAATCAAAACTACGTTTACCTGTCTCTGAAAATTTCTCTGGGCTAATGGTAGAAACCTGTGCCGCCTCGTGAACAGAATCACTCAAACATGTCTCTGAGAATCTCACACGAAAAACCTCATCCTGAGTAGAAAACTCAATATCCAAATTATGGACATGGGTACCATCCACCATTGAAATGACACTTTGGACCATGATGTAAAGGATCTGCTCTAATTCTTTACTCGAAATATTTAATGCAGGAAAAAGACCTGTTTCCTGTGTCGAAATCCGAACCATTGCCTGTTTTACAGCATCCTGGAGAACAGATAGAACACGCTCAGTAATCAGATAAAGATCAATTGGTTCTTTTGGGGGAGGTGTTTTGAGGTCAGCTTTCTTACAAAACCCATCAAGTAACTTCGTTGCTGTTGCTATTAAATCAATACCAGCCTGAATATCAGCCTTAACATCACCGGCACCAATCGTCTTCCTTAAGCCTCCGAACGCTTTGAGTAAAACAATTTTGGCATCGTAAAGGGGGGCCGTTATCTGACCAGCAATTTCGGTGCTCAACGCCCCGACGGCCGCCAGTGTTTTATTTTTTTCCATTTCCGCACGATATCTTTCAAGATCACGTCGGGCATTTTTTTGCTCCGAAACATCTGTTGCAACACCAATCGCCCCTAAAATTGTCCCATTTTGATCTTTAAGCGGCGCAAAGAATACTTCATAAAAACGCCCCTGACTGGATATAAGATCTGTAAACTCTTCGTCATTTTCAACCGCGCGAATACTGTCTTGAGGTATTTGAGACACATCAGCAAACACCTCCGCAGCAGGCTTACCAACAACATCTTCAGATATAAAATTCAGGCCAGCAAGCCCTTTCCCCTCAAAAAAAGTAATCGTATGATTTTTGTCTTCAATAAACAGAGCAACCGGGGCTGTGTTGACAACTGTTCGGAATCGCATCTGGTTATCCAATACCGATTGCTGCATCTCCAAATGGAACACTTCCAAAACCCGGACCAAATTATAAGCAATAATGATCGCGCACAAACTCCTGAACACCTGCACAGGCACGCCAATCGACTTTGAAAACAATGAATAATTGAGAATCGAGGAAAGAAAAAATGTATCGTCTCTCACTATCAGGCCAGCTAGAAAAGCATAAGCAATAAAGGCAGCACCTGCTATTTTAAGATTTATGGTTAACCTGAAATTACGGGTACTTTCCGTTTCCGGAACATAGACAAACAAGGCCAGGCCCGTTAACAAAGCGCCCGGGAGACATAAAATATAGCGTGACAATATGTCCCATTTGTGCTGACTGTGTTCTCCCGCAAAAAACAAGATGCCCCATAAAACCATAAGAACTGGTGTGAAAAATTTACACATACAGCAGTTCTTTTTCTGAGTAGAGATGACTCTTGCACCAAAGCAAACAAGCGTCAAAAATGATACCGGTAATGTCGCCAGTCGAAACGTTTCCCAGACAGAAGATGCATTTAGAGCATTCATCATGATCAATAAATCAAGCCATTCATTAATCCCATGTATAATACCAAACCACCCCACAAAATGGATTTCCTTGGCCAAATGAAATGCGCTGCCCTTCTTTGGATAATATAATATCGCAAAACCCAAAATAAAAAAGGCAAGACCATAAACTAAGAAGATAAATTCCATCTTGCTATCCTGTTAACATTCCCATTTAAAATCATTACCCATTGAGGACTTTTGCAGCATCTTTGGCAAAATAGGTTATCAGAATATCAGCACTCACCCGTTTAATTGAGGTCAGGGTTTCCATCTTCACCGCGTCGCGGTCTCCCTGCCCTAGTGCACTATGGGCAACTTCCCTAAAAGGCTCGTAATAGGCATAAGCGTACTTGGCTGCATGCGACATAACCGGCACATCCGTAAATCCGGCCTCGTCCAGAACGCTACGGATCTGGCCCTCCATCATGCCTGACGAAGCCGCCATATCCGCACCAGCCCGGACATGGGCCAGGGCCATTATTGCCAACAATTCCAGCCTCGGATTGTTATCGATTTTGCCGTCCTTCAGCAGTCCGCAATGGCCGTGACTGGTATAGACACACATGCAGGCCAGCAATGATAATATCCTGCGAGCGACTACGAAGTCGTTTGTAAGGGGAAAATCAGCCGGATCTTGAAATACTGTATTCAAAATTACCTCAAAAAAAGTTGAGTTTTTTAGCCTCTGTTATGAGGCCATCCATCAAGTGAAAAAATAGTTTTTTTTTGTTCTTTTACATTTTAATACGACGCACCTTTCCTGCAAAGGCTATTTTGCTCATTCTGTTATTCGTGCTCGAAGCACAGGTTAATGGTTCGTTAGCGCCTAAGATGTCATCTGAGTCATTTGTTGTCATCACCGGCCTCCCTCAATTGTCGGCAGTCCCAACCGGTCCAACGCGGACTGGGTCAGCTTGGCACTGATTTTCGTATCCAAGGTACGCTGATAGTAGGCATCATAAAGCTGATTTCTCAGTTCACGGAGATACTTTTCATAATTGGCCACCGTTCGTGTAACTTCCACCATCTTTTCAGGCATTTGTATCGTTCGATGACCTGCACGATGGGCATAGATCAGGTATTTGCCTTCCTGCGGTGTTTTCACGGACATTGTAAATTTGCTTTTGGATGAATGAATCCCCTTATAGATACATCTTAATCTTGTTTCTCTGAGAAACAATCTCGATAGAAACCGCTCTATCATTCGTTCTGTTAGTAATTCTAAACAAGTTTTATCCATCATTGGAGCAATTTTACCTGTATTGTGTCCGGAAAGCAAGTAATAATCAGCAATCGGTTTTAAGAGCCCAGTCTTCTGTAAAGAATATCCAAAATAATTTTACTTTTGCTAACTTTTTCTTAATAAAAAACTTATAGGCCGCAAGCATTTTATCCGTAGATTTATGGATATTTTAGGGTTGATTGTGCGGGTGCAGCGCATAAAATCGGATAATAGACGGCAGGCGCACGAACCGAACGAAGGGCAGGCCGGAAACCGTGTGCCGGGTCGATAACTATAGATATAAGGAGAGTCGATGAATGCATGCAGAACACAATTCAAGACCCGAAAACGGGCCTTATTCAAATATTTCACCACGAAAAGGGTTTCAGAGACCCGGCGAATTAAATCCTCAAAAGCGCAAAGCTGTTTCGGATTTTCAGAAAAAAACGCAAGAAACCATTGCGCCCCAGCCGCATACCTGTCCGGTCAGCCAAGGCGTTTAAGGTTATTGGCAATCGCTCTTAAACTGCAATCAACACGACCTTTAAAATGCTCCTGAATTTCAGAAAGTGTGATATCGCACTGCCCGGCAACAAGCTCATCAAGTT
>Ga0224495_10002021_pt1 | contig 13645 bp, 14 predicted proteins | sample SF_Jul11_sed_USG_FD_168128 | JGI IMG/M metagenome (GOLD analysis project Ga0224495, IMG submission 168128) | Sediment microbial communities from San Francisco Bay, California, United States - SF_Jul11_sed_USGS_4_1 | ecosystem: Environmental > Aquatic > Marine > Sediment | place: USA: California... | reverse complement strand
GGGGATACGACGCGGGCCTTCCTGCCCGATAAAACAGAAACCGCCACCTTTGCCGGCGGCTGTTTCTGGTGCACCGAGGCGGACTTTGAAAAAGTGCCGGGGGTCGTGAAAGCAGTTTCCGGCTATACGGGCGGGCATAAAGAAAACCCGACTTACAAGGAAGTTTCCTCCGGGACGACCGGGCATGTCGAGGCCGTTCAGGTCTATTATGACCCTGCCAAAATCACCTACGAAGAATTATTGAATTGGTTCTGGCGGCATATCAACCCCACTGACCCCGGCGGCCAGTTTGTGGATCGGGGCTCGCAGTACCGAAGCGTCATTTTCTACCCCAACGAAGAACAAAAACGTCTGGCGGAGAAATCTAAGGAAGAGCTGAACAAATCGGGGAAGTTTGACAAGCCCATCGTGACGGAGATTATCCCGTTCAAGAAGTTCTATGAAGCGGAGGACTATCACCAGGATTATTACAAGAAAAACCCCCTCCGGTACAAGTACTACCGCTATGCGTCCGGCCGCGACCAGTTCTTGGATAAGGTATGGGGGAGAGAGGCAGAATCCGCAAAAACAGGAAATGAGCAGGCGTATAAAAAACCGGATGACGCCACCCTAAGGAAAAAACTAACGCCCCTGCAATATGAAGTGACTCAAAAAGAGGGGACCGAACCTCCTTTCCGGAATGAATACTGGAACAACCACCGGGAAGGAATTTACGTCGACATCGTTTCCGGAGAACCTTTGTTCAGCTCCAAGGATAAATATGAGTCCGGGACCGGATGGCCGAGCTTCACCAAGCCTCTTGCGCTGGAGAATATCGTGGAGAAGAAGGATCATCGCCTTTTCATGACGCGCACCGAGGTCAGGAGCAAACATGGTGATTCTCACCTGGGCCATGTTTTCGATGACGGGCCCCCGCCGACGGGGCTTCGCTACTGCATGAATTCCGCAGCCATGAGGTTCATTCCTAAAGAGGACCTGGAGAAAGATGGCTACGGAAAGTATCTGGAACTTTTCGGGATGAAGAAATGACCAAAGAAATCCTCAACCCCCCCTTCTTGCTAAAAGAAAGGTGTGAAAAGCACCCGGCGCCGTTTTTTCATTCCCAACTCAACCCGGAGAGCAGTGGGAGAGTATTTATGTGGACACGCAGAAACTTTTTGGAAAAATGTCTATCAATTTCCCTGAGCGGCTTTCTTCTTTCCTGGTGGGGGACCATTGCGACTTCCTGGGCCAAGGTTAAAAGATTGCTGCCCGCGGGGTTCCGGAAGGAACAAATCATTCAGATGAACCCTGCGGACATTGACAGTCAGAATCTGGAAATCGATCCTCTCGATAAGTTTGGGACCATGGGCCCTACCGATATCATGATTGACCTGAAAACGTACCGCTTGAAAATTACGGGAAAAGTGGACAGGCCTCTTGCGCTGAGTTATGACCAAATTAAGCAATTCCCCTCTATTACCCAGGCTGTCCTGCTCATTTGTCCGGGGGTATTTGCCAACCATGGCCGTTGGACGGGCGTTTCCCTGGAGACCTTGCTTCAGGAAGTCAAGGCCAAAAAGGGAGCTCAATTTATCGATATCAAAGGGGCGCAGGAAAAAGTAGTGAGAATTCCCTTGCAAGAACCCCGGCAAAAGAAAATCTTATTGGCCTACCGGGTTAACGAGGCAGATCTCCCCCAGAAACACGGCTTTCCCCTCCGGCTGGTTCTGGAAGATCATTATGGTTATGAGTGGGTAAAGTATGTCGATGAGATCGAGGTCTCGTGACCTAACTACCCATCGCGGCCCACCCCGCGATGGAATTTTTTCGTTGACTTTTCATCCTAACCCTCAACCTTCTGGGGTATCCTATGAAAGGAAATTTCTGGAAGGTACCGATACAAAGCCTCCAAGGGAGATTTTTATTCTCCTTCGGGGGCTTTCTGATTTTTGGAGTGCGTTAATACCCTGAGGATTAGCCGTGCATTAGCGAGGACACATCAATTTTTCAGGAAATAAGTTATGCACCGTAAGAATCAACGTCCCATAAAACGTCCCATAAAAAAAACTTTATCCCCTGCCCTTCGCGCCCTTCGTATTTAGGAAGCTTGACCTTTCGTAGAAATTGCAATAGTATGGCTAAAAAAAATCATGGAGGCAGGCCATGTTTTTTACATTCCCTGAAGATTTCAAAGAACGGGAACTTTCACCGCGAGTAACAACCCAGTTGGTTTGGGGAGATAAACTTATGTTGTCTTACGTCACCATCCAGCCGAATAATCCGATCCCTCCGCTCCACAGCCATCCTAATGAACAAATGGGCATGGTATTGGAAGGGGAGGTTGGCTTAACCATCGGCAGCGAAACCCGCAAGCTGGAAAAGGGAGATGCCTTTTGGGTCCCGCCCAATGTTCCCCACGGCCTGGCTTATCCTTCGGCAAAGCCGGCAATCGTTCTTGACATTTTCAGCCCACCCCGGGAAGAATTTAAAAAATAAACTCCAAATTTCAATTGCTAATGATATTCTCGGAAGCCTCTAAGACTTATCTTTATTTAAGGAAAATGTTTAAGCTCTGGCGGGCGGATGCGACCATCAACCATTTCCTTCAGGGGACCGCAAAGGGGATGTTTGTGCAGAAATTGCTTTATAATTCGGAATGTATTTGCAAATCAACGCTTTGTCTGACCCATATCTTTAGTGGAAAAGGAGGCAGTCAAAAAATTATACTTCGGTGGCCGCCCCCTTTCCTTGCTCCATGCTAATTTTCAATATCCTGCCGGAAGTCTTTATGAGCTATGCCGCCACTTTCCTGAATCTCTTTTTTGGCTTTATGCAGGAGGTTCTGAAATTTAGGCGAATAAGCCAAAATCAAGAGGACGTTTTAGCGTTTTGCGGTTTCTGGGTTCTACATCCGGCTCAAATCTTGAAACCCCAAATATAACGATTTCAATCTGTCCACAAGGTCAATTCAGAAAATAGGTCCCCATTTTTGAAGAGAGAAAAAACTGGAACAAATCTAATTCATCTTGATTTAGATCATTCTCCGGGTAAGATGACCCGTTGAATAATAATATGAGTTCCTGCCCGCAAAAGCCGGCCTTGTGACGATTAGGGTTGGTTAGCCGGTTGGCGATCCAAAAAAGTGTAGAATCCAGAAAGGAAGGTTATGAGATGATGAAAGTAAAGGAATACAATCACGTGGGGATCGTGGTTCGGGATCTGGAGCGGTGCAAATGGTTCTACGGTGAGGTACTGGGTCTACAAACCATTCCTCGGCCACCGTTCGATTTCCCGGGCCAGTGGTACAAGGTTGGCCCTACTTGTCAGCTTCACCTCATGGTCTATGAAGAAACCATCCCGAATTCTAATCGCCATATTGCCTTGGAAGTGGCCAACTTCGAGGAAGCCATTCATGAACTCAAGGCCAATAGGATAAAGATTGTTGAGGGCCCGGGCAAGCGTCCCGATGGATCAGATTATGTTTTTTGTAAGGACCCCGACGGTAACCGCGTCGAGATCACTCGTCATTAAGACATAAGCTCCCTTGTTGATCCGCCTACAAATTAAATCCTGGTTTTTGAAACCTGATGAACTCGTAATAAGACTGAAAAAATCTTTTTCCGACATTCAGCCCCCGCATCCAGCGCCAGATAAAACCCGCCGGAATTCAGTCCTTTCCAATAGTTATAAATTTTCCGGACCTCGGTTCCCACCGGGGTTATGAATTTTTGCGAGTTCATCAAACTTGGCAGGAGAAAGGGATTGGCATCATTTTTGTTATTTGGTAACATTAAATGATGAAAAAAATAAAATTCTCTTTTCTGTTTACCAAATCTCTTTTTTTCCTACCCATCCTCCTCTTTTTTTCTGCGCAGTTCGGCTGGGCCATTCCCGATGAAGAAATTCACCGGAAGCAAGGTGAACTTCAGGGAAAGCGGGTCGGGGAAAGGATCGCCTTCTGGGCCGAAAGGTTTGTCGGTACGCCGTATGATGAAGATCCAAAAGGAGATTACGTCTCCAGGGCAGTTATTGCGGCCGACGAAAAAGTTGACTGTATGTATTTATCTTTTCGAGCCGTTGAACTTGCCCTAAGTCGTAATCCTGAAGAGGCCGTCCAGATAGCCCTCCAGAAACGCTTCCACTCCCGGGGCATTCTCAAAGACGGGAAAGTGATCAATTACGATGCCCGGTTCGAATACGGAGAGGACATGATTCACAGCGGCAAATGGGGAAAAGAAATTACTTTTCAGATGGGGCGAACCATCCGGATCAAAGGATCCAGAGGGAGGGACTTCTGGGAAATTCTTCCCTCCGCAGAACTGATAAGGGGAATGGCCAAATTAAAAAGCGGAGATCTTATATTTTTCATGAAATTTCCGGAGAAGCGGATGGTGGATGAAGGCGTCGGCCATATTGGGTTCGTAAAAACAGAAGAATCTGCCGGGAAGAGAGAAGTTTTCTTGATCCACGCCAGCGGATTAAAAAATAAGGGTGGAGCCGTGAAAAAAGTTTTATTGAGGGACTACATAGACAAAATGCCTTTTGTCGGGGTGAAAATAACCAGATTCGAGTAAAGCAACCTTTGGAACAATGGAATATTGGAATGATGGAATATTGGGGTTGCTAACCTTCTCCTTTTTATCCATTATTCCATTATGCCAGCATTCCATTTTTTCATCTCCCAGTTAGTAAATCAAATTATCTGCAAAGAAAGGGGGAAATTAGGGAAGATGGATTTGGATGAACTCTGCATCAATACCATGCGGATGCTATCCATCGACATGGTCCAGGAGGCGAACTCAGGACACCCCGGAATGCCCATGGGCGCTGCTCCCATGGCCTATGTCCTTTGGACGAGATTTCTCAAGCATAACCCTCAAAATCCTACCTGGCCCGACCGCGACCGCTTCGTGCTTTCGGCCGGTCATGGTTCAGCGCTTCTTTATTCCCTCCTCCATCTGTGTGGATATCCTTTACCCATCGAGGAAATAAAAAATTTCCGGCAATGGGGGAGTAAAACACCCGGACACCCCGAATACCGGCAAACTCCCGGGGTGGAAAGCACCACGGGCCCATTGGGTCAGGGTGTTGCCAACGCCATCGGCATGGCCATCACGGAGCGGTTTCTGGCTTGCCAGTTTAATCGGCCGGGTTTTGAGATCGTAAATCACTACACCTACGCCATCGTTAGCGACGGGGATTTGATGGAAGGGGTCGCTGCCGAGGCCGCATCTCTGGCCGGACACCTCCGGCTCGGCAAGCTCATCTTTCTCTATGATAATAATTCCATCACCCTGAGTGGAGCAACCGGGCTGACCTTTACTGAAGATGTGGGCAGGCGGCTGGAAGCGTATGGCTGGCATGTCCAATCGGTGGCCGACGGCAACGACGTAAGGGCCATTACCCAGGCCATCGCCGCCGCTCAAAAGGAAACCGCCCGCCCATCGCTCATCGCGGTGAGAACCCATATCGGTTACGGCAGTCCCCACAAACAAGATACTTTTGAAGCCCACGGTTCTCCCTTGGGTCCAGAGGAGGTCGCAGCCACCAAGAAAACCTTGGGATGGCCAGTGGAGCCGCATTTTCATATTCCCCCGGAGGCAAGGGCTCAATTCCGCAAGGTGCTGGATAGAGGCCGACTGCTGGAGGATCAGTGGCGGGCAAAATTAGAATTATACGGGAAAGCCCATCCCGAATTGATCCGGCAATGGCAACCAAGAATGGATTCCCGGCTCCCCGCCGGGTGGGACAAGGATATTCCTTCTTTCCCCTCTGACCCCAAAGGGATGGCCACCCGTTCAGCCGGCAGTAAGATCATGAACGCCATCGTTCCTCATCTTCCCTGGCTCATCGGGGGTTCGGCTGATTTAAATCCTTCCACGAATACCGCGCTCAAAGGTCTGGGCAATTTTCAGTATTCTCAACCGGAGGAAAGACCCATCCAGGGCTCTGAGTCAGGTCCCTGGAGCTACGGAGGCGCGAATTTTTTCTTCGGGGTACGGGAGCATGGCATGGGATCCATCCTGAACGGAATGGCCCTGCACGGAGGAGTCATCCCTTTTGGCAGTACCTTTTTAGTATTTTCAGACTATATGCGGCCTTCGATCCGCCTGGCCGCGATCATGAAACCTCACCTTATCTATATTTTCACCCATGATTCCATTGCCCTCGGAGAAGATGGACCCACCCATCAGCCCATAGAACATCTTGCCAGCCTGCGGGCTATTCCCGGCCTGACTGTTATCAGGCCGGCAGATGCCAATGAAGCTGCCGAAGCCTGGAGAACCGCCATCCTGCATAAAGAGGGGCCGGTCGCTCTGATTATGACCCGGCAGGTCCTACCCGTCATCGACCGCAGCCGCCATGCCCCGGCCGAGGGATTGAGGCGGGGGGCTTACATCCTGGCGGAGGCTTCATCCGGTCTACCCGAAGTGATTCTGATGGCAACGGGTTCCGAGGTCCACCTCGCCCTCGAGGCTTACGAAAGACTCCGGGCCGAAAGCTGGCGAGTGCGGGTGGTGAGTATGCCCTCTTGGGAACTCTTTGAAAAGCAGCCTGAGGAATACCGCAATCAAGTTCTCCCCTCGGCTGTACCGGTAAGGATTTCCATTGAAGCCGGCACCACTCATGGCTGGTATAAATACGTGGGCTCATCCGGGGAGGCCATGGGGATCGATCATTTTGGGGCTTCGGCGCCGGGAAAAGTATTGCTTGAAAAGTTCGGCTTTACATCCGAAAATATAGTGAAGAAGGTCAAAGCCCTTCTTGGCAGAAAACCAAATTAAATTGGACGCAGATTTTCGCAGATAAACACGGATAATTTTTTTAAATATCCTGATAATCGGTGTTTACCCTGTTAAATAGTAAACATCTAACAGGGTGAATCCTGTCCAAAAAGGATGCGGTGAGAATCTTGAAGGAGTTGACAATGAATGGCAACGCGTTAAGGAAACTTCAGAAAATCGGACAAAGTGTATGGCTTGACAATTTGAGCCGTCATCTGCTGGACTCGGGCGAATTAAAGCGTTGGATCGAGGAGGATGGCGTGACCGGGGTAACTTCTAATCCAACCATCTTCCAGAAAGCCATCTCCGGAAGCAAAGATTACGATGCCTCCCTGAAAAACCTGCTCGACAAAGGGATCCGGGACGAAAAAGAATTATTCCTGGACCTGGCCATGGAAGACATCGCGCGAGCTGCAGATATGCTGTGGCCTGCCTATCGGCAAAGCGGCGGCAAAGACGGTTTTGTCAGTATCGAGGTTTCCCCTGACCTGGCCTACGATCCAGGGAAGACCGTTGCCGAAGCCCAACGCTTATTCTCCGCTATCAGCAAGAAAAATATCCTGATCAAAGTCCCGGGAACCAAAGCGGGGCTTCCGGCAATCGAACAACTTACGGCCGAAGGGGTGAATGTGAACGTCACTCTTCTTTTTTCCCGGAACCGCTACGAAGAGGTTGCTGAAGTATACCTCCGCGGCCTGGAAAAGAGGACGCGCCAGGGGCAGCCGATTCATGAGATTGTTTCCGTGGCCAGTTTTTTTGTGAGCCGGGTGGACACGCTTGCGGATAAACTCCTCGAAACCCGTATGGCCTCGGCATCCACGGACCCCGCCAAGCAGAAGATGAAAAATTTGCTGGGCCAAGCGGCCGTGGCCAACGCCAAGCTGGCCTATCAAAAATACAAAAATATCTTCTCGTCAACACGCTTCTTGGATTTAAAAGGTGCAAACGTTCAAAGGATATTATGGGGAAGCACGGGGACCAAGAATCCCAACTACAGCGACATCAAATACGTCCAGGAGTTGATCGGCCCGGATTCCATTAATACCCTGCCGGAGGCAACTCTTATGGCCTTCAAAGACCATGGCAGGGCTCAAATCACCATCGGGGACCGTCTCGAAGATGCAGAAAGGCTTTTTATAGAGCTGAAGGCGGCCGGAGTGGACATCAACCAAGTTACCGAACAATTGGAGAAGGAGGGAGTCAAGCTTTTTTCCGATTCCTTCTCTCTACTCTTGAAAGAAATTGCTGCCAAGCGAGATTCCTTTCTATCCAAAAAAATTTAATTGGACGCAGATTTTCGCAGATAAACACAGAAAATAATTTTTTAAACCAATCTAGCTATTTGAATTTTTTTCTTTATCCCTCAAATCGGCGTTTATCTGCGTCCCAATATTTTTTCTTTGAAGGAGGATTTATGCAGATTGGCATGATCGGCCTCGGCCGGATGGGGATGAATATGGCCAAACGCTTGCTTAAAGGCGGGCACAAAGTTGTGGCTTATAACCGTTCTCCGGACCGGACGAAGGAAATTATCGCCCAAGGCGCCCAAGGAGCCTATTCTCTTCAAGAACTGGTGGATATCTTAAAGTCCCCGCGGGTTCTCTGGCTTATGCTTCCCGCAGGCCAACCAACCGCTCGGCATATCGACCAGCTCAGCGGTCTACTCAACAAAGGAGATATTATCGTAGAAGGCGGAAACAGCTTTTACCGGGATGACCTCCGCCATGCCCGAGAACTTAAACCGGGGGGCATTCACTATCTGGACGTTGGGGTCAGCGGAGGCATTTGGGGCCTTAAAATCGGCTACTGTTTGATGATCGGGGGAGAGCGCAAAATTTACCGACGCCTTGAACCTCTTTTTAAGACGCTGGCCCCGCAAGATGGATATCTCTACTGCGGCGCAACAGGGGCCGGACACTTTGTTAAGATGACCCACAACGGGATTGAATACGGAATGATGTCCGCTTACGGGGAAGGTTTTGAGCTTCTTCAGGAGTCACCCTACGGCAAGAATCTCGACCTGGCCAAAGTGGCCCACTTGTGGAACCAGGGAAGCGTGGTCCGCTCCTGGCTCCTTGAACTGGCGGAATCCGCCTTCAAGAAAGACAAAAACCTCTCCTCCCTTAAAGGATACGTGGAAGACTCCGGGGAAGGACGCTGGACCGTTCAACAGGCTGTCGAAATGGCTGTGGCGGCACCTGTAATCGCCGCTTCCCTTTTTCAACGTTTCCGTTCCCGTAAGATCGATTCTTTTTCCGATCGAATGCTGGCTGCCCTGCGTAATGAATTCGGTGGCCATGCGGTGTACGAGAGAAGGCGTAAGGCGTAAGGCGCAAGGCGTGAAGAGTAACGAAATTATTATGAATGATTTTGAAAAACATGCCGCCGGCATCACCGGCGACGGCTTGCTCAGCCTGGATATCGATACCCTGCAAGTGAACATGGGACTCCGGTGTAACCAGCAATGTATCCACTGCCACCTGGAAGCATCCCCCCGGCGCAGGGAGATGATGGAATGGTCGATCATGCAGTCGATCCTCAAGGCTGCCAGGAGTGCGGGTTGTCGGCTGGTTGACCTGACGGGTGGAGCCCCTGAACTGAATTCCCATTTCCGTCGTTTCGTGACCGCCCTCCGCCAAGCGGATCATGCGGTGCAGGTGAGAACGAACTTAACGGTGCTCCTCGAAAAAGGCATGGAGGATATCCCGAAATTTTTTAGAGAACACCGGGTGCACCTCGTGGCATCCCTGCCATGTTATTCGGAAGAAAATGTCCAGGCCCAAAGAGGATTGGGGGTCTACGAGAAAAGCATCACGGCCATTAAGAAACTGAACCGCTTGGGCTATGGCTATGAATCCGACCTACCTTTAAATCTTGTCTACAATCCGGGAGGGCCTTTCCTACCGCCCCCCCAGTCGGCCCTGGAAGAAGATTATCGACGCGAGCTGGGGAGAAGATTTGATATCGCTTTTACCCGTCTGTTGACTATTACCAATATGCCTTTGGGCCGATTTCGTGCGGAGCTGACGCGGCAGAGTCAGCTCCAGAATTATTTTCAGCTTCTGAAGAAATCATTCAACCCCCAAACCGTTGCGGGATTGATGTGCCGCCACCAGATCAGCGTAGGCTGGGATGGCACCCTCTATGATTGCGACTTCAACCTGGCGCTTGGCTGTCCTGTGAATCATGGGGCCCCAGATCAAATCCACTCCTTCCATCCGGCAACCCACTCCTTACGACGGATCGTTACCGGCGAACACTGCTTCGGGTGCACTGCCGGATCCGGTTCTTCTTGCGGAGGCGCTCTGGTCTGATCGATCTGGCGGAGATCATGCCTTCAAGATTCTATCTCCCCAGAGGACCCTGAGGTCACAGAGAGTCATATATTTTTTTCCCTGGATTAATTATCAAATTATTGAAATTTTTTATACTCGTTTTTTCCGGTGATCTCTGTGGCTAAAAAAGAAAGAATGCTTCTTGACCGGCTTATTATTTTTACCCGCTATCCTGAACCAGGCATGACGAAGACTCGTTTAATTCCCGTCCTTGGCCCGGAAGGAGCGGCGGATTTGCATCGGCGGATGGGTGAGCACACCATGGCCTGGGCCAGATTTTTGCAAACCCACTCACCCGTATCCGTAGAAGTCCGTTTCGCAGGAGGAGACGAAAATCTCCTCCGCCAATGGCTGGGACCGGATTTTTTGTACCACGATCAGGGCCGGGGAGACCTTGGCGAGCGTATGGCCCGTGCGATTGCTGATTCGTTCCAATCAGGCGGGGAACGCGTTGTTCTTGTGGGTACGGATTGCCCGGGGCTCACCGGTGTTCTCGTGCAAAGAGCCTTGGAATTACTCAAAAGCAACGACCTCGTCCTTGGTCCGGCCAGCGATGGGGGTTATTATTTGATCGGGGTACGAAGAATCGTTCCGCAACTGTTTAGTGAAATTCTCTGGGGAACCAGTGAGGTGTTGGAAAAGACTTTACGGATCGCTGATAAGATGCAACTCCGGGTTTTTCTCCTCGAGCCACTTGACGATGTGGACCGACCGGAAGACCTGCCGGTTTGGGAAAAATTTGCCCAAGGGAATTTCCCCCTGATCTCCATCATCATCCCCACCCTGAATGAAGAAGAAAACATTGCCGCGTGTCTGAGAGGGACCCTCAATGCTTCGCAGGTGGAGAGAATCGTCGTCGATGGCGGAAGTCGTGATCAAACCATGGAGATCGCCCGCTCTTGTGGGGCGAAGGTAATTAATTCTCCGACGGGCCGGGCCCGGCAAATGAACGCCGGAGCCGAAATGGCGTCGGGCGATCTATTGCTCTTCTTGCATGCCGACACTCTTTTACCTGAAGGATTCGATGATTGCGTTCGCCAGGTCCTAACTCAGCCAGGCGTTGCCGCGGGGGCCTTCGAGTTTCGCCTGGACGCGACCTCCCGGGGGCTGCAAATCATCGAGCGGATCGCCAACTGGCGATCCCGTTTTTTGCAGCTTCCCTATGGCGATCAGGCAATTTTTATCAGATCCGCTCTCTTCCGCGAGATGGGCAGGTATCCGGACATGCCCATCCTGGAGGATTTTGAACTCGTCCGCCGTCTTAAAAGAAAAGGCCGTATCCATACCGCCTCCTACCCTGCCATCACCTCAGCCCGCCGCTGGATGGCGGGGGGCGTCTGGAAGACAACCCTCAGCCACCAATTGATCGTTGCGGCTTACTATCTTGGCGTTTCTCCCACCCTCATTCATCGTTTTGCCGGCCGCAGCCGATGATTTTTTTGTTAGGGTCAAGGCCTTTGATAAAATTTTACCCTACGCTTTCTCTAAAGCACCCAGAACCGCGGCAGTGAAATCTTCGAGAGTGGTTCCGGAAATTTCCACGCCGGGACGATGATAGACCTCACCCATCCTTCTTTTTATCTCATCCGGCATAACCGTTGCACCCCTCAGTGCGGATTCCATATCACCCAAGATGTTATGGGGACGGGGATGGAAATCCCCGGTGAGGATAATGTCATAGATTCGATTCTCGTGTTTCAGGACCACCGCCCGGATTAGGCCGGCCACAGCCTTGACCCGCTGCTCGCCCCTTTTGGCTCCCGGAGGAATTGAGGAGAAGCGATAGGCCTCCGAGTTGGCAAGGAACCAGCTATCCCGGGAATAGAGCTCCCTGAATTCTTGCCAATACTTTTTCTCTCGGGGGGTCATTTCTCCGAAAACGAATTCTATCTCACCGAACGATAAATGAACGGCTTGGCGGGCATAATTTTCCAAGTCCTGGCAGGTGATTTCCCGGCCGGCCTCGCGTTCCAGATGGGTTATCCTTTCCTCCACCGTCTTTAGAGTTTTATCCTGAACTTTTTCCGGGGGCAGCAGGATCGCTTGAGAGGTAACTTCTACATTCTGCGGTTTGACATTTAAGACCAAGCGGAAAACAAGGGTGTCCCGCTCCACCTTGCAGGAGGAAGGCATCAGTTTCCTTCCTTCCACCTCCACATCATTGAGCGGGCGATATCTGGCAGGAAAGCCGAAAAGATTTTGGGCGGCCTGGGCAAAATCTCCCAGAATCCTCGGAAAAGCCTCTCCGATGGTTCGGGGAACCGCCGGGTCGGCCATCTGCAGGTAGTAACATATGATCGCCGATCCTTTGGCCGTGTAAATCGTTCCCCCGGTGGTGTTCCTCCGGCGAACGACGACATCCCTCTGCCGGCAAAATTTAAGATCGATGGCTTTCTCCGGATCGTCCAGAATTCCCACGGTAAAGCTATCCTCCGGAGCCACGTTTAAAACCACCGTATTAGGGGACGTCCCCTCCATCACGCCCCGTTCCAGTGCGGGTGAGGTGCCTATGGAAAAATCCGCATAGGTTTCATTCACAAGCATGAACCGCCATTGCCGTTTCATTTTCCCCCTTCCTTCTTTCGTATTTCATGTTGCGGGTTGCGAGTTTCCAGTCCCGGATTTTAGGTTTCGGGTTTAATTTTTGCCTGGAAACTTGATTGCATAGAAAATTCCTTTTTGGACACGGATTCACCCTGTTAGATGTTTACTATCTAACAGGGTAAACACAGATAGCCTATTGCCTATCGCCTGTTTTTTATATCCACCCTTTAACCTTGTAGTAAATAAGACCTCCGTATTCATGGAGCAGCATTTTAAAAAGCCTGATACGGCCGAGAGGGTCGTCCGTATATTTTTCATGGGGATCCGCAGGAGCAGGATAAACCTTGAAGCCGGCATGCTCGAAGACCATAAGAGAACGCTTCATATGGCTGTAGGAAGTAACTAAAAGAATACTTTTCCAGCGCTGGGATTCGCCGATTTTTTTTATCTCTACCGCCTGTTCATGGGTACGGAGGGAATGTTTCTCCACAATGATGTCCGCAGCCGGAATGTTCAACCGCCTGATTTCTTGAGCCATGACCGTTGCTTCCGCCACTCCCCTCTTCTTGGGATCTCCCCCGGAAAGGAGAATCTTTTTAGCCCTACCCTCAAAATAAAGCTGCGCCCCCCGCAATAAACGATGGGAAGATATAAGGCTTAAATAACGTCCTTTATCGATCCCTCCGGCAAGCACGATAATGACATCGGCTTTGCGGATATCTTCTTTGACGGCCAAAGATTTGATCATGTGGTCGGTCAAGGAGGTACAGGCGATAGTTAAAACCGTAAAGAAAGCCAACCAGAGAATCAGGTTGAGAGCGGATAAGATTCTTCTGCCCCAGGATTTTTCATGGGTCACTTTATTTCTCCTCTGCCCGGGTGAAAATCGCAAGAGGCTCCATTATATGCAAGGCTGGGGCGCAAGGCAAGAGCGAGTTTCTCCTTGACACCGGGGGGGTAATCTCTTATAAAAAAGGCACGAACCACAGGAAAAAGGAG
>Ga0224495_10002020_pt1 | contig 13647 bp, 9 predicted proteins | sample SF_Jul11_sed_USG_FD_168128 | JGI IMG/M metagenome (GOLD analysis project Ga0224495, IMG submission 168128) | Sediment microbial communities from San Francisco Bay, California, United States - SF_Jul11_sed_USGS_4_1 | ecosystem: Environmental > Aquatic > Marine > Sediment | place: USA: California... | reverse complement strand
ATACCGCAGCGGCAATAGAACCTGAACTATTGGCCACAATACAGGTTTGCGCAGCGGGCTGTGTTAATACAGAAACAGAGTAGAGATCCCCAGATACGAGAGTCTGTGCAAATGTATAAGCAGCATTTGCAGTTAATGTTTTATACTCAATTCCATAGGGGTTTGAAAAAGCCAGAACCAGAGATCCTGCAAGCCCTGTAACAGTAGTACCACCCACCGTAAAATTGGTAACACAATTAACAGCAATATTTATGGTAGCTGCACCACCTAAACCGGTGGGGTTTGTAATGGTGCAGGTTTGATTTGCCGGAGCAGAAAAAACTGACAGACCATATGGTGCATTAGTAATTACTTTATTGAAAAAAGTAGTATTTCCATTTGCATTAATAATCGCATACTCGGTAAAACCACTGGCAAGAGATAAAATTAGCGTTCCTGTCAAGCCGGTAACCTGGGCGGTAATAGTGCTATAGACAATAGTGTTGCCGTTTAAATCGAGATCTGCAAAACCATCATTGTTTGTATCATAGCCGGTAACTATTCCGTTTATAGAGATAATGTTAATTTTTCCCGAAATATTTCCTGTTGAACTGGTTGTTAAATAACTGTTATTGTTTGAAGCCACATTAAGATAAAAAACAGGGGTTATTCCTCCTGATGTAACAGAGAGACCTACAATAGGAAGCGAAACCGGAGTAATATACCAGAGGTCAATTGTTCCATCATAATTAACATCAATTCCATCCATTACACCGTCTGCTGGCAAGGAATCGACAGGTAAGCCAAAGGGGGCCGCCGCTGTTGACACATAGTTGGCAAGAGGTATACAATCAAGTATGACATTGGAAACATTTGCCCCGGCTATGGTACCTGAGCCGTTGGCTAAATAGCAGGTTTGCCCAACGGGCTGTGAAAAAATAGATACAATAAAATTACTGCCATTTAAAAGTGAAGTTGCGAAAACAAACGCAGTCTGCGCAGCAGAAAGTGAGAGATACTCGGTGGAAAGTGGGTTACTAAAAGATAAAACCATTGCCCCGGCAAGATTGTTGATGGAACCTGAAACGTTATATGAGGTCAGGGCAGATCCATTCAGGGTTATGTCAATAAAGTGATCGCCATTGATATCATATCCGATTGGAACTCCGGCGCTGTAGACAATCTCCCATTTGGTGCCTGTTCCGTCTGCATTGGGGGTTAAAGATACAAAATTGTTTGAATCAATAAAAAGATAAAAGTCGATTATTCCATCATTATTTATATCTACTCCTGTAGTAGATCCAGTAAAACCCTGGGTAAAGATCAGGTCTAATATGCCATCATTGGTAATATCAATTCCATCTATGATCCCATCGTTATTAATATCTATTGGATAACCGATGGATTGCAAATCAGGATACTGGCCCCCCGAACCGCTGCCCTTGAAGTCAACAGCTCCCGCACCAGTTGTCTCATATTGATAAAGAGCTTCAAATTTATTGGTACAACTGTTTGCAATCAAAGTAATTAAAATCGCAAGAAAAATAAATTGAAATTTTTTCATTTGCTCTCCTCCGGAGTTGCGTTTTTTGTTGGAAACTGGTATCCAAACAGTAACATTCCACCGTAACCCATCCATGGTTTACGGTTATCCATTATATAAGAAAACCGACCCTGAGTGGAAATAAAAATTGTTGAAATAGAGATATCCAGACCAAAAAAGCCATGGGCAGCTAATGCAGTATTATGAAAAACAAAGCCTGGAAGAGTGGCCCATTGAAAGGTGACACCGCTTGTTCCACCCAGGGTAATTTTAAATTTTTGGCGCTTGTCAATAGGAATCAGCCATTCAAGGCCACCTGATGGGGTTATTGCCTGTACCGGGGTAGGGCCAAAGAGATCATAGCTTAGTTCCAGGCGCAAACCAGGCAGAAGTACGCTCTTTTTTCGGTAATAGGGCTTAAAAAAATGGTGAATTCCGTGGTCAAATGTAACCAGAAGACCACTTTTATAACCTAAAATTGATTTCATCTCTCCATTACCCATCATGTAAAAAGTACCCAGAGAGAGACGCCCGTAGTTCCAGGGCTGATTTTTTTCGCCCAGAATAAAATTTATCTCATCGTTGTTAAAATAAGAGAGATCATTGGCATTACTTTGTGAAAACAGGGAGCTTGATAAGGCTACTGATGCAAAGATCATCAAAAAAGATATTTTGATTAAATGAGTCATAAATATATATTTTTTTCACAATAAAATTTTCCCATTATAAGAACGCTCACTTTTTTATTCTCCCTGATGTATATGACGTTATTATCGGTTAAAATACATCATATTTTCACAAATCAAAGTTAAAACTTTAAGCTATCATGTATATTAAATAAAAATTTGTTCCACCTTGACTATTTTATGGCTCTTTAGAGATAAAGTAGCTGAAACAAGAATTTCAGGACACCTTTTTTTTTAATAAAACAGAGGTTGACTTTTTGTAGCTTCCAATAGTTTGGGTAGGTAATGCGTGTAATCTATCCTGGATCATTTGACCCTTTTACCAATGGACATCTTGATATTGTCGAGAGAACTCTGGAGTTTGCAGAGACAATAATTATTGCGGTATTAAAAAACAGCTCTAAAAAAAATCTCTTCTCACCTGAAGAGCGAATCGAACTTATTAAAGAGGTACTGAAAAAATATGGGAAAAGGGTAGAGGTAGACTCTTTTTCGGGACTTCTTGTAGAGTATTGTAAAAAAAATCAAACAAATGTAGTTATCAGGGGTTTGAGAGCCGTTTCTGATTTTGATTATGAACATGCAATTTACTTAATGAATAAAAAGTTATTTTCAGAATTTGAAACCATCTTTCTTATGAGCCGAAGTGAACACTCCTTTGTCTCCTCAACGATCGTTAAAGAGGTTGCATCTCTCGGGGGCAACGTCTCCGATCAGGTTCCCGAAGCTGTGCAGAAACGGCTGAAAATGATCTATCCTTGAATTTTTGCTTGTACAGCAGATAAATAAAAGTGGCTGTTGAATAGCCTGAGTCATTTACTTTAAGAAAATTGTTATCTCTTGAATATATGATAATTGTATAATTTTTTTTAAAGGGGGCGTGCTGTATAATGGTTTTCGTAATATTTTTCCTCTGCCCCTGGCTTCGGCCATTCAGGGCCTTCGCCACCCCTTGAGTAATCCTGGAACGTAAAGCGCATAGTTTGCGTAAATTATAAGTAACTTCTTTTAATAATATGTTGCCTATTGAAAAATAGACTCTTTTAAAGGGCCAGATGAAGAATTTCCATTACCTCTTTTGAGGTGATGTTCTGATGTTCACCAAGCTTGATTTTTCTCTCATCAAACCTGTCAGCAATTTCCTGAAAATTTTCCGGGGTAATATTATAGTCCGAAAGTTTTGTTTTCACATCCATCTGGTGAAAATAAGAGAGAGTTTTCTCAAGCGCAATATCATAAACAAGTTCATCTGCAGATCTTCCTTCACCTTTGTTTACAATATGCCATACTCTTCTTCCATATTGAGAAAACTTTTGAAGTTTGTTTTCTTTTTGATGCTTGAGAACAGCAGGTAAAATAACAGCAAGACTCTGGGCATGGTCAAGGCCATAGAAGGCGGTAATTTCATGGCCGATCATGTGGGTGGTCCAATCCTGTATAATTCCACATGCTACCAGTCCGTTTAATGCCTGGGTGGCGCACCACATGATATTGGCGCGTGTATCATAGTTGTCCGGATCTTTTAAAAGTTTAGGTGTCTCATCTACCAATGTTTTCAGCAGAGCCTCTGATTGGCGATCTTGCAGGGGGCTGTTTACATCATAGGTAATATATTGTTCTAAAACATGTACGTAGGCATCTACAATTCCATTTGTTGTCTGGCGTTTGTCCAGGGTAAAAGTGGTGACAGGATCCAGAATAGAAAATTTGGGAAATAGCAGAGGGGACCCAAGTGTTAATTTTTCTTTTGTTTCGCGCCTTGATATAACCGCAAAACCATTCATCTCGGAACCAGTAGCTGGCAGGGTAAGAATTGCTCCGATCGGTAGTGCCTTTTCAATTTTGTTTGTTTTTTTCTGGGTTAAAAGATCCCATGGATCTTTCCCCTCATAAAGAGCTGCAGCTGCAATAAATTTTGTACCATCAAGAACAGATCCACCGCCTACACTTAATAAAAAATCAATTTTTTCTTTTTTTACAAGCTCAACCGCTTTCATCAGTGTATCGAAATCCGGGTTTGCTTCAATTCCGCCAAACTCAAAAAAAATATGGTTTTTTAAGGAATTCTTTACCTGGTCGTATACTCCATTTTTTTTTATAGAGCCTCCACCATAGGTAATTAATATGCGTGCCGTTTCAGGGATTAATTTTGAAGTTTTTGATATAGTATCCCTGCCAAAAATTATTTTTACAGGGTTGTAATATTCAAAATTTTTCATTTTTAACTGTATCAACTATTCATGAGTTGATTTATTTCATTTACTCTATTAATTTGTACCTGAAACAACGCTCTTTAAATTTTTAAACGGATTTGAAGTTAAAATTCCTGTATTTTCTTTTTCAATATAAGATTCTATTTCAATTCTGTCTACCGCTGTTTGCACATCTTTTGTAGATAGTGATATTTTTCTGGTTTCAGTGTCTATGGATTTGATCACTACCTGGATTTTATCACCTTTCTGAAAAGTTTTCTGATGATTCAGTGCCTCTTCTTTGGTCATGGCACTTTTGTGAACCAGCCCCTCAAAAATATCTTCAAACTTGACAAAAATACCAAAGTCAACCACTCCTGAAACTATCCCGTCAATCAGGGCACCCCTTCGGTACCGTTGTCTTAATAATTTATAAGGATTTTCCAGCGTATGACGAATACTGCAACCGATTCTTTTTTCTGTCAGGTTGATTTCAGTAATTTTAAATTCTACTTCATCGCCCACTTTGTAGAGTTTTTTCAAATCAGGGGCGTTGTTTTCCCAGCTGATATCCTCTTTTCTGATCAATGCATCAATTTCATCTGTAATGCTGACAAACAAACCAAAGTGGGTAATATCCCTTATTTTACTTTTCATGGTCTGGCCTATTTTATAGGTATTTTTAATTTCATCCCACGGGTTTTTATGCAGCTGCTTGAAACCAAGTGCTATTCGTTTCTCTACCGGTTTGACATCCAGAACAGTACATTCAATTTCCTGATTTTTTTTAACAATCTCGGCAGCGTGATTTATTTTTCGGGTCCAGCTCATTTCTGAGGTATGGAGCAAGCCCTCGATACCATGACCAAGATCCACAAAGGCTCCGTAGTTTGCCGTATAAGTTACATTGCCTTTTACGATATCGCCTGTTTTAAATTTGTTTGCAACACTTAGCCATGGGTCATCGGTTAACTGTTTGAGCCCCAGAGACAACCTGTGATTATCAGGATCTACCTCTAAAACCCTTAACTGTATTTCAGAGTCAACCGGAATTTTTTTTGTGAAATCTCCGGTATGTCTTTCCCAGCTTATGTTGTTTTTATGAAGAAAACCAAGTATATCATGAACCTCTACAAAAAGTCCAATATTGATATGTTTTATAACTTTACCTGTAACAATTTCTCCGATTTTAATTTTTTCAGATATTTTTTTCCATTTTTCTGCATTTTGTCCTTCCAGGAAAGCTTTTCTGGAAATTACTCCGCTTTTATTTCTCTGGTCTAACTCCAGAATTTTACAGATTATAGTTTGCCCGATAAGAGAAGGTTTTCTGCCTCTTTCGCCAGGTTTTCCGAGATTACCCACATGAGAGTGCGGTAAAAACATGGGCAGACCACTGACATTGACCATATAGCCACGCTGCATCTGTTTTTCAACAATTCCCGTTACAAAAAGCTGGGTCTGATAGGATTCACTGACCACTTCCCATCCGCGTCTCATCTCAAGCTCTTTTTGAGAAAGATAGATCAACCCGTTTTCATTTTGTATTGATTTTATAATTGCTTCGAGTTCATCTCCAACATTGGGCTTTTTATTGAATTCTGAAGCGGGGATTCTTCCTTCGGATTTGGATCCAATTGATACGATTACATATTCTTGCTCTTTTTCGGAAACATCATCAAATGCGACTACTTTTCCCTGTACGATATCACCGGTTTTTATCGATGCTACGTTAAAATCATCTACGCTCAACAACTCTTCCATTGTCATATTGCCTTCTTGAAAAGAAACAGGAGACACTGCCATATTCACCTCTATAAAAAATTACTTTGAATGGAAATTGATTTTTTTCATTTGACTATTTCTAAAATCTTATGTAAGACACCATCTAAATCGATGTCCGTAGTGTCAATGAAAATGGCATCTTCTGCCTGCTTTAATCCACCAAATGCACGATTTTTATCGTCCTCATCCCGTAAAGCGATCTTTTGTTTTACTTCTTCTAAAGTGATAAATGGTTCTTTTGCCTTGAATTCATCAAATCTGCGTTTCGCACGCTCAGAGAGTGATGCTGTAATGAAAAATTTAAAATCAGCATGCGGAAAAACAACTGTTCCCATGTCCCGCCCATCTGCAACCAGAGGGTAGTGCTCTGCAGTTTTAGCTATTTGCTTGTTAACAAGTTCCCGTATATATACAGCATCTGCTATAGATTTAATGTTAGCTGTTATTTCACTGGAGCGTATATGCTCTTCCAGATTGAGATCGTTCCATTTTAATATCTGGTGGCCGTTCATAAAATCAACTTCGATTTCCTGACTGCAAATGTATTCTTGACACTTTGGATCAGAAATAATGGTGCCTAAACCAGTTTTGTTTGTATCGTTAAATTGCAGTGCAATATAAGTATAAGCCCGGTAAAATGCACCTGAATCAATTTGAAGAAAATTTAATTTTTTGGCCAGAAGTTTTGCCAGGGAAGATTTGCCCGATCCGGCCGGTCCGTCGAGTGTAATTACTCTATGCATCAGGATACCAGATTCAGTTTATCGTAGAAATCGGGGAAACTGGTCTTGATCCACTCGGCACCAGAAATGCTTAGTTTTTCCGAAGCCCCATTTTGAATAGAAACTTTGTTTGCAATTTCAAAAGACATTGCTATACGGTGGTCCATAAAACTCTCTATATTTCCCTGCAAGATTATGTCAGGATTTCCTTCCACCCTGAGTCCGTCGCTAAACTCTTCAATGTTGACATTACAGGCTTTCAGGTTATTAACCATTGAGGTGATTCGATCAGACTCTTTGAATCTTAACTCTTTTGCATTTCTAAATTCGAAAAATCCTTCAGCAAAGAGGCCGGCGATAGTTAAAACAGGTAATTCATCAATCACGGAAGGAATATCTTCAGCTTTCAAAGTCAGCCCTTTGAGTCGGGAGGGGCGAACAATGATGTCTCCGCCTTTTTCTCCGCATTCAGATTTTCCGGGGATAATCTCAATATTGCCTCCCATCTCAATCAGGATATGGAGATAACGATCCCGGTAGGGATTTAAAAGAACATTTTTTAGAACAAGTTCACCATCTTTCATTAAAAGACCAAGAACTACAAAAAAGGAAGCAGAGGAGATGTCGCCCCATATATTGTATGTCACAGGGTTAAGTATATAAGGAGGCTCCATTTCAATAATAAAACCCCCGTTTCCATTCTCTTCTTTATTAATTTGAATTCCGGCATAAGCAAGCATGTTTTCGGTATGGTCTCTTGATGGTATTTTTTCTTCAATTCTCAGAGGAACTTGTGAGGCAAGGGCGGCCAGAATCAGGGCCGATTTAACCTGTGCAGATCCAATCTCTTCGCTATGAATTACAGGTAATAGTTTTGCCCCGTTTACTTTAATGGGTAATTTATCCAGTGGTTCAAATTGCGCACCAAATGAGACCAGGGGAGTAGTAACACGGGCCATGGGTCGTTTGCGCAGGCTTGCGTCGCCATCAATAGTCACGATGGCATCGGGAAGCCCTGAAAATAAACCAAGAAGAAGTCTTGATCCAGTTCCCGAGTTTCCCATGTCCATGTGGGAATTATTAATTTTAAGGGCAGCAATTCCAGGGGAAGTTACCTTATATGAGCCATTTTGAATTTTCTCAAACAGGGCTCCGCTTTTTTCCATTGCGTAAAGGGTGTTCAAAGTATCTTCGGCCCCAAGGTAGTTTGTGATATGGGATTCTCCTTTTGCCAGTGCTGAAAATATTGCAGCTCTATGAGAGATTGATTTATCACCGGCAAAATTTAATTCAATACGTTTTTTTTCATTAGACATTCTGGTTCCTGACTATATTGTTTTTCTTTTGATTATTTTAGAGCGGATGTTTGCAGAGTTTTCAAAAATTTCACGAATAGGTAAAGTTCCTTCTCTGAGCTGGTTCTTCCACTCACCGATCAGTTTTTCCATACTCTCCAGATATTTGACAACTTCCTCTGAATTAGACCCTATAATTCCATCCCAGAGTTCCGGATTGCTTCCGGCAACTCTGGTAATATCTCTGAAGCTGCCGCCAGCCGGAGGACTTTCCACTTCGAAGACATCCGGAATATCATTAAGAAGGTATGATACCATACAGGAAACAAGGTGCAGGCCATGACTCAGGTAGGCTGCCCATCGGTCATGAACAAGATGGGAAATGGAGTAAGACTTTGCTCCAATAGCATTCCAGAACTGTTTGATCTCTTCAGTTGTGTTATCATATGACTCATTTCCGAGTTTTTGCCGCATTGTGGCAGAGGGAGTAACGTAAATAGTTGCTCCAGCAAAAAGATTTTCATGTGCATGCTCCGGACCATTGAGGTCACTTCCCGCCATTGGGTGAGAACCGACAAAGCGCATTGTTGCGGAGTAATTATCGACCCATCGCATTAGATCACCTTTGGTGGATGCCATATCTGTAATCCAGATATTTGAAGGTACTTTTTGTTCATTTAATTGCTCGATGATGCTATAAATATATTCTACAGGTGTCCCGATTATAATTCCATCTGAATTTTTAATACTTTCCCACATATTTTTTTCATTGAGGGTAAAAACATTTTCAAATCCCATTGTTAAGAGAGTTTCTTTGTTTTTCTGGCTTCGGACTGATCCGCTTACATGATGTCCTTTTTTTTTCAGGTCAATTGCAAGCGAGGCGCCCAGTAGTCCCATGCCCCAGATAAAGTAGCGTTTCATAATTTAATTGTATAATTAAAAAAAGAGGTTATCTTGACAATCAATTGTTTCTATTTTTTGTTGCCAATTGGATAGCTACTCTGAAAAGGTGATTCGAATGAATAAGCCCTATTCGGATCTAATTCGCAAACCCCCTTTTTTACTTTATGTTCAGGTACTTGCATTATCAATATTTATTCTGCTAACAATATTTGTTCTTGTTTTGAGCGAACAATATCACAGGAATATTGAATTGATCAATGTTGAAAACAGTCACGAAATTGAGAGCAAAAGGGATATTATTGAGAATGAGTTATTTCATATTCACAAACAGATTCAGTCCATCAATCATACCAATGATTTAGCTGTTTTATTGAAGAATCGATCAGAGAGCTCATATGCCCGAGCAATCGGAGAGTTGAAGCAGATAATGTTGATTAATCAGGACTATGAGTGGATAAATGTTGGTGATACCAAGGGTACTTCTATATTAAAGATTTACCGAACAGATGATGACCAATTGATTACGATCTACAAAAAATCAGCATTGAATACTCAATGGATGAGTTTGATGAATGGAAAGCAAAATGAAATAATTTATTATTCTAGAATAAATAAAAGAATGGTTTTCGGAGGAACGTACGAATATTTTATTACAATTTATGCAAACATACTGGATGAACAAAAACGCCTTCTGGGTTTTCTTGAGGTGGAGCTCAATATTAACCATCTGATCAAAAAAATATTGTTCAGGGACTATCATCAGTACGGTACTATTTATTTATTGTCAGATGAAGGCAAGGTTATCTTTGAAAACAGCTCTACACTGAGTCGAAATTTTGAATCGTTAGGAGCATTGCATACCTTTTATAAAAAAGGCATCTGGAAAATAATGACGCAGACTACAAACGGAATTATTGATTATAATAATCAAACCTATATTTACAATACGATAACTTCTCCAAAAAAATTTTTCCTGGGAGAATCAGGCGATCAAGAGGCCTTATATCGTTTTTGGAAGCTGATGGTTGTTGTCAACTCATACGAAAAAGTGAAAACCCTTTTTACACTATCCAATCATTTGCTGGAGTTTTATATTCCATTGATATTTTTCATGGTATTTTTTTCCATTTATATAACCAATCTGATTCATGATCGAAATCAGACAAATAAGAGTCTTGTTTTTACACTTAAAAATCTTCGGAAGGCCCAGGAGATTGCAAGAATTGGCAGCTGGATCTGGTATCCGGCGAAAGACCGTGTCGAACTTTCGGATAATATGTATGCACTTATTAATAAAAACCCTGTCAATGCAGAGCATACATTCGGCGAAATCTTTTCAGTGATTCATTCTGACGATGCAGAAGCTGTTATGCAAAAAATCAGGGAGTCTCTTGCTAAAAAGGAAATATTTGAAATGCAGTTCCGGCTGCTGATGAAAGATCAACAGTATCATTATGTGCAGATGCTGTGTGAACCAACGCATGATCAGGAACATGGTTCCATTTTAAGGGGAACAATTATTGACATCAATGATTTAAAGCGAATAGAAATTTTAATGGGCGAAGCAAAAGTCAAAGCAGAGCATGCCACCTTGATGAAATCTCAATTTCTTGCAACGATGAGCCATGAAATCAGAACTCCTTTAAATTCAATTCTTGGATTTACAGGAATTATTCAAGAGAGCATCAAGGATGAAAAAATACTTCATTATCTGAAATTGGTAAAATCAAGTGCAAAAACTCTTTTGAGACTTATTAATGATATTCTTGATTTATCTAAAATTGAGGCAGGAAAATTTGAAATTGAATATCAACCCACAAGCCTGAAAACATTGTTTAGTGAAATGTATTATATATTTCTTGAAAATACAAAACAAAAGAATATAGGTCTTCATTTGATTATCAGTGATGAGGTTCCCGATATGCTGTATCTTGATGAAACAAGGCTTCGGCAGATTCTCTTTAATCTTATCGGTAATGCTGTAAAATTTACAGATAAAGGAGAGATCAGAGTAGAAGTGTCCCATAATCCCGATAAAGTCGATTCAAATCTTATTGATCTGGTTGTTTCTATTCATGATACCGGCGTAGGAATTCCGGAAAATCAAATAGATACCATATTTTTAAATTTTGAGCAGGTCAAGGGACAGGATAAAACAAAGTATGGAGGTACAGGTCTTGGCCTATCAATAACCCGGCGTCTTGTGGAATTAATGGGGGGCAAGGTCGTGGTAAGTAGCAAGTTAAGTAAAGGTTCTGTTTTTACACTTTTTTTATATGGTGTAAAAAAATACGATCAAACGAAGACCTTGGCAAAATCAGGAAATTTCAGCTTTTCAGGAGCAAGCGTGTTACTGGTTACAGGTACCTCAAGCTATGGGAAGCTTATCGATTTGCTAAATAAATCGTTTTCCAGAGTTACCGTTTTATCTGATTTTGCAAAAGCTAGCAGAGAGCTTTTGCAGATTAAACCAGAGATTTTAATGATTGATATGACATCATTTTCTGCAATAAGTGATATGCAGTATCTGAAACTGTCACAACAGGCAGAGCAAGACAATATCTCTGTTATAACACTTGTAGAATCCAGATTTGGTGATGAAGGAATGCTCAGGAATAAAGTTGAGCTCTCTGATGACCTGGAAAGTCTGTTGAGCGGTATTAGTTCGGTACTATCTGTGGAAGGTCGGGGAAATAACCAAAGAAGTTCTTTTGCCCTTCCTGAATCCGGATGGGTTTTGCCGCACGATGTAAATAATCATGAGTACTGGTTGGCATTAAAAAATGAGATGATACCTTTGTGGAAAGAGTTGGGTGAAATCATTGTTGTTGCTCAGATAAAGGAATTTTCTGATGCGATCATCGTATTGGCAAAAAGGTATAAAGATTTATGGTTGTTGCAATGGGCAGAAGAGATACAAAAGGCGTTGAGTTATTATGATCTGAATCAGATTTCTCAGACTTTGAAAATCTTTCCTCAATATGTTGACAAGATCGAAGAGCAACTGAATTTAGCAAAAGGCAGGAATAAAGAAGACAAACATGAGTATGGAAAAAATTAAAAGAGAAAAAATTCTAATAGTTGAAGATATTGCTGAAAATATTGCTTACCTGGCAACGATTCTGGAAAAAAACAGTTATGAGTTGATTATTGCAAAAAATGGAGAAGATGCCCTTGTTGCGGCACAAAAAACATATCCGGATCTGATTCTTCTGGATATAATGATGGAAGGTATTGACGGCTATGAGGTTTGCAAACATCTGAAACTTAACAGGGCAACTACCGAGATACCGGTGATTTTTTTGACTGCAAAGGTTCAGCACGAGGATATCATAAAAGGATTTGAAGCTGGTGCTGTTGATTATATTGTAAAACCATTTAATTCATATGAGGTGCTAAAGAGAGTTGAAATTCATCTGGAGCTTTTAAATAAGAACAGGTTTTTAAAAGAAAGTGATGCCAAAAACAGAGAGCTTGTTCATATTTTGTGCCACGATCTGGCAAACCCCCTTGGTGCTGCCAGCGAGATGCTCAGAATGATTGCAGGTGAGAAAAGCTATCTTGAAACATTTTTACCTCTTTTGCAGCAATCTATTGATAATGGTCTCAGCATAATTGAAATGGTCAGAACAATGTCCTCTATTGAATCGGGTAAGCTGCTCATTGAGAATTCTCATGTTGACCTGAACGAATGTATTGAAACTGCTCTCTCTACGGTCATCAGTAAAATTAACATTAAAAAAGTAGTAATTGAAAAAAAACTGGACTCAAATGCAATAATTGTTGCAGAAAAAAATTCTTTGATTTATTCTGTTTTGACAAATTTGTTCACCAACGCAGTGAAGTTTTCGTATGAAGGTGGAAAAATAGAGGTGCGGGTACAAAAAGAAAAAGAAAAAGTGGTATTTATGATTAAAGATCATGGAATAGGAATTCCTGAGAGTTTGTTATCCCGGATATTTGATATTTCCAAACCAACTACCCGATTGGGTACAAATGGGGAATCGGGTACAGGATTTGGCATGCCTCTTGTAAAACAGTTTCTTGATGAATATGGAGCCAGTATTCATATTCATTCCGTAGAGAAATCGGTGGACAGTGAAAATCAGGGTACAGAGGTAATCATCGGTTTTATCAGTGCTCACAATTAAATTGAAGACTTCTTTAACTCCTGGGTATTCTTTAGAGTCATCTTATTTATATGGAAAATGACAATAGATATAGAAAGTAGAAATTTTTTAACATTTTGCCGGGGGAATTAAGGGAGAAACCATAAACTTGATTTGTATTTTTTGATTTGTATTTTTTGTCGAGTCCGGGGAGATAGGTGACGAAATCATGCTGATTTAGCGAGCCTTACACCGTAGAATTTTTCATAGGGCGTCAAACCATTTAAAGACCAGTGAGGTCTCTTTTTGTTATAAAATTCGAGCCATTCATTTACGACCTCCCTGGCCTCAACGATTGTAATGCCGTTATAGATTCGATGTGCCATGGCTTTTTTGATGGTCTGATTGAACCGCTCAACCTTTCCATTTA
>Ga0224495_10002019_pt1 | contig 13650 bp, 13 predicted proteins | sample SF_Jul11_sed_USG_FD_168128 | JGI IMG/M metagenome (GOLD analysis project Ga0224495, IMG submission 168128) | Sediment microbial communities from San Francisco Bay, California, United States - SF_Jul11_sed_USGS_4_1 | ecosystem: Environmental > Aquatic > Marine > Sediment | place: USA: California... | reverse complement strand
GAATTTTTATCCGGGAAGGGCGAAATATTATAGTTTTATCGTCGTTTACAGTTAAATCAAATTGGCGCGAGCTTTTTACCTGCGCGAGTTTGGGAGCATTCCTGATTATTGTATGATTATTGAGAGTTACGGTAAAATTTCAAAAAATAATACTTTACTTAATACGAAACAAATATTATTGTCCTTAAAAAGTAATATTTAATATTTGGCCAACAGGCTTGTTAACACACCGATTCGCACTTAAATTTGCTAATTACTTTTAAAACCAATAAAGTATTGTAGAATATTAGAAGGAGATTATGAAAATAAAAAACGTTTGTAAAACTTTCTTATGGATTAACTTGTTGCTGATAGCAACTATGCGCAGTTCCTGCGGTTTCAATGCAGACTCAGGCTGCGATAAAAAGATAATCGCTCCGTTGGATTACGGGGTATCAGCCGCTTATCAATGTACTGTAACCATATTGGATGGCGATGGAAAACCAGTATCAGGGGTTGACATCAATTTAACAGTCGCTGCATTGGATGAATATGATGGTCACAATCATAGCAGCCGAAAAAATAAACCGGCTGGAACTTTAATGAAAGTCAGCCAGATAACGGACGATAATGGACAATTTACAATAACCTATGGTAATGAATTGTCGGGTAAATACCAAATTACTGCAACAGCCTCAAAAAAAATAAATGGTAAAACTCAAACTTTTACAGATTCAGGGATTATAACAGTAAATTGGTTGACAAATTAATTTTACTGGTGCAAACAGCAGAGACAAATGGATGGATAAATAGCGGCGGCATCTCAACATCTTTATGGTTTGCAAAACTGGAAAAAGCAAAATTGGACATCCAAAATGGAGATTCCGGAAAGGCAATCCAAAATATTTTGGCATTTATCAACGAAGTTGACGCTCAAAAAGGCAAACACATGAACCTTGAGGCCTGGGCAGTTTTAAAATTCAATGCGGAATATTTAATAACCCAACTTGGTTTATAAGACATGCTTTTTTTGTACAGAAAAAATATATATGTATTCTATATCTTATTGATTACATTTTATTCAGATACATTAAAAGCTGAGTCGATTCAAAAAGGAAAATCGAACTCAATAAAAAACAATGAAAAATTGAAATATCAATATGCAGACATTAAACCAGCCACAGAAATAGATATTGAATTTAGTCTTGTTAAAATTGAAACAATTGGTATAAAAATTTGCTATGAGTACAAACTCTACAGTAAAGCAACAAGTATACAGAATATTTATTCATTAGATATATTAGTTTCAAATAAAAGTAATTTTGTGTCAGAAACAAATTATCCGAATGGCTGGTCGTCAAGTACTTTCAATAATTTAGTGGGATGGGGGTCAAACGATCTCAAGTATAACCTGAAACCCGGCAACTCACTTTATGGCTTCCAGGTTGTATCCAGCGGTTTACCGGGTATCATCACTTACCAGGCGCAAGGCTGGGTCGACCCCCCGTGGTATCCGGAAGGCATGGCGCCGCCGTTACCGCCGGGTTATGACCCGAAAAAAGATTATGTATTTGGTAAAACCGTTGGTCCCGTTCCCGTGCCAAATTCGTACAGCCATAAAAAATTCATCAATAATTTAATTGTTATGCTCGTTCAAATGACCGATGAATTGCATTGGATCGATAGAAATAAAGTGGATACCTTACGTTGGGTCAATCATCTTAAAGAAGCAAGAGATAATATAAAATGGTGGAAAAGTAATAAACAGGCAATTCAAAATATTCAAGCCTTTATTAACGAAGTTGACGCTCAAAAAGGAAAACATATGGACCTTGAGTCTTGGGCAGTTTTAAAGTTTAATGCCGAATATTTAATGCGTCAATTATGATAGTTCACAAGCTGCGCCAGGCAACGATTCCGGCATCTTCTTACAGCATTGAAACGCCTGGCTGCTGGTTTGTTTGGCCAATCACGGGAGATCCGGATTGTTTTGTTACGCATCAAGCACAAGAAAACCATAAATCAATTCCGTTTTTCAGTCTAAAAGGACAAGAAATTATCCATTTGACCAATTTACCAGAATATTATATTAAAATAGATTTTTATGAAAATAAATACTATGCTGACGACGAGTTTAGTCCCCTTTTCTGGCAACAGAAAAAGGTGACGCCAAAAGATTGCCGATTTCCGGCAACATCCGGGCGCGGGAAATCAGGTTTTGTCTGTACCCTGGTATAGTTTTGGAAAATTTATATGCCTTTTTTTACGTATTCCCCCAAGGTCGGTAATGAATCGAGAAATAATTTATCTGCCAGATTAATATATGCCCCATAGCAAAAATTTTGCTAATTAATAAATCGTTATATTTATGAACTTTTCCCCGGAGATTGGTACAATAACCATATTTCCATTCTGAAAAAATTCTAATAGCAATTTACGAAAATATTCAGGGCAATGGAAAATCCATTATCTGATGGATAACACGCGATATGAACCCCGCTATACTTATGTTTCTTTTTGTGATGAAAATTCTTCACGAATTTTTTCTCCTGAAATGCTGAAAAGCATATAGGTAAGAATTGCGATTACCAACATCTTTTTCAGATTGGTATATTTTTTTGAGATGGATTTGTGCTTTCCCACTCTGTAACCAATTTATGATTTTACAGTTTCCAGGGGTGGAAACCCGGCAAAAAAAAGCGGGAGATGAAAAATGAGTCGCTATGTCATTTGTCGACTTTATCACGATCAAGTTTAAACTTCATTTTTCTGAAAATTAGCTTGTTTGATTTTAGTGATTTCATTTTATTCTTTTCCTTGTGCTGCCGCTGTTTTTATTCGTTTGCATAATACGTTTTGTTGATGGATGTGGCAATAATCTTTTGTAGCGTTGGGTGACATACGAATCCAACCCCCTAAAAAAAAGGAAGCTTATATATTGTCAATTTTTTTTCTCATGTCCGGACAAAAGAGGCCAGGAGCTTGGGCATGAACTCAATAATCGAACCCATTACTGGTAAAAGCAGGCGGTATTTCGAAATGCCATGAGGGCAAAAATGCAGTTACCTGAAAGTAAAGAAATTTATCGCAAGCGTTCCGGGGTGGTTGAAGCCAGATTTGGCAATTTAAAAACAAAAGGTATGCGATTTGTTCGATTGAGGCGTCTGAAAAATAACAACTGCCTTCAAGAGCCTGACAGGACTGCCAGTTCCTGTCCAGGATCGTTATTCTTTAATTGATTTCAGTTGTTTCACGAGACTATCGCAGTCGTTTAAAGAAAAATAATCGATAATAATAGATCCTCGGCCATTTTTTAAATTATGCTTTATATTTACGCGCGTTTGAAAAACGTCCATCAATTCTTTTTTCAGAGCCGTAATTTCAGATGGCTCCTTTTTATTTATTTTTGTTTTGGCAGATGCTCCATTGCCTTTGTATTTTTTTACCAGATCTTCTACCTGCCGGGCGGATAGTTGATGGGTTAAAATTTCATTGGCCAGTTTATTAATGAGGACTTCGTTTGTCAGGCCAAGAAGGGGGCGAACCTGACCCTCGGTTGCGCGATGATCTGCAAGGGCAGCTTGCAAAGACATGGGCAATTGCAAAAGTCTGATTCGGTTGGCAATTGTGGCTCTGTTCTTGCCAACCCGCCCGGAAAGCGCTTCCTGTGTAATGTTATATTTCTCAATCAAGTCCCGGTACACAACGCCTTCTTCAACAGGATTTAACTGTTCGCGTTGAATATTTTCAATTAAGGATACTTCCAGCATTTCCTGATTTTCCAGATGCTTGAGGATACACGGTACTTTCTCCAGATTTAACTGGCGGCAAGCGCGCAGCCTTCTTTCTCCGGAAATAACCTGATAATGATCGTCTTTTTTTAATACCAGAATCGGCTGAAGAAGACCGAATTGCTTTATTGTCTGGGCAAGTTCCTCAATGGATGTTCTGTCAAAATTTTTTCGTGGATTGTCGGGATTGGTTCTTATTTTTTCAATATCAATTTCAATTACACTATTATCCTTTTCAGTTTCATTCTGATTGTCCGACCTGCGTACCGTTGAAAGCATCTCTGTATCCAGAAGGTTGCCAAGACCTCTGCCAAGACCTGCTTTTTTTCGCTTTCCATTTTCCATATTAACGTTCGCTGTGTTTTTGTATTAATTCCCGCGCCATTTTTTTATATGCCAATGCTCCGCTGGAATCCGGATCGTAAATTCCGATTGGTTCGCCAAATGACGGCGCTTCGGAGAGACGCACATTTCTGGGAATAATGACTTCAAATACCTGTCCGCTAAAATGGGTTCTCACATCCGATACAACCTGCGATGCCAGATTGGTTCGTGAGTCAAACATGGTTAATAATATTCCTTCAAGCTCCAGATCAGTATTGAGTTTTTTTTGAACCAGATTAATTATACGCAACAATTGAGTTAAACCTTCAAGTGCAAAATATTCACATTGTAGCGGAATTAGAACGCTTTCCGATGCTACAAGCGCATTAATTGTTAAAACGCCAAGACTTGGGGGACAATCGATTAAAATAAAATCGTAATCATTTTTTATTTTAGCCAGAAAGTTTTTTAATTGAAAATCTTTTTCTGAATTATCTCTCAGGTCTACCTCAAGACCAGACAAATCAATATTGGATGGAATTAAAGACAAATTGGGAACCTTGGTTTCAATCACCGTTTCGGCATACGTTGCCTCATTTAGCAATACTTCGTAAATAGTTGACTCAATGTTGTTTATATTCACGCCAAGACCGCTGCCGGCGTTGCCCTGCGGATCAAAATCCAGAATCAGAACTTTCTTGCCCAGGTCTGCAAGATATGCTCCCAGATTTACAGCCGTAGTAGTTTTCCCGACGCCTCCTTTTTGATTTGTAATAGCTATTGTTCTTCTCATATTTATTCAATTTTGTTTATTAATTGGTCTTTTTTTATTTTATTCCATCTTCTCGGATATTTATCATTTAATCGTCCCGTATAATCTATTAAATATACTCCGCGTAAATGTAGTTCTTCAGGACAGACAAGATTATAAAATTGTAATATTTTAAAACCTGATTCCTCAACTCTTGCATTGACCTGACTAAAAAAAGAATTATTTTCCTTATCAAATGTATCGGAGACATCAAATCGACGAGACCGCCAGTAAAGTACTTTACTGTTTTTTGTCAGGACATGCAAAGCCATTTCCAGAGAAACCAGGGGTTTTAAAAATGCGCGAAATAAAACCACCTTTTTGGATGTATCTTTTAACACAGCAATATCGGTATATTCTATTTCTTCTATTCGTTTAAAAAGTAAATCCACATTTTGCAGATTCAATTCCTGTTTAATTTTTTCCAGAAAATCTATTCTTTTTTTCATAGAATCTATAAGAAAAAATTTTCTCTCTGGTAACAATATGGATAGTGGAATGCCCGGCAAACCAGCTCCGCTTCCCAAATCAATAATAAGTTCGCTATTCAATAAAATTTCGCAAACTTCCTTTTTTTGTAAAATGAGCAAACTATCCAGAATATGTCGAACCCAGATTGTTTCTTCTGCCGCTTTTCCAATAAAGCCACGCGGCATGGCTTCTTCCATTAGAAAATGGAAATACCGGGTCAGCAAATTTATTTTTTGCGCATTTAAAGGTATTACGAAAAGATCTGTGAATGAACTGTATTTTTGAAAGTAATCCATTTGATTTTCAATGGCGACTCGATTTGTGGGGTCAATTAAATAATATTTCGTTAATGAGACATAACCGACAAATTATTAGAGAATTTTTTAGAATTCTGTATTTTAATCTAAAGAGTTTTTATTTTCATTCGATACTTTTTTTGTGGAAGCTGTTAATCAAATGCGCATACATACTTCGGATTTGGGCAAAGACTCGAACATGGATCGGATCAGGGATGGTTTTAAAAAAACAGATTTATTTTGGGATCATTCAACCACTGATTTTTTATCCATGTTTCAAAATACAGTCCAATCCAATCAACCATTTATTAAAGATCAGGAATCTTTTCTTACGAAAACAAAACAGGATAGCTTTGGAAATTTTGGCAACAACATAGCCGATAACCAGGAATCCGGTCTGCACAGCTTTGATCAGGCAAAAGCTCCAGGCAATCCTGTGAACCAAAAAACAGACAATCCATCAAAAACAAATACTGATAACGATAGAACATCAAATAAAGCCCCGGGAAAAAACAGTACAAAATCAACAGATACAGATAATAAAAAAGTATCTTCACGACACGATGAAAAAATTATCTTAAAGACAATATCGCACAACAAGAATCATGGCAGCGAAACGGTTGAAGGTTTGACAAAAAATATTGCAGACCTGGAAATCAAAAGCAAAAATTCAAAAGAATTATTAACAAAAGATTTAAAAAATCCTTTTGTTAATAATTCTTTTCGCGGCGAAAATTCTGCCCATTTTAGCAATTCTATCAATACCAGCACACAAAAAAAGATAACAAAACCGAAACTTTATTCCGGTAAAAAAATAGCCGTAAATGAGAAAGGCAAAATTATAACCGAAAATAAATCCCTGGAAAAAAGCAAGACTGAAAACCTGAAAACAACAAATTTATCCCGAAAACCTGTTAAGCACAATACAGAAACCAGAACAAAAGACTCCGATGTTTCACGTGAAACAATTGCCTTGCCAACTATAGAAAAAAAATTACCGGCGGTTTCCGAACCTGTTCAGCCGCGACCTGGCGTCCTCGAAAAGTTTAATCTGGCATCCAACCTGAAATCAGACCTGGACTCGAATTTTTCATCCAACCAGCAGCACAGCGGATTTTCCATGCACACCGATAAAACTCATATTATGGGCAAAGTAGAAGACAATACATTTATTCGTCAAAACCTGCAACAGCAAATCGATCAGCTAATGCAGAAAGCCCGCGTGATTGTTCGCGAAAATGGTAATGCTTCCCTGTCCACCAAACTGAATCCGGGAGAGCTTGGCGAGATCAGTATAAAGCTCAGCCTCATTGGCGGTAAACTTAAGGGAAAGTTTACGGTAGACAATGATTTTGTTCAAAAAGAACTTAATGATAAACTTGGTAAAATCTTTGCAAATTTAAAATCTGACGGATATGTGGTAGATGGCTTTCAGATTGATGTCAAATCGGAAACCAGCGAGAACTCTGGAGCCGGCAGAAATTTTCTGGAAACCAGTTCCCCGGAATTTTCAGGGTCAAGCCAGTCATCCGGCAAATACTTTTCATCACCGTCTGATTTAAATGAGACCAGCATTGGCAGGAGGATATATGCCTGATATGGTTTCTACAAATTTGCCGGTGAATCTAAATTCTGAAGTCAAAGTAGATGTTGTAAAAAAAGAAAACAAAATTCCATCCAATATAAAAATTTATGATAAAAAAGGGCAGGTTCTTGGTAAAGACGATTTCCTGAAACTGTTTGTTACACAGCTTTCCAAACAAGATCCATTAAATCCGGTAAACGATAAAGAGTTTATTGCCCAAATGGCTCAATTTTCATCACTCGAACAAATGAACAATGTTTCATCCAATATACGCGAATTAAAATCCATTCAGTCCAATGCATTTGTGGGCAAACTTGTCAGCGGAAAAGATGCCATGTCTGGAAATATTATTTCGGGTATCGTAACGCGTATTATTTATGACAATGCGGGAAATATTTTTCTCAAAACTAAAGATAATACAGTTGAAATTAAAGACGTAACAAGCGTTGAAAAAGTAAAAAAGGAAAATGTTTCACGTGAAACAATTTCAAAGCAGCCAGAAGAAAAAGCAAATCCTGTAGCAATGGGAAAGGCGATTATTGGCGACAGAGCAATTTCGGAATATTTAAAAAATATGAATCAGGATCAACCAAGGGAGAGATAGTAATATGATGCGAACACTTTATGCCGGAGTATCCGGTTTGAAAAATCATCAGGTTAGAATGGATGTGATTGGAAACAATATATCCAATGTGAATACAATCGGTTTTAAATCGGAGAGGGTAATGTTTCATGATTTAATTTCCCAGACAATATCCGGAGCCGCAGCTCCGCGAGATAATGTGGGCGGGGTAAATCCACAGGCTGTGGGGCTTGGTATGAACATTGCTTCCATTGATAAATTAATGACTCAGGGTTCATTGCAAACCACGGGAAAGGGAACAGATGTTGCGATTACAGGCGAGGGGTTTTTTGTCGTAGCCGATGGCGATAAAAAGTTTTATACACGCGCCGGCAGCTTTGACGTTGATAAAAACGGCCAGCTTGTTAATCCTGCCGATGGATTTAAGGTGCAAGGTTGGAATGCCCAATCCGATGGTAGTGGTAGCAAATTTGTCAATAATACGGGTACTCCCCAGGACATTATTATTCCCCTTTATTCCAAGGAACCGGCAAAGGAAACTACATATGTAGTTTACAAGAGCAACTTAAATGCAAGGGCAGAAAATATGCCAGCAGATGCTTCCGAAGAACAAAGGTATAAAATGATAGCCAATGTTCCTCCGGATCAAAGGCGCGGACACCTGACCAATATCATGGTATATGACGATCAGGGTAAAGAACATAATTTAAAGGTCTTCATGTGGAAAAGCGACATGAATAAATGGACAGCTTCTGTTGCAGTCTCTGATTCAGAGCAATTAACCGTCGATGTAGTGGGAAGTCAGCAAAATACAGCTGTTCCAAACAATAAAAAATTTGAACTGAATTTTTCTCCTGACGGCAAAATTACTTCAGTCAGCGATGGTGTGGATGTTTTAAACAGCGGCGCTTTAAATGTAAATATTTCATTTAAATATCCTGGAACCCCTGAAGCAAAAAATATTCAATTGCGACTTGGTAATGCAGGTACTGTTGAAGGTGTAACACAGTTTGCATCCGAATTTACGACCAAGGCAAGGGAACAGGATGGATACACCATGGGGTATATGGAATCATTTGCCATAGACGCTTCAGGTAAGGTTACGGGTACATTTTCCAATGGTATGAAACATGAGCTGGCGCAAATAGCTATGGCTAATTTTACCAATCCAGCCGGCCTTGAAAAAGCAGGTTCCAATTACTATACTGTCTCAAACAATTCGGGCGATCCAATCGTTGGCGAATCCGGAGTTGGGGGACTTGGATCTTTACATTCCGGCGTTCTGGAAATGAGTAATGTTGATCTTGCAGATCAATTTACCGACATGATCGTTACGCAAAGAGGATTCCAGGCGAACTCCAGAAGTATAACGACTGCCGATCAAATGATTCAGGAATTATTAGGGCTTAAAAGGTAATTTATTTTAAGGACTGTTTAATATAATATATTTAAACAGTCCTGCTCTTCTTTACATAAATGGTTCTTTTGTAAAAAATCAATCATAATTTTTTTGCAGTTATGATATTCATCCACAAACCAGCATTATACATTATATAGTTAGTATATAATATATAAATATATTAATAATATTATAACGTGTGTGTTTGTGTATAACTATTCAGTTTTAAAACATGTAAGGTAATATCAGCTATTTTTTTGTTTCACCCCTGATATTAAAAAAAGTTTTCCACAACGAATTAACACAATTTACTGACATAGTAATTATCAAGATATATAAATAACAGCTTTGTAATTATTTGTCGAATGATGTGTATAAATGTGTTTTAGGCAGGGTTATAAAATTAAATGAAAAAGAAAATTTTTGCGCTATTTTTAAAACCGAAAATAATATTTATTGTTTATTTTCTTTTTGCTTTTATCGCTGGTTTACAATCATCTTGCTTTGGAAGCAGGATGGCGCAAAATCATGTCGTTCAAAACAGTCGGAATAATAATTATATAATTTTTAAGCAATCATATTTTCATTTATTGAACGGTAAAAATCTATACCAATCGTTTCCGGCAGAACATTGGGATTTATATAAATACAGCCCAACCTTTGCCTTGTTTTTTGGACTATTTGCAAACTTTCCAGATGTAGTCGGAAATAGTTTATGGACGATTTTAAATGTTATCGTTTTATTTTTTGCAATTAATTTTTTTCCGATACCGGATGTCAAAAAAAGATCTTTGATCCTGATATTTGTATTTATTGAATTGTTTACTTCCATACAAAACAATCAAAGTAATGCCTTGATAGCAGGGTTGATAATATTTGCGTTTGGCTTTTTTGAACGGGAAAAATATTTCTGGGCTCCATTATTTCTTATACTTACTGTTTTTATTAAATTATTTGGAATTGTTGCTTTTGCATTGTTTATTTTTTATCCTCAAAAATGGAAAATAATAATTTTTTCTTTTTTCTGGTTTCTCATATTATTGCTTTTGCCCTTAATCGTTGTTCATTTGGATCAACTTGGAATTTTATATTCGAGCTGGTATCATTTGTTGAAAGAAGATTACTCAAATTCGTTCGGTTATTCTGTTATGGGCTGGCTAACAACATGGTTTCACCTGGATTTTCCAAAGAACATTGTGTTAATTACAGGTTTGGTATTGTTTTGTTTACCACTTGTGAGAATTAAACAATATAAGAATTTTGAATTTCGAATATTTACGCTCTCTTCAATATTGTTATGGGTTGTACTTTTTAATCATAAGGCGGAGTCCCCAACATTTATCATTGCAATATGCGGTGTGGGAATCTGGTACTTTTCGCAGGAGAAAAAAATGGCAAATTTTGTTTTGCTAATGTTTGTCTTTATTATCACTTCGTTAGGTTCTACAGATATATTTCCAAAATTCATAAAGAATAATTATTTTGGCCCATATGTATTAAAGGTAGTACCATGTATTTTCATATGGATAAAAATAATATACGATATGATTAAAATAAAATCAACAGACAAAATCAGAGCAAACGTTTAAACCTATGAATGCGTTTTTAAATACACATTATGATATATCCATTGTTTTACCAACATACAATGAAAAAGAAAATATAGTTATTGTCCTTGATAAAATTCAAAGGGTCTTAAAAAATATACGTTATCAAATTATTGTTGTCGATGACAATTCTCCGGATAATACATGGGAAATAGCGAGCGGATATGCCAAAAAGTATCCCAACATTCAAGTAATTCGAAGAATGAACAACAGAGGATTATCAACAGCGATAATGGAAGGATTTGCGTCATCCAGCAGTAAGTGGGTGGTAGTTATGGATGCGGATCTGCAACATGACGAGAAAATATTAACTCATTTTTATAATGAATTTAGTAATGGATATGATATAATTATTGGTTCGCGTAAAATAGCGGGAGGCTCCATATCGGAATGGAGTTTCTTGCGCAGGATTATTTCATGGATTGCAACGAAGATGGCCTTTATTGTAATAAAAAATAATGTATCGGATCCCATGAGCGGATTTTTTGGCATTACTAAAGAAATGTTTGAAAGTAGTATTCATAAAATAAATCCGCGAGGTTTTAAACTTTTACTTGAATTGCTTGCCCATAATCCTTCGGCAAAAGTTTTTGAAATAGGATATACCTTTAATAAGAGAATTCATGGAAAAAGCAAACTGGATTCCAACATAATTTTTGATTATCTTGCGGCATTGTATGATCTGAGTTTTGGAAAATACTTGCCGTTGCGATTATTTAAATATTTAGTTACAGGTTTGACGGGTTTAATTGTGAACCAGTTTGGCATATGGCTTGGTTTAAATATTTTTCATTTATCCAATAATTATGCAATTGCATTGGCCATTGAATGTTCTATTGTGAACAATTATTTTATAAACAATTTCTGGACATTCAGAGATTATCGTCATAGAGGCATCCAGATAATTCCAGGTTTGATATCTTTTCAATTTGTCAGTCTGGCCGGGGCGGTCATTAATTATTCGTCTACGCTTTTTTTTATCAGTCAGCTTGCGATAAATATTTATCTTGCTAATATTGGAGGCATAATCCTTTCTACCCTTTGGAATTATCGAATGAACTTTCAGGTTACGTGGAAAAAAGAATTGTAAAATGGAGGACGGCAAATACGAATCTTCGGAAGTGCAGAACAACTTTTGCTGCCATGTCGTGCTTTTGATTATACTCATTTATTGACGTGCTATATCTTTTTTACCTTTTGACTTGAGTGAGTTACATATTTAAATCTCCATATTCAAGATATTTTGCTGCAGGATTGTTTATTTTTCTGGCAGCTTCATTTTTTACCATTGGTTACCATCATCCTGATGAACATTTTCAGGTTCTCGAGTTTGCTAATTACAAACTTGGAAATTCTCCCGTATCAGATTTACCCTGGGAGTTTAATAGCCGGGTAAGGCCAACGTTGCAGCCATTTATTGCCTATCTCGCAATAAAATGTTTAACGTTTGTCGGAATAAAAAATCCATTTACTTATGCCTTTGTATTGCGAGCATTAACAGGATTATTTGCATGGTATATTATCAGTAAAATGAGTTTGCTATTACTCAACCATTTTACTACGGAAACTGGAAAAAAATCGTTTATCATAATGAACTTTTTTTTGTGGTACATGCCATATATAAGCGTAAGATACTCTTCTGAATCGCTTTCAGGTTTAACCTTTCTCTGCGCTCTTTACTGTATTTTAATTTTTTATAGATATTCAGAGGAAAAAAAAGAGAATTTTTTATTAACCGCTAATCCATCGAAAAATTTTGAATACTTGCCTGCGGAGTCAAAATACAATACAGGCTTTTTGATTTGCTCCGGAATTTTTTTGGGATTTTCTATTTTTTTCCGGTTTCAAATAAGCTTTGCGATTCTTGGTCTGGGTTTTTGGCTTGTATTTGTTAAAAAAAACCAGTGGAAAAATTTATTGATCATATCTTCGTTTGCCATTTTATCGATGGCTGCTTGCATTTATTTAGATTACTGGTTTTATGGGACTTTTGCATTTACCCCATATAATTATTATAAGTTTACCGTACTGAGCGGTAGAACGCAGGTTGGCGATCCATGGTGGTATTATTTTGCTCTTTTCATTTTAAACGCAATTCCCCCGATAAGCATTTTTTTATTAATATTTTTTGTTATCGGAATTTATAAATATCCTAAAAATATTTTTGCAATATCCTTCCTTTTTTTCCTGATAATACATATGATGTTTGGCAATAAGGAGATGCGTTATATGTTTCCTGTATCATTTAGTTTTATATACTTAACGGCATTGGGTATGGATTATATATATGATAGGTATAAATTGTCAAAGGTATACTCTACAATATTTACTTTTATGATTATTCTAAATTTCATAATTTTGATTCCAAGATCCATTGCTCCTGCAAGTGAAAAAGCGCCATTCTACAATTTTTTGAATAATTATTCCATACATAAAAAAACAACAGTAATATGTCTGGGGAAAACTCTATATGAAGGAGCCGGGATTAAAATAAATTTCTATAAATCTCCAAATATAGATATTGTTGTCTTAAATAAAAATATGAAAATTAATGATTACATGAATCAGCATGACCTTAATGAGGTTTTATTATTTTATGATAAAGCTGTATTTAATGATGAGCATGAAGGTTTTGAGACAGAAAAAATATATTCAATTTTTCCAGAATGGGTATTAAAATACAATATTAATGATTGGGAAAAACGAACAGCTATATGGAGCATTTATAAAATTACAAGGCAGGAGTTAAAGAATAAAAACTAATTTGAAGAATTCGCGAATAAATTATTGTAGACCATAGGAAA
>Ga0224495_10002018_pt1 | contig 13653 bp, 11 predicted proteins | sample SF_Jul11_sed_USG_FD_168128 | JGI IMG/M metagenome (GOLD analysis project Ga0224495, IMG submission 168128) | Sediment microbial communities from San Francisco Bay, California, United States - SF_Jul11_sed_USGS_4_1 | ecosystem: Environmental > Aquatic > Marine > Sediment | place: USA: California... | reverse complement strand
ATGGATGGGCGTGACGGTGCGGGAGTTGTTTCTTCAGCCGAACGGACTCGGGATTGAGGAACGTTATCGACCAGATCGGCAGGTACTCTTCAGAAACCGCCTCAAGGGCTTCGGCCATCGCGCGCACGTCGTCGAACGCTATCGCCTTGTGTACCTCTCTCTCAAGGGGGCGGATTCTCACGGTTAGCTCCGTGATGATTCCCGTGATGCCCTCCGCATCCGCGACTTGATCCAGGAGGTCTCGGCCCTCGACCTCCGCAACCTCGCCCGTGGGTCGGACGAGTCTCGCCGACACCACGTTCTCCTTGAAGGTGCCGTACTCGTAGGAGCCGAAACCCGATCCTCCCTGGGCAAGCCAACCCGCAGCACTCGAACTCGGACTAGACGACGGGTACAGTCGAAGCGCGAGCCCGTCCTTCTCGAGTTCGCGCTCAATCTGCTCCCATACTGCAGCCGCTTCGACCGTGACCGTCATCTCCTTGATGTTCACGCCGACGACGTCTCTCATCCCCGACATGTCCACGACGACCGCGCCTTCAGAAGGCAGAACGCCACCATAGCCGGAGGTCGCCCAGCCACGCGGGACGATGTGTAGGCCCTCGGAACACGCCACCGACATGAGCGCGACGATCTCGTCCTCCGTTCTGGGGCGAACGACCGCTCCTGCAACACCTGTTGGGACGAAAGGTCTCACCAGCTTGGGCATCGCCCCGATGTCGAACGAGTATGCCTTTCGTTCCACGCGGTCGGTCCGCAAACGGTCGCCGAATACCTCGGCCAGCTTGGCCTCTGCCGTCTTGCTGATCGCGGTCATTGGATTCCAAGTCCTCTCATAGGCCGGCGCCACTTCTTGTGAACTGCTTCTTTTGAGTGACGCAGCAAGTTGTATGCCCACGGGGGTATCACTGCCTCCGTGTGTACGATACCCGCTGGGGTATCCGCAGGTCAACCCTCCGAGTGCTCCACAACCCGTGCTAGGATGAGACGTTCCGCGCGGCACCCAGGACCGGAGGCCGGCATGCGCGCTATCCTTTTCGATCTCGACGGGACCCTGCTCGACATAGACATGGGCCGATTCCTCATGCGCTACTTCGATGCCCTGTCGGAGGTCATCGCAGGGCTGGTGCCCGCCGGAGATCTGGAGAGCTCCGTGAACGCAGTGAGCGAGGCGACGGAAGCGATGGTCAAACCGCATCCGGGACGCACGAACAAGGAAGTCTTTCGCGACGAGTACGTAGAGAGAACCGGCATCGACATCGACGAGCACGCGGATGCTTTCGCCCGCTTCTACGAAGAACGCTTTCCGCTTCTCGGCGACGGATTGGGACCGTCTCCTGGAGCCCATGACGCCCTGGCCAAGGCAGAGAGCCTTGGGCTGAGAGTCGCCATCGCGACCAATCCGATCTTCCCGCTAAGGGCGATCGAACACCGACTCACGTGGGCCGGGATCGCGACGGATCGACCCCACGTGATAACCGCCTATGAGTCCATGCACGCCTGCAAGCCGCTCGGAGACTACTATCGGGAAACGGCGCGGATGCTCGACGTGCCGCCGGAGGAATGCATGATGGTCGGAGACGATGCGATTCTGGACATGGCTGCCGGTGACGTAGGAATGGCGACGTTCTACACGGGAAGCGGCTACTCTCCGCACGCAAGCTACACCGGGACGCTCCTGGATTTGGAGGACCTGCTCACCCGGATCGGCATGTAGGGTTGCCTCTTGCGCCGCACGGATCCGTCGGCGTGACCTCTACTGTGGCTTGCGTCGAATCAACGCTACCCACGCGCCGTCCATGCGCTGATCGTAGAAGTACTCGAAGCGCCCCTTGGTTTCCTTGCGAAGGTCGATCTGGTAGCCAAGACCAGCGGGCTCGTGGTCGCATATGACCACGAGACTGTCGCTCGAGTCCAGTTCTAGCATCTTGTCGAGCACAGCGAAGACTACGGGCCGACGCAAGCCCGGGGTGAAGCCGCGCAAATCAACGACAAGGCCGTGTGGAGCACCAGTAATCATTGTCACCCAGTCCTGGCACCGCTCATTATGGCGGCGACGGAGGTCGTACTACGTGATTCTTCGCACATGCCCCCGTTCCTGTTCGGCGGTGCCGATTCAGAACAGGGACCGAAGCCGTGCTACGAACCCCCGTCTTCCTCGTTCTCGTAGATCTCGGCGAGGTCGGTGCCTGCACAGTCTGCGGTCTGCCTGGGCGTCAGCCGTGGCCGGTCGTGCGCACACCGGTCGCGCTGGTCCTCCGCCGAGTCCTCCGGCGTCGGAGTGTCCGGTGCCCCGCCCAACGACGATCGCCGCTCGTCGGTATCCTTCTTGTTATCACACATTCTGTTGCCTCCGAGAATCAACATCACCGGGCGAATCTGCTCTCTCTCAGTGTTCCCGGGCAGACCCAAGAGGCTTCGCGACGGAATAGAAAGAATCTTCGCTTGGATGTAGAATGTGGCTCGTTGCGGGAGTTCTCGGCTCGTTGGGTCTGTCTGGGACGGCGGCGAGGGGTACGCCCACTTCATGCGGCGTGAGAGAAGCGTTGTTGGGGGTCTTGAATGTGAAGCTGTGCGCCACAGGCGCATGGGCGTCCCAACCTTCCCCCGCGTTCTCGCAGCGCTATGCGCCCGTCCTCACGGATCCCAACTTCCTTCGGCTCGTCGGCCACCTCGCTATGCGTCCTCCATTCCGGCTCTAGGCGGTCCGCGCTCGACCCATCGAAGCGCGAGCCCCTTGAATGTGTGGCAGCCATCTTGTTCGCGGGTCGTATCAGAGGGGAGGTAGTCGAGGTTCGGACTAGCGGTCGCATAGCGACACAAGCCTCGCAAGACTTTGCGACCCAGACATGTTGGACGCAACGTCAACACCAAGGAGGTGTAAGGCATGGCCCATGAGGACTGCGAGGTGCTCTACTCGCAACTCGCCGCTCGCGGCGTGACGCGAAGGGATTTCCTCAGGTTCTGTGGCTCGGTCGCGGCGCTCCTCGGTCTCTCTGAGACCATGGTTCCGCGAATAGCCGCGGCAGTAGAGTCCGCTGCCTTGAAGCCGCGCGTTCCCGCATTGTGGATCAACGGCGGCGCATGCACGGGCTGCACCGAGTCTATGGCGCAGCTTGGCTCACCGGACGTCGCCACCGTCGTACTCGACCTGCTGTCGGTGAACTACTTCGAAACGATCATGATGGCCCAGGGAGAGGACGCCGAGAAGGCGAAGGCGGATCTCGCAGCTGCCGGGGGCTACGTGCTCGTCTACGAGGGCACAGTCATGACCGGCTTCGATGGCAACGCTCTGCGTGTTGCCGGCAAGCCCCAGACCGAAGAGCTGCCCGAACTCTGCGAGAAGGCTGCCGCCATTCTCGCGGTCGGTTCTTGCGCAGTCGACGGTGGCTGGGTCGCCGCCCGTCCCAACCCGGCGGAAGGGATCGGCATCCAGCAGTTCTGTGAGGACCACGACATCGCGACGCCGATCATCAACCTGCCTACCTGCCCGGTTAACCCCGAATGGGTCGTCGCGATGGTGGTCGACGTCCTATTCCTCGGCGGACTGGACGAGCAGGGCAAGGTCGCCCAGGCCCTCGTCGACAAGCTCGACGACTTCGGTCGCCCGAAGTTGATCTTCGGTCAAACCATCCATGACAACTGTCCCCGCCGAGGACATTTCGAGAACGGCGAGTTCGTGTACGAGTTCGGCTCGGAAGAGGAAGCAAGAGGCTACTGTCTCTACGCAGTCGGCTGCAAAGGTCCTCAGACGTTCACGAACTGTCCGATCGTCCGCTGGAACGAGAAGGCTACCTGGTGCGTCGAAGCGGGTGCTCCCTGCATCGGTTGCGGCAACGCCAATCCTCTCTCTGCGGGCGGGAACTGGGTCGACGTCGGTGCGCCGTTCCTGAACCGGCTTCCGGACCTGCCGCTCTCGGATACCACGACCGTGCAACCGGCGGCTGCCGCCAGTGTAGTCGGAGCGGTCGCCGCGGGCGCGCTTCTTGTGCACGGTATCGGCATGAAGGCCGCCGGCCGCATGGACGGCGGTGCGCCCTACGAGGAGATCCGAGAGAGCGATCGCAAGAAGGGAGGCGGTAGATAGTGGCACGCGTAATCATGGATCCCTTGACACGGATCGAGGGTCACCTGCGCGTCGAAGTCGAGGTCGGTGCGGATAACACGGTCTCGGACGCGTGGGTGTCAGGCACGCTCTATCGTGGCATGGAGACCGTGCTCAAGAACCGCCGCCCTCAGGACGCCTTCTATGTGTCACAGCGAATCTGCGGCGTGTGCCCGATCTCCCACGGACATGCATCGACGATGTCCGCCGAGAACACGTACGGGCTCACCATTCCCAATGGTGCCCGGCTCGTGCGCAACATCATCGAGTGCGCCCAATACCTCCACAGCCACGTGCTGTGGTTCTACACGCTCGGCGCTCTGGACTACGTCGACCCGGTGAAGGCCCTTTCGGCCAACATCGCGGACACGTACGACCTCGCGCAGGCCGCAGGCACCACGACGGCTGACTTCGGTGCGGTCGCCAACCGAGTCTCTGAGTTCGTGAACGCCGGATTGGCGAACAACCGGCTGTCGATCTTCACGAACGGATGGTTCGGTCATCCGGCCTACGCAGCGAACATGCCAGCCGAGTTGCACCTGATCGCCGTCGCTCACTATCTCGAGGCACTGCACATCCAGGCCGAGGCAGCCCAGGTCATGGGCATCATGGGCGGCAAGTTCCCGCACTTCATGACCTCCGTAAACGGAGGCACGACATTCGTGCCGACCGAAGAGAAACTGGACGACGTCCTATACCGTATGACCCGAGTCGTGGACTTCGTGAACAACACGATGATTCCGGACACGCTGGCAATCGCGCCGTTCTATCTGGAGGCCGCTGGCTACGGTGCTGGGTGCAAGAACTACCTCTCGTGGGGCGTCTTCAACAGCCCCAGCTTCGCTCTCACCGACCGCTACCTCCCCGGCGGCGTCATCAAGAACCTCGACCTGGCAGCCGGAACCGGCCTTGCCGTCGAGGCGCCGGATCCCACAAAGGTCAAGGAGTACGTCGAACGCTCTTGGTATGACTCGCAGTCCGGCCTGAATCCCGCCGACGGCGAGACTTCCGCCGACTACGTCGAGTACGACGTCAACGGAAAGTACTCCTGGGGCAAGGCCGTCCGGTATGACGACATGCCGATGGAAGTCGGTCCTCTGTCGCGCATGCTGGTGGGCTACCTCGCGCCATCTGAGCTTCCTGAAGGAGTCCGTTCCCCCAAGGATCTCGTGGACTTCGCGCTGGCTGAACTCTCGAAGGCGGCCGGCGCCCAGATTCCCCTCGCCGCACTCCAGTCGCTCCTCGGCAGGGTCGCTGCGCGCAATCTCGAGGCAGCGTTCGTTGCAGACCTGGCCATTGCATCGGTCCTCGAGCTCGTCGGCTACGTGAAAGACGGCGACACCAAGTGGTTCGAGCCCCATGACGTGGCCGACGGCAAGGGCGTAGGCCTGTGGGAGGCGCCACGTGGTTCCGTGGCGCACTGGATGACTGTCGAGGGCGGGAAGCTTGCCAGCTACCAAGTCGTCGCACCGACTACTTGGGACATAGCCCCGCGCGACAAGGACGGCACGCCCGGCCCGATGGAACAGGCGCTCATCGGCGCTCCCGTCATGGACGCTGAGAAGCCGATGGAGATCGTCCGCATCGCCAGGAGCTTCGATCCTTGAATCGGATGCGCGGTTCACGTGGTTGAACCGAAGACGGGCAAGGAAGCGTTCGTCCACACGAAGCCGATGGGGGTGAGGTAGGATGTCGCACCCCGCACACTACCGTGAGGCGCACCCGATGGTGTTTGTCCTCACCCACTGGATCAACCTCATCGCGATGGTTTGCCTGGCCTTCTCAGGCTTCTACATCCACTACCCGTTCTTCCCGGGTTTCATGGGTGTGGCTCGCGGCATGCACTTCTTCTTCATGTTCGTGATCATCATCAATCTGACGTTCCGAGTAGTCGCAGCCTTCTTCGTGAAGACAGCGGTTTCGCTGGGCTCTCGTGAGGTCGATACGGACATCAAGAACTGGCTGCCCCAGAAGGCCAACCGCCGCCAGCTTTGGCCGTGGATCAAGTACTACCTCTTCCTCAAGAAGGATCACCCGCTTGGAGCCAAATACGGCGTCTTGCAGAAGATCGCCTACATCGTCACGTTTCCGCTGACGTTCATAATGGCGTACACCGGATTCGCAATCTGGGGTCCGACCATGGATTGGGCGTTCTTCACGGCGGGAGTGAGTTGGGTGGGCGGCTACATGTACATGCGTGTCGTCCACTACTTCTTGATGTGGGTCTTCATCATCTTCACCGCGATCCACGCCTATCTGGCAAACGTGGAAGGGTTTGCACCCTCCGCGCTCATCTTCGCGTGGAAGGAGTCCGAGGGACTGCACTTCGACAAGGAGGGCAACCCGATGAGTGGTGCGTCGCACTAGCACAAGGCCACCACTTGCACGCGTCTAAGGCAGGGCCTCGGCTTCCGGGGCCCTGCCCTCATTCGCGGCATATGCAGGACTTCGACCACTGGTGACGAAGGTACGGCTGGAGGGACGGACGGACCGCACGCACGCGCGACAATAGCGCGTGCGGACCGCTGGGGGCGCTTGTCGCACGGCGAGCGAAGGGGTGCGGTCCCACAGATGTGCTCATCCGTGTCCCGCCGATGAATGCCGGCATGAATGCAGGCTCACACAGGCGGAGGCGTGATGTTCTCGGAGCGGATGATCTCTGGCGCGCTGCACCTGCTCAACCGATACTATCTCGCGGAGCATCCGTGCGACCTCGCAAGCCTGCCGTCCCCCCGACCGGACAAGTCCTACGTGCTCTACGCACACGTGCCGTTCTGCGAGAGGCTTTGCCTCTACTGCTCATTCAACCGGTTCCTGTTCAGCGAGAACCGTGCGCGCGCCTACTTCAAGCATCTGCGCGACGAGATGCGCATGGTTGCCGATCTCGGATACGATTTCCCGTCCCTCTACATCGGAGGGGGGACGCCCACCATCCTGCTGGATGAACTGTGCGACACGATCGATCTGGCACGCTCCCTCTTCGGTATCAGAGAGGTCTCTTGCGAAACGAACCCCAACCATCTCGGTCCCCGGCTCGTCGACGCACTGGGCACGCGCGTCCACCGCCTCTCGGTAGGCGTACAGAGCTTCGAAGACAAGCTGCTCAAGCAGATGGACCGCTTCGGCAAGTACGGTGGCGGTGAAGAGCTCTTCAGGCGCATCGACTCTGTAGCCGGCAAGTTCCCATCCTTGAACGTCGACATGATCTTCAACTTCCCGAGTCAAACCGAGGAGATCCTTTCTAGGGACATCGACATTCTCAAGGCCACGGGCGCGAGCCAGACGACGTTCTATCCCCTGATGGCCTCCAGGCAGTCCCGCGTGGCGATGGAGCAGGCTGTGGGGCCGATCGACTTCGCACGCGAGGCGCGCTACTACGAGATAATCGCCGAGCGGCTCGCCGGGGACTTCATTCCTACTTCGGCTTGGACGTACTCGCGCGACGGCGACGGCATGATCGACGAATACATAGTCGACTACGAGGAGTACGTCGGGGTCGGCTCGGGGGCACTGTCGTTCCTACAAGGGCGGATCTTTGGCAACACATACTCTCTCGGTGACTACGCTCGCCGCATTGGCTCGGGTCGCATGGGCATTGCAACCGCAGGCCAGCACTACAACCGCAAGGCTCTGATGCGATATCGATTCGTCACTGACTTGTTCGGCCTCAGGCTCGACAAGCGCCGTTTCGAGCAGGACTTCGGCACCTCGGTAGAGCGAGGTCTTCCTGCCGAGGTGACATTCATGCAACTTGCCGGCGGCATCGCAACGCGAAACGACGACGAGATAACCTTGACCGAAAAGGGCCGCTACCTCCTGATGGTGATGATGAGGGAGACGCTCGCTACATCCAACAACAAGCGCGACCGCGCGAGAGCGGCTCTCCCGTCAGACGAACGCATGCTTCTGCTCGAGAGCGACTCGTGCTCGGAATACGGGTCTCCCCAACTCGCCGCCTCGTAGACCCAGTTCCTCGAAGGTGCCCCTTTCTGTACAGTAGGGCGCGTGTCATGGACATGCCGCACCGACTCTCCCGCAGCATCTTGGCCGCGCGATTGCCCGGTCCACCGCAGGGGTCAATGAGAATGGATGACATGACCGCACCGACACTTGTTATGGGGATAGGCAACCTCCTCATGGGCGACGAGGGTGTGGGTATCCGCGTAGTCGAACTGCTGATGTCTGGGTTCCAGTTCCCGGAGAGCGTCGAGATCATCGATGCGGGCACAATGGGACTCGGAATGCTGAGCCTCCTGAAGGAACGCGAGTTCGTGCTCGTCATCGACGCCGTCGACGGCACGGGTCAGGAGCCTGGCACCGTGGGGCGGCTCGCGCCCGAGGACATCGCCCCGAACCAGGTGCTTCACTCTCTCCACGACACGCGATTCGTCAACGTGCTCGATGCGGCCGCGCTCACCGGAATCGTCCTCGATGCCGAGTGTATCGGCATCCAGATAGCGCAGATCCGCCAGTGGGAGACCACGCTCACTCCGCAACTCGAAACCGCACTGCCCGCGGCGGTCACCGCCGCGCTGGCCGTCTTGGCCGAAAGAGGAGTGACGCCCGTCGCGCGCACCACCGTGGACGAGACGGCGCGCGTCATCGAATCGATTCGCTCCCACGGCGACGAGTGATCGGCGCGGGCCTCTCGGCTCGTGCCTACTAGCCGATCGCACTCATCACGCGCTGGACAATGCCGTCGGCGTCCAAGTCACACGCAGCCAAGAGGTCCCGGGCTGCTCCGCTCGACTGATAGCCCGGCACGCCGATTCGTTCGAGTCTTGTCGCGACACCGTTGAGCGCGAGCCATTCGCCGACGGATGCTGCCAGACCAGTGCGAATGGAGTGGTCTTCCACCGTGAACAGAACCGGCCTTCGTGCCGCCTTCTTCATCGCCGAGTCGTCCAGGTCGAGTGGGCACGCAACCACGCCCACTGCCACGTCGAAGCCAGACTCCTCCAACGCATCCGCAGCCGCCACAGCTGCGCCGACAGGCGTTCCCATCGCCAGTATCGCAGCGCTGCTACCCTCTCGAACCCAGTCGATTCGCCCGTACTCGAAACTGTAGTCGCCACCGAACGCGGGTACACCGTCCCTACCTGTCACGACGTCGAGCTTGCTGCGTCCCATAGCTATGGCCACGCAGCCCTGCATCACGGCAGCAGCCCGGACAGCCCGATCGGTCTGGTTGGGATCCGCAGGCACTATCACCTTCCACCCGAACAGCTCACGGAACGCCCCGACGTAGTCCAGACACTGGTGGGTCTTGCCGTCCTCGCCGACGTCCACGCCACAGTGAGTCAGCGCGAGCTTCAGTGCGGCACCGTTGATGTCGTTGAGGCGCTGCTGGTTGTATGTCTCATCGCATCCGAAAACGCCGAAATCGCTCCAGAAGGTCAGCACACCGCACGTCGAAAGTGCACCTCCGACGGTGCATGCGTTGTGCTCGCCGACGCCACACTGCACGAAGCCGTCCGGCCGAGCCTTTGCGAATCCCTCCGTCTTGACCGAAACCGCCAGGTCGCAGTCGAGAACGGCAACGGGGAGTCTGGGGTTCGCCGAAGCCAGGTCTGCCAGCGCGTTGCCCCATGCGGAACGATTGTCCGTCTTGTCGTCTGCACCGTACGTCCGCGCTTCGCCGGAATTCACCGCCACGGCCGGTGTCTGATGAGGCAGTGCTTCCAGGAGAATCGGTTCGCTTCGGCGATCCTTCGCATCGTCCAGCCTCGGCTCGAGAGACAACTCGGCCATGGCCCTCACGTACTCCTCAGCAGTCAGTCCTCGGCCGTGATACTCGGCGTCGTCCTCCATGAAGGACACGCCTTTGCCGATGATCGTGTGCGCGACCACGGCCACCGGGCCCACGTCGTCAAACGTCGCGTCGGAGATGGCGGCGTGCAGTGCCTCGACGTCGTGTCCGTTGACTTCGATGACGCGCCACCCGTCCGCCGCGAAATCGCCGACGACGTTCACGGGCATCACGTCGCGCGTATGTCCGGATATCTGGATGCCGTTGAAGTCGACGATCGCGGTGAGGTCCCCCAGGCCCTCCTTTGCGGCAAGCCGTCTCGCTTCGGCAACCTGGCCCTTGTGCTGTTCGCCATCGCTCATGACCACATACGTATGCCAGCCCAAGCCGGTCATGCGCGCGCCGAGAGCCATCCCGACGCCGGCGGACAGACCCTGGCCCAGATTGCCGGACGACCATTCGATTCCGGGAACCGCTCTTTCCACGTGTCCCTCGTAGGGGCTGCCCGTCTGCCTGAAGTGGGCTACGAAGTCCGGCAGCGGGAAGAACCCCGCGAGCGCAAGAGCTGCGTACGCACCCGGAGACGTGTGACCGTGGCTGATCACTACGCGGTCTCTCGCATGCCAACGCGGCTCGGCAGGTCTGAGCCTGGCGCAAGAGAACAGCACGGTGTAGATCTCCGCAGAGGACATCGAACCCCCCGGATGTCCCGAAGCGGCCGTCGTCGTCGCTGTGAGAGAGGCGCCTCTGAGCTGCCTGGCGCGGTACCGGAGCTCCTCGGCAAGTTCCGGCGTCATAGGAGCATCGAATCCGAGGTGGAACATGCCAACCCCCTGTCTCGGCGACCCGCAACGAGCGGTACACTGTTTGAGCCTACCCTATCTCTTCCCTACGAAGGATTCCGATGCTGCGTGAACTGGACATCGCTCGAGTAGCGGCACTCGCCGGTGGTCGTCGAGTCGCCGCTCGCCTAGGAGACCTGGGCCGAGTGCGCACGAAGGGGTCGCCCACCGACTACGTTACCGACGTCGACATCGATGCCGGTGTCGCCGTCCTGCGGGCGATCGCCGAGGAGACGAAAGGAGCGCGCTTCGTCGTCGAAGAGCGTGAGGTCTACGACCTCGCCGATGCAAGCGAAGGGTCTTTGGGCGACTCGGAGGTCTGGGTCGTCGATCCGCTCGACGGGACGACCTCGTTCATGCACGGCTTCCCCTGCTACTCCGTTTCCGTCGCTCTGCTGAGAGACGGCGAGCCCGTTGTCGGCGCAGTCTACAACGTGCCGTCCGACGAACTCGCCAGCGGTGCGGTCGGTCAGGGGGCATGGCTTGGCGACCGGACCGTCCGATGCAGCGACACTCACGACCTACGCGAGGCTCTGCTGGTCACCGGGTTTCCCTACGATCGGACTCGCACGCTGGACCGCCAGCTAGACGTGCTCGCGCGGTTCCTTCGCACGCCTGTCCAGGGTATCCGCCGCGACGGATCGGCTGCCAACGACTGCGTGCACGTCGCAGCGGGTCGAGCCGACGGGTTCTGGGAGTTCGGATTGCAGCCCTGGGACACTGCTGCCGGTGCGATTATCTGCCGAGAAGCAGGTGCGCACATCTCGGGCATCGACGGAGAGCCCTGGAGTGCGACCTCGTACGGCGTCATCGCGGCAAACCCTGTGCTCCACGCCAGAATGCTGGAGCTGATCCAGTCGTCAGATATGGGTGATTCCGACCGGTAGGGGCCCTTCGGCAGCGCCACGCTTGCGTTGGCGCCTAGTAGTACCGCTTCTCTTCTTCGCCATCCTCGGCCGACCGGATGTCCCACTCGCCAAGTAGTTTGCTGACTGCCCGTTCGCCGCTTTCGATGCAGTTCGGAACGCCGACCCCCCTGTAGGAGCCACCCGCGAGCGCAAGGCCCGGGATGCCTTCGCATTGCTCTTCGATGAGCTCGACTCTGTCGAGATGCCCGATCGTGTACTGCGGCATGCCGAGGTGCCACCGGAACACCCGTGAGAACAGAGGCTCCCCGACAACGCCGAGGATGCCTCGAAGCTCGCTGAGAACGATCTCCACCAGATCGTCGTCGGACTGGCGCATGATCGCCTGGTTGTGCGGCCCTCCGACGAAGCCGCGCATCAACACCTTGCCGCTCGGCGCTCTTCCCGGCCACTTCGTGGACGAGTAGGTGGCAGCCATCAACGAGCGTGCCTCGGCAAGCGGGCACAGCACGCCGAAGGCGTTCATGTCGATGCCGATCTCGTCTTCGCGAAACGCCAGCGAAACCGTCGCCGAAGAGCTCGCCGGTATCCCTGAGAGCGCATTGGCGATATCCGCATCGACCGGCCGAAGGAGTGGCTCGGCAGCCCAACCCTCGGTGGCGACGATCACCCCGTCGCCCTGCAACGCGGAACCGTCCGAGAGCGTGACCGTCCATCCGCCATCGCGTCGTCGTATCTGCTCGACTTGCGCGCCCGGCCGAATGTGGTCTCGGCCCGCCGCTGCCGCCATTGCTTCGGTGAGTTGCTGCATACCCCCGGAGAACGATGTGAAGAAAGTCCTACGCTTCTGACCCGGCTTCGGCGGGTACTTCCTGCGCATCTCCTCGACCTTCTTGCGTGCGGCTATGAAACCTCTCGTCAGCGATCCGTACTTCTGCTCCATCTCGAGCAGGCGCGGGAACGTCGCCGCCAGCGACATCTGCGATGGATCGGATGCGTGCACGCCGCCGACCAGCGGTTCAGCAAGACGGTCCAAGCACTCACGGCCCATCCGGCGCACGACGAACGACTCGAGCGTCTCGTCCATTCGCTCGCTCTCGCTCCACTGCTTCTTCGGGACAACGAGGTCCATGCCCATGCGGATCTTGCCCGGCAACGAGAACAAGCCAGTGGTGGCGAACGGCACGAACTTCGTCGGCGCGAACATCATGACGCCGTCGGGCAGATCGTGGAGCCTGCCCCGGGACAGAATGTAGGTGCGCTTGCGGCTGTCGTCAGTGGGCAATTCGTCTTCGAAGATCTGCGTCAGTTTCGCTATTCGGTGGCAGGCAGGTTTCTCTGTCAGGAAGCAGTCGGGGCCACCATCGACGACGAACCGCTCTCCCTCCCCGCCGTTCCACTCATCGTTCACGTACTCGGTCGCGATCTTTCCGCCGATGCGTGGGTCCTTCTCTAGCAGTGTGAACGTGACTGGGTGACCCTCGTCGGCAACTCTCTTCACCTTGAACGCCGCGCCCAGGCCTGCGACCCCGCCTCCGATGATGAGGATGTGTTTCACGACGTGAGATGCCCTTCCACGGCAGATGACGGCTCCCGCGTCGGAAGGTCCAGAGCTTGCACCACTACTCGCAGGAGTCCCTCGACGAGTATCGGCGATGCGTTGGGCACGCGCCCACGCTCGAACTCAAGATCCAACTCCATGGCCTTCCCGCCGGCCTCGACATCTAGGTCATACAGCGTTTCCATGTGATCCGTGACGAAGCCGATCGGCTGCACGACGACACCTTTGATGCCCGCCTCCGCCACAGCCTCGAGAACATCGCCCAACTCCGGTCCAAGCCACTCACATTCACGCTGACCCTTCGACTGGAACGCGAGCACCCACGGCAGCTCGCCAGTCATGGCGCCGTACGCCGACACTCCGGGCAGCCTCGCGTCGTCCGAAAACTCGGAACCGGGGTCCATACCTAGCCCATGGGCAAGGCGCGCCGCAAGAAACCGCAGTCCCTCGCAGTAGGGATCGGGGTCCGAAAGATCGGCAACGGGCAAACTGTGAGCCGTAAGGATTGCGATCTTGCTGTCGCCCACATCGCT
>Ga0224495_10002017_pt1 | contig 13654 bp, 16 predicted proteins | sample SF_Jul11_sed_USG_FD_168128 | JGI IMG/M metagenome (GOLD analysis project Ga0224495, IMG submission 168128) | Sediment microbial communities from San Francisco Bay, California, United States - SF_Jul11_sed_USGS_4_1 | ecosystem: Environmental > Aquatic > Marine > Sediment | place: USA: California... | reverse complement strand
TGATGATATTCCAAAAGCCATCTTTAGGCAATATAATCAAGCGGCAATGGAGAATCGGAATGCTTGAGAAAAATCTGAGGAAGTTGTTGAAGCGGCTGGCTGTGGGCGAAATAAGCCTGGAGCAGGCCATGGCCCGGCTGAAGGACTTTTCCGTGGAGGATCTGGGCGTGGCTCAGGTGGATCATCACCGCGGCCTGCGCCAGGGTTTTGCCGAAGTGATATATTGCGCCGGAAAAACAGAGAAAGAGGTGGAGACTATCGCCAGGGCCATCCTGAAGAAAAACCCTGCGCTTCTGGCCACCAGGGCCACCGCCGGAATCTTCGCCAGGCTGCGCAAGCTGGACAAAACCGCCAGGTTCCACGAAAGAAGCGGCGCCATAACCATAGAGCGCGAAAAATCACTCCGGGCCGGCAATGTGCTGGTGGTCTCCGCCGGCACCAGCGACCTGCCCGTGGCGGAGGAGGCGGCGGTGACGGCGGATATCATGGGCTCGAAGGTTGACGTGTTGCACGATGTAGGAGTGGCCGGCATCCACCGGCTGCTCCATCACGTGGACAAGCTGGCCGAAGCCCGGGTGATCGTGGTGACGGCGGGGATGGACGGGGCGCTGGCCTCGGTGGTGGGTGGCCTGGTCTCCCGGCCGGTGATAGCGGTGCCCACTTCCGTGGGGTATGGCGCCTCCTTCGGCGGTGTCAGCGCGCTTTTGGCCATGCTCAACTCCTGCGCCGCCGGGGTGGCGGTGATGAATATCGACAACGGGTTCGGCGCCGGGGCGCTGGCGCACAAGATAAACACCCTGCCGGAGAGCCTGGCAAAATGAAGATCGCCTATTTCGACGCCTTTTCCGGTGTCAGCGGAGACATGACCCTTGGCGCCATGCTGGACGCGGGCCTGCCGCTGGCCACGCTCCAATCGCAGCTTGCCAAATTGCCGGTGGCCGGATACACCCTGACGGCGGAGAAGGTCAAGCGCTGCGGCCTGGCGGCCACCAAGGCCCACGTTCATCTGGAGGAAAACGCCCATGGCGGGCATCGGCACCTGAGCCAGATACTGAAAATGATCGACGGCAGCGGGCTGGACGCAAGGGTGAAGGATATAGCCGGAAGGATATTCACCACCCTGGGCCAGGCGGAGGCCGCCATCCATGGAGTGCCGTTGGAGAAGGTCCATTTCCACGAGGTGGGCGCGGTGGATTCTATAGTGGACATAGTCGGCGCGGCCATCGGGTTTTGCGAGCTGGATATCGGGGAAGTGGCGGTATCGGCCATCAACACCGGCCACGGGGCCGTCCAGACGGAGCATGGCCTATTGCCAGTGCCCGCCCCCGCCACGGCGGCCCTGCTGACTGGGGCGCCCACATACGCTTCCGGGCCGCAGTTCGAGCTGACCACGCCCACCGGCGCCGCTATTGTAAAGACCATGGCCACCTCCTTCGGCCTCCAGCCCTTGATGACCGTTGGGGCCATAGGCATGGGCGCTGGAGGGAAGAATTTCGATGACCGGCCGAACGTGCTGCGGCTTTTTGTCGGTGAGCGTTCCGCCTCGCTGATCGGACAAAGGCTGATCGAGCTTTCCACCAACATAGACGACATGAACCCCCAGGCTTTCCCCGATGTGGCCGGCAGGCTGTTGGCGGGCGGCGCCCTGGATGTTTGGATCACTCCGGCCCAGATGAAGAAGGGAAGGCCGGCCCACATTCTTTCGGCGCTCTGCCAGCCGCATCAGGCCCAGGCGCTGGAGGGGATCATTTTCACCCACACCACCACGCTGGGAGTGCGGCGGACGGAGGTGGACAGGGTGTCGCTGCCTCGTTCCATTCGCCAGGCGCAGACCCGGTTCGGGCTCATCGATGTGAAAATAGCCCAGCTGCCGCAAGGGGGCTTCAAGGCCGCGCCGGAATATGAGTCGGTGAGAAAGGCGGCCCTGGCGGCCGGCGCTCCGTTTGAGACTGTATACTGGGAAGCGGTGGCGGCGGTGGATTCGGGCGGGCCTGGCCAGGTTTGACTTTGCCGGACACCGGCTGGTAAACTTGGCAAGGTTGGTAAAATATATCCTGTTATGAAGGAAGCAGTCATGTCCAAACCCTTCTGCCCCCTATGCAAAAAGAGTTTCAAGCGCGGAGTCAAGTTCTGCCCCAACGATGGGGCGGAGCTGATAATAAGCTCGGGCGGGGGGGAAGCCGGAAAAGTTTTCGCAGGGCGGTATACGCTTTTGAGCAAGCTTGGTACCGGCGGCATGGGGGTGGTGTATAAGGCTCGCCAGATCACCACTGGCAAAACCGTGGCCATCAAGGTCATCAGCAAGAAGATGACGGCCAACCCGGAGATGGCGGCCAGGTTCCAGAGGGAGATGCGCATCCAGTCTCGGCTGGAGCATCCGAACATAGTGCCAGTGTATGACTTCGACAAGTCGGATGAAGGACAGTTCTTCATCGTCATGCCCTTTGTGGAGGGAAAATCCCTGGAAAGCCTGGTGGCGGCCATGGGCCCGCTGGAACTACCGATCTTCATCGAGATCGCCCGCCAGACGCTGGAGGGGGTGGAATACGCCCACCGCAAGGGGATCATCCACCGCGATCTGAAAGCGGAGAATATCATCGTGACCGAACTGGAGGGGAAGCTGGCCGCCATGGTGCTGGACTTTGGCATCGCCAAGGCGATGGACGCCGACCCTGGGGCATCGTCGCTGGCGGGGGCTCACCTAACCCGCGATGGGATGATATTGGGCACGCCGGCGTATATGTCCCCCGAGCAGGCCGGCGGAGAGCTGCGGGAACTGGGGCCGGCCAGCGACGTCTACTCGCTGGGAGTGATATTCTACCAGATGGCCACGGGGAAGCTTCCCTTCGAATCCGAATCCCCCATCGCCATGCTCAACAAGCATATCAACGAGAAGCCGCCGAAGCCTTCGGAAAAGAATCCGAAAATAGCCAAGCCGCTGGAGACCATCATCATGCGGTGCCTTCGCAAGGAGCCGGAAAAAAGGTATCCCTCCGCCGAGAGCCTGAAACTGGCGCTGGAGGAGCTGAGCGTCAAGGGAGGCAAAGTAAAGGCCGAAGCCACCCGGGCCACCCTGATGATCATCCGGCAGCCCCGGCCCGAGGCCCAGCCGGAGAAGGACGCCGAGCCGGATCAGACCATGCTGGGCCGATTCGGCGGCAAGCTGGCCCTAATGGCGCTGGTGTTGATTCTGTTGGGGGGATATTATATGTGGCGCGGGGGATTGCTGGATTACGCCCGCGCCGGCCTGTCTGGCGCAATAGGCCATAACGCCCCCTCCGTCCAGAAGTGACCTTCGCGGCGGGAGGGGATTATTCTTCGCCGCCCTGGGGCCGCATCCGCTTGCCCGGCGTCGGGGGAAGGACTATAATTCAACCGGAAACAATTATTTTTTGCGGATAAGATGAATATCAAGGAGCTTCTGGAAATCCTGGCTTGCCCCAAATGCAAGGGGGACCTGGTCCTGACCGAAAAAGAGGACGGGTTCATCTGCGGAGCCTGCAATCTGCTGTATGAGATAAAGGACGGCATCCCGGTGATGCTGGTGGATGAAGCCAAGGACCTGAGCGGGGAAAAGTAACAGGCCCTCTGGCCCGCTTGCGCCCCAATGAATATCGTTGGCCCTGGCGCGCCCGGTTTAGCGCCGGGCCGGGTTCTTGCGCCATGGCATTACAGCCTGAATTATATTGCCGGGATACGTGGAAAACCAAAACTCACCCTCGCGCAGGGTAAAGCTCGCCGCCGTTGTGGTGGCCCTCAACGAAGAGGAGAAGATCGGCGATTGCCTGGAGAGCATCTCCTTTGTCGACGACATAGTGGTGGTGGACTCCGGGTCTACCGACCGCACCCTGGAGATATGCCACGCTCACGGGGCCCGGGTGTTCCACAACGAATGGAAAGGCTATATCGAGCAGAAGAATTTCGCCCTCAGCCTGGTGGAAAGCGATTGGGTGCTAAGCGTGGACGCCGATGAGCGGGTGTCGGCCAGGCTGCGCGAGGAAATAATAGCCGAACTGAAGAACCCCCAGGCCGACGGCTATTACATACCCAGGCTGGCCTATTACGTCAACCGCTGGATCTATCATTGCGGGTGGTTTCCCGACAGGAAGCTGCGGCTCTTCCGGCGCGAAGTGGGCCGGTGGACCGGCGAGAACCCCCACGACAAGGTGATGGTATCCACCGGGCGCACCGCCAGGATGGCCGGCATCATCTTCCATCTCTCTTTCGAGGATATCGCCGCCCATGTGCGCACACTGAATGATTTTTCCACCATCGGCGCCAGGGAGCGGCTGAAAAAAGGGAAGGATAGCGGGCCGGCGCATATCATCTTCCGCCCCCTGTTCACCTTTTTGAAAATGTATCTGTTCCGCCGTGGCTTCCAGGACGGATTGCCTGGATTCATAGTCTCCGCCCTGTCGGCCTTTCATGTGTTTTCCAAATACTGGAAAATCACCGAGATGAAGAAGAAACAGAATGAACTTCCTTAAGGATGAGTTCAACCGGGGCATGGCGCCGATCTATATCGCGCTGGCCACCGTCGTGGAGGTGGCGCTGGGGCTTTGGCTTTGGGCGCCGCTCTTTCCGTTCCTGGGCGCGCTGGCGGTCTATCCCGTTTTTTTCCATTACACCCGCACCGGCCGGCTGAAAACGGCGTTCCTGGCCACCGCCGGATGGGCTGCGCTCCACTTTATCCTGGTGGCGGGGGCGGCGGCCATGAATATAGGCGATATCGGCCAGGGCGCCGTGGAGGGGTATATCGCCACGGACAGCGCCGGTTCCACTCCACAGGCCGGCCCCGGCGGAGATATGGAAAAGCTGGGGCGGATATCCGCCGCCAGGGCCGGAGACCTGGTCGCCGTCATCGCGCTGTCGGCCATATCCGGCGGGGCGCTGGCGCTGGCGGCGGGGACGGCGGGGCTGAACCAACTGGCCATAAAGGCTGGGCTGGCCATCGGCCAAGGGCATGGATTGGACGCGGCGATACTCTCCTTTCCGCCATGGATGTTTTTTCGGGCCTCGGGCCTATTGATGGCCCTGATGGGCGTCAGCTGGCTCTTCATAATGAGGCTGGAGAAAAGACCGATGGAGTTTGGCCGCGGGCTGGGTTGGGTGGCGCTGGGGGCGTTCTTTCTGGCGTTCGACACCTACCTTATGTGGAACCTTCAAGAGCCCTGGGCCCGGTTCCTGGCCGAGGCTATGAATGGGCCGATAAAATAGGGGAGCCGAGTATCCTTTGACAAAGTCCCCAGCATCGGCAACGAGCCTCCGGATGGGCGCGGGCATGGGATTCATAACCAAAGGATTGCTGGCGCTTGGGCAGAATGTGACCGCCGTGGGCCAGTCACCCAGGATGCTAATAATATTTTGGTAGTGGAGCATTTCCCTCGACAATGCAATACCCAACTGCTACTTGATTGTCATGTCCAGCTAAATGTCAAACTCCCATTGCTCATCCAGGAGCAGATTAGTCTGGTTCGCCTCCCAATAAATGGCGGCAAAATAACGGATTCGCTTATCGTTCAACGCCTTCACCATCGCCTCTTTTGTTTGCTTGGCCTCCAATTGCGTCCCGCTAAATTGCCTAGAAATGGTTGCCAGGCTGTCGCTGACCATGTCCAGATAAAGCCAATCCCTGAAGCTGTCCCCCATCAATATCCCTGGCGGCAGTTTTTCGCCCACTATCTCCACGGCCGGTTTCTCGTTAGACCGGATTGTGCGCACTCCCAGCAACTCATCGATAGATCCACCGCCGGTGGCTTCCCAATTGTCTGGAATTGAGCTTGTCACCATGAATTCAGGGGTCTTTCGTCCCAAAGCCCCGGCGAGAAAACTCGTGATTTGCCGGGAGACGATCAGGCCGCCATACCAATTCCAGTGATGATCTCCTTTGTAATATAGCAATCGCCGTTTTTTGGCTTCCAATAGAGTTGGCGCCACGTCCAGATAATTGACTCCTGCTTTGCCAAGATTTTCATTCCACCGTTCGCGCTCTGAACGAGCCTGCAATGTAAATCTCATTTTTGGTATATATTCTGGATAAATCGTGCCTTTGTTTGGGGCGATCACCAGAAGAAATTCTATTCCCCTGCTCTTTAATTTATCCTGAAATTTCCTGATCCGCAGCGCGGCTTCGAAGAGTTCATTGTCTTGATATCTGGAGTGACGGTGTATGAAGCTGTCCCAATCGCAACCCATAAATAGAAAATCATCATTTCCCAGGATGACGCCAGGTGGTGGAGTCTTGAAAATCTTTACGTCAATAAGGTTGTTCAGGCGGATAAAATGTTTACGAAAGCCGAAATTGTCATTCATGTAGGTATCGAATTCGTCAGGAAATCGCATGGAAATGCGCTCTGGAAATATGGCTAGTTTTCTCTTCTCCAGCAGGGTTGGCGCTTTAAAAAGATCAAAAGACATCTGTGCGTCCGCTATAAGCAACGACATTATGAAGATCACTATAACCGCAATTTTGAGGGCTTTTTCCATATTCACTCCACGTTGGCCTAGAATTGGAAATAGAGGAAGGGATTAAAAGTGCCCGTGGCAAGCGTAACAATTGAGTAACCGAGCAAAGCCAAAGTGGCTGCTCCTTTTCCCCATATGGGTATGTTTTCAAAACTGACTTTTTCCACAGCTTTTTGCGGTATGAAACTAATGGTTGCGGCCACAGCCAAGAGGATAATCACCTTTGGATAAAGCCCGTAATCTATTTCCAAATCCCTCCCGGCAAAATGGGAAAAAGCAAGGGATGAGACATCCCCCATGCGGCCAAGATATTCAAGCGAGTGAGCAATATCCGGCGACCGGAAAAAAACCCAGCCTATCAGCACAACAAGGAACGTGTAGCCAACGGCCAAAAAGCGTGGAGCCTTCTCCAATAATTCACCTAAAAAGATACGTTCCAAGGTAAGCCACGCGCCAAAATAAGCCCCCCAGAAAATGAAATTCCAATTCGCCCCATGCCAGAAGCCGCATAAAAGAAAAACGATCCATAGATTGATCAAAGTCTTGGGCAGGGAAGCGCGGTTGCCCCCCAGAGGAATGTATACATAATCGCGAAAAAAGTGGGAAAGCGTGATATGCCATCTGCGCCAGAATTCCGTGACAGAGGCCGAAATGTAAGGGCGGTTAAAATTTTCCGGCAAACGGAGGCCAAACATCAAGCCAAGCCCTATAGCCATGTCGGAATAGCCGGAAAAATCAAAATATATCTGAAACGAGTATATCAAGACGCCAAGCCATGCCGCCACCATAGACAACTCCTCCGGGGGCAGACTGAAAATAAGGTCAGACACGGCTCCTATCTGGTTTGCGATAAGAGTCTTTTTTCCCAAACCCACCGCAAACCGCCACATCCCTTCAAACACGCCATCTAGGGAATGCCTCCTTCCGCTGATTTGATCGGCAATGGTATGGTAACGCACTATGGGCCCAGCTATCAGCTGCGGGAATAAAAGAATGTATAGGGAATAATCCACCAAGCTGAGTTTGGGCTCCACTTTCCCCCGGTAGACATCCAGAAGATAGCTAATCTTGTGAAACACGAAAAATGATATGCCTATTGGCAACGCAACGGCCTGCCAATAATTGGCCGGGTTTCCCAGCAGGCCGCCCACATCGAGAACGAAAAAATTTGCGTATTTGAAGTAACCCAGGAAAACAATATTCAGCGTAACTGCGGCTCCCAGCAGCATCCTTGGGCTCAAAAATCCCGGAAGACCCCTCCTGGGCCCGCGCAGAAAGAAGGCTAGATAGTAATCGATAACAATCGAGAGAATAAAAAATATCAAATACGCTGACTTCGGAGCCCCCCAAGCATAGAACAACACGCTACATACAAGCAGAAAAAAGTTAAGACGCGGAATGGCGCCTTGGCAGGCCTTATGGATAAGAAAGTACCCACATAGCGTAAAAGGCAGGAATAAAAACAGAAATAGAGCCGAACTAAAAACCAATATAGTCCCCGCAAAAGTGAAAAAAAGATTAGTAATAAAAAATGAGCGAATTGCTCATCCGCGGAAGTATCGCGTATAACATCTTACTTGATTTTATCTTAGTTCAAAGTCCAATGTCTTTAGAAAACAAGAAGTCACCTCTCTGGATTAATGCAATCGCGTCATGGCAACTGTCTAGACAACATGTATCTGCGCCATGTGGAGAGCCCCGCCATCGCCGAAATGGCACGAATAATAAAACCGGGTAATAAGCTGGTGATCGGCGACCTGGACAGCCACGATCATGAGTTCCTGCGAAAAATTTATATTAATCATAATCTGATGGCCTGTTCTGTTTATGAGTCTTGAAATATCTTTGATTATTCAACATTTCAATTTAGACCTCTTCCTGCGAGTGCCAAGAACATCCTGTCCGGGAAACCAAAGCTTCGCGGCTGGCGCCTCTTCACTCCCCATCCCCGCCATCCCAGCCATATTCGCGCTCATAGCTGTTGTTGCGCTCCAGCCAATCCACCAGCGCCCCCACGGGCACGCGGCGGTGGCCGCCAGGGGTGCGATAGCTGTCCATTCCCCGCATGTCCCTTCCGGCCATCGTCTCCGGCTCCCACAGGCCGCAGAGGATGACCACCGTGCCGCGGGAGACCCCCAAAAGCCGGGCCACGTCCCCCACCGAGTAGGAGGCCTTGTTCCGGACGCCTCCGGCCTTAAGCATTTTCTTCAAGTGCCCTTCGGCTCTGTTATTCACCAACGCTTCCATGGCAATTCCCCTAATATGTTGAACTTGGTTAACTCAATAGATGGACAAGCAGGTGCGCAACGTCATGGCGGAAGGCCCCATGCTCTGATACGGTTCGGCGGCTTTGTCACCAAAGACCAGCGGCTTGACCAACTGGCCCAGGGGCGCCTTTATCTCCACCGCCCGCTCGGCGCTCCAGCCTTCCTCCGCCTGGCTCACCCGGCAGAGAGCCCCGGCGCGGTCCCACGAGCAGTCGTATAGATATTTCCTGTCCGGATAGAGCCAGTGCTCAAACTCTCCCATCGGCTCCATCCGCTGGGCGCCGGGAGGGAAATGCTGGACGGTCCAGCGGGTCATCATGTCCGCGCCGCTGCGCCATGTGTCGCCGCTGAACACCACGCGATAACCGCCGGGGCGCATGGTCTCGATCAACATGAAGAAGCTGTCCCGGTCCGCCAAGGCCAATTGGCCAAAGCCGGTTACCTCTGCGGTGATGCGGCACGCCTCCAGCGCCAGGCCCTCCAGCTCGCCGGGCTCCACGCGGAACTGGGGCGCGGGGGAGTCCATGCTTTTGCGGTAGGAGGCCAGGCCTGTGTGGCCGAAACCAGCGCAGGCCTGGCCGTGGAGGGGGAGAGGTTCGGAAGGCCCCGGCAGGGAGGGGCGCCCCGGCGCCGGGGGTGCGGGCGGCGCCGATGGTTGGGGCGATACCGGGGGATTGGGGTCAGATTTAATGTTGGGAATGCAACCCTTATCCAGGATATATGTTCCGCCGGACCGGCGGCATCGGTCCTCTTCCTGGATCAGCCAACGGGCCGTGGCGTCCATGGAGGCGCAGGAGACGGCCAACTTCATGGCGAAGAGCAGGACAAAACCTACAGACAGTTTTCTGGTGAATCTCATAACCCTCTCAATAAAAAAGGATAAAATAAAGGTCAACCAACAAGGGCCAACCCTGGGCAGTGGATTTGGCGCCAGGATGGGCATGGGGTACAATGGGGAAAGCCTTGGGAACGACCCTGGGGCCAGGCATAGGATCGGGCATGTTATATGGCTCAAAGTTATCTGTTATGTTCGGCATGTTCGTTTCCACTGTACTAATGTGCGCATATTAGCTATAATAGTACGCAATGTCAATGCAAAAGTGAGGTTAACGCTAATATTTGTGTATCTAACTGATTGTTATGGCTTTTAAAGACCGTCTGGACCTCATCGCCGCCGGTTTCTCCTCCCTGCGGGAGTTGGCCAGGGAGATTGGTATCTCCGAAAGCGCTATCCGCAAATGGCAAAAGGGGGAAACCGAGCCCACCCTGGGCAACCTGGTGACCCTCTCCCGCCTTGGTGGCGTGAACGTGGAATGGCTGGCCACCGGCCAGGGGCCGATGCGCAAGGAGGAGCGCAGCGGGGTGGAGTCGCCCACTCTGGCTCAGAGGATTGAGCGGCTGGAGAAAAGCGCATCCTCGAAGGAAGGCGCCCCCATCGATTTTGAGAGCCCCGAGTTGAATGAGGCTCTCCACAGGCTGGCGGAGCGTTATGGAGTCGGCGTCGCCACCCTGGCCAGGCTGATCGATGACCTGGGGGCCGTGGGGGTGGGAGATGATTTCGTGCTGGTGCCCCGGCTGGAGGTGACCGCTTCGGCGGGCCCTGGCGCGCTGAACCATCGGGAGAGGGTATTGGACCGGATGGCTTTCCGGCTGGACTGGATAAAGGCCGAGCTGCGGCTGCCGCTGGCGGGGCTGATGGTGGTTCGCGCCAAGGGGGACAGCATGGCCCCCACAATTGGCGAGGGGGATGTGCTGCTGATCGACGGAGGGCAGGAAAGATTGTCCGACGGCGGGATCTACGTGATCATGCGCGGCGAGGAGCTGATAGTCAAAAGGGTGCAGTCCAAAGCCGACGGATTCATACTGGTCTCCGACAATCCCAGGTATCAGCCGGAGCCGGTGCTCCAGAGCGAGCAACAGGGCCCTAGGGTGATCGGCCGGGTGGTGTGGATAGGCCACCGGCTGTGAGCCGCCGGCCCCGCCGCCTGCTTTGCCGCGTCGGGTGGATAGCAATGCTTTGAACGGACATGCAAATGGCTGACGCCGGAAAAGGAGTTAACAAATGGCTTTGATCGGTATATTCAAGAAGAACGGCCCCACCGGGTTCGGATACAACAGCACCGCCGAAGAGGTCACCGCTGGTTTGGACCTTTCCGGGAAGACTTATCTTTTGACCGGATCCGGCTCCGGCCTGGGGCTGGAGACCCTTCGGGTTCTCTCCATGCGTGGCGGCCATGTCATCGCGGCGGCCAGGAGCTTGGAGGCTGCCCGATTCGCGTTGCGCTCCGTCCGGGCCGAAGGCGCGCCAGTGGCGTGCGACCTGTCGGAGCCCTCTTCGGCCCGTGAGCTGGTTCATATGGTCAAAAGCCTCAACCGTCCGCTGGACGCCATCATCTGCAACGCCGGGGTAATGGCCCTGCCCAAGGCCACGGTGAAGCATGGGCTGGAGCTGCAGTTTCTGACCAACCATATCGGGCATTTCATCCTGGTGACGGGACTGCTGGGCGCCCTGGCGCCGCAGGGGCGGGTGGTGATGGTCAGCAGCGGGGCACATAACATGGCCCCCGCCGGGGGGATAGAGTTCGACAACCTCGACGGCCAGCGCGGCTACGGCCCATGGCGAAACTATGGCCAGTCGAAACTGGCCAACCTGCTCTTTGCCAGGCAGCTTGCCCGGAAGCTGGAGGGGAGCGGCCAGAAGGCCAACGCGCTACATCCCGGCGTGATAAACACGAACCTGGGTAGGCATATGAATCCGTTGGCCGTGGGGTTTATGAAGCTGGTGAGGCCGATTTTCCTGAAAACCATTCCCCAGGGCGCCGCCACCCAGTGCTATCTGGCGGCCCACCCGGACGCGGACAAGTATAACGGCGAATATTTCGCCGACTGCAATCCGGCGGCGTCCAGCGCCCTTGGCCAGGACATGGACCTGGCCGCCAGGCTGTGGGAGGCCACCGAAAAGCTTATCGAAGGTGGATTATAAGGGAGGCCAAAACGGCTTGTTAAAAAACTATCCCTCCCCCGGATTCGGGAGAGGGAAAGTTGGGATTTGATCTAGTTGCTCAGCTCATCAACTTGCATGCTGACCGCCTCACCGGCTTACAGCATCCGGGTTACATGATGTTTCTTCATGTACTCGCTCAGCTGCCAGTTGACCCCGGCGCCGATCCATGTGGTCAGGAAGAGGATCGAGAACCCGGCGGTTATCCTGTTGGGGTTGTAGGCATACTCCGTAAAGGCCGCCGCGGTCCACATGGCCAGCGCAGCGCCAAACACCACCGCCAGCAGTTTGTAGTTGATGGGGGCGCCTTCCCGTTTATTCAGGCTGTGGTACGCGGAAGCCATAACGATACCGGAGAATGTCAGGATCAAGGCATAACTTATAAAGTAGAAAGAATGCATTGTCATTTTCTGTCTCCTTAATGTTCCGCTTATCTAATCTTCTTTTCGTCTTTCAATCTCTCGGCCAACTTGCCGAGTTAACCTGTTATATTGCATACCCTGTGCCGTTGCCGTATTGCCCGTATAATCAGCGTGTTATGGCTATTTTGGAGGTAATCGGAGATTGGGGGCGCAGGAGGGGCGCCCTGAATGAGAACACTTCTGGGCTCCGGTTTCAGAACAGTGGCATGGCCGATTGCAGGACTATTGTCCAACCCGGGCAAGATTAAGCGGCCGATCCGCCTTGGCGCTGGCTTTGGCCAGTCTTGGATATTTGGTGGGGCCAACTTGGGTACCCATGGCCATATATAGATGGAGCGCCTGCTTCAGAGATCGAGAAATGATCTGCCAGGTCAGGAATCAGGAGATGAGCATACGCTCAAGAAAGAATTTGGAAAGATTCATCTATACATTTTAAACACTCGGCCGAAGCGTGCAGCTTTCGGCGACTCCAAGAGAAGGAATTTAGCTTTTGCCTCGCCAATCGTAAAACCTGCAGACGCCGGAAGCCGTATAATTACCGTACCTGTACATTTTTAATTGTCACGGCAAGCCCAAGAATAAAAATAACAAGCGGGGCTGAAAAAAATATTCCAAATGAGGTCATCGCCATGCTCGCTGCGATATAGCTAATATAATATTTAAATAATCCGGAATAAACAGAAAGCAGTAAACCGATCAAATAACACAGCCCAGCCAGGAAATATACCTGGACACTCTGGGCCGCGAATTTGTCTTCACTTAAAATGCTGGAAGGAGTAAATAACCAATCGTATATGTGGTCAGACTTTGCGCCTTCAGTTTTAATTGCCATCCTAAGCTCGGCAGGCATGTTTAGTTCTCTCCACATAATTCTGATATGCGCTAGCACATATAATACCCCGACAAACCAAAAATAATTTGCTTTGGCATATTCATTGGAGAAAGCGCCACTTAATATATTATATGAGTATAAATTAATCAACATCATCGCGATTATCAAGGCAAATAAAAACATAATCCTTATTGTATTCATCTTCAGCCCTTACACTTTAGTTGGCGATTTGGTTTCGTATTCCACGGGCAAACGCGAAGCATTGGATGCTCTGGTTTATTGAAAGTCGATACTCCTAAACCATTAATAATAAATGCTTCGGGCGATACAGTTGTCCTGTGTGTTGATGACCAGGTCCACCGACTAAGGCTAATTAAAGATAATCTGATATAAGCTAGCGCGTGACAAAACAGTCCGGCATGGGCCCGTTGCTGGTAATTTGGCGTAAACTCAAGTGTCGACATCCGCCGGCTCGTCATCGCTTTGCTCATCATCGGAAATCAATCCCAAGCGTATGATAACCTATGCCGACATATGTGGCACCGAGTTCAATGATTAAGTGCAACGCTTCAGCTATCATGGAAAGAGGAAGGCTGTAGCGATATGGAGAATAGGAAATACAGACATTTGGATGCAGGCGAGCGGGACCGTATTGCGGTGCATCTTG
>Ga0224495_10002016_pt1 | contig 13656 bp, 7 predicted proteins | sample SF_Jul11_sed_USG_FD_168128 | JGI IMG/M metagenome (GOLD analysis project Ga0224495, IMG submission 168128) | Sediment microbial communities from San Francisco Bay, California, United States - SF_Jul11_sed_USGS_4_1 | ecosystem: Environmental > Aquatic > Marine > Sediment | place: USA: California... | reverse complement strand
GGGACTATGTCGAAATGGATATAACCGCAGCTTTATACCTCTCGGTTGCCAGGCATGACCCCAAAAATCCTTTATGGGAAGACAGAGACAGGATAGTGTGGTCGACCGGTCATAAAGCACCGGCTTTGTATCTGGGTCTGGGTATGTCGGGATATTTTGATGTGGAAGAAGTGGTGACTTTGAGAAAGCTGTATTCCCCATTTCAGGGACACCCACACTGGCTGAAACTTGCAGGAGTCGAGGTATCAACCGGATCCCTGGGTCAGGGGTTGAGTATTGCCAATGGCATGGCTTTAGCAGCTAAACTGGATAAAAAGGATTATCGTATTTATGCCTTTACAGGAGACGGGGAACATCAGGAGGGACAGATCTGGGAAGCCGTAATGGAAGCAGGTCATTTCAAACTGGATAACCTGGTTAATATTCTGGATAAAAACCGCCTGCAGATCGACGGCTGGGTGGAAGAGGTTATGAATATCGAACCGATAGTAGATAAATATAAAGCTTTCAACTGGAATGTAATCGAAATAGACGGGCATAATATGAAAGAAATCCTGGAGTCTCTGGAGAAAGCAAAAGCTTACAAAGGTAAGCCTACAGTGATAGTTGCCCATACCGTCAAGGGTAAAGGTGTCAGCTTTATGGAGAACGTGGCTGGCTGGCACGGGAAAGCACCTATATGCGAACAGATGGATAAGGCTCTGGAGGAATTAGGCATGGTCGGTAAGCTTGACCGTGACAGGTTATTCAAAAAAGCAGAGGATTATCAAGCAAAAGCCACTGCTGAATTAGAGTCCAAGATGCCCAGGTTCAAAAAGGATTATTTCTGGAATAAGCAGCCGACTATGAAGGTGAAAATGGACCCGACAAGAATGGGATTTGGCAGGGCTTTAGCTGAAAAAGGCGATGATAACAGGATAGTCTGTCTGGGTGCAGATATTTCCGGTTCGATTGCTATCAGTATGTTTCATGATAAACACCCGGAGAGGAAAAATAGATTCTTAAGCATGGGCATTGCGGAGCAGAGCGGAACAGGCGTGGCAGCGGGTCTGGCAAAAGAGGGAAAGCTCCCTGTTTTCGGGACATACGGGGTATTTGCCGCAGGTAGAAATCTCGATCAATTAAGAACCACAGTCTGTTACGGGAATCTAAACGTCTTCATCGCTGGCGCGCACGGCGGGGTTTCAGTCGGACCAGATGGTGCTACCCATCAGGCATTGGAGGATTTATTCCAGATGTGCGGGCTTCCCAATATGAACGTGGTGGCTCCCTGCGATGCGATTGAAACCAAAAAAGCCACTGAATTCCTGTTATTCAATGTGAAGGGACCGAAATTCTTGAGATTTGCCAGAGAGGCAACCCCGATTGTTACTTATGAGGATACCCCTTTTATTTTCGGGGAAGCAAATATTATCAGATATAGAGGCGAAGAAGAGGAGCTCATTCATGCCTTTGAAATAAAACCCTCCTCAAAATACTCTTCGGAAAAAGAGGACTTAACCATAATCGCCTGCGGGCCTGAAGTTCCAGAGGCGATGAGGGCAGCCTGGATTTTAAAGGAGGATTTTGGAATAGAGACCAGGGTAGTGAATATGCATACCCTGAAGCCGCTGGATAAAAAAACTATCATAAAGGCAGCTGAGGAAACAGGTCTTATAGTTACCGCAGAGGAACACCAGATAGGAGGTTTTGGTAACTGGGTTGCCTCGATTATCTTAGGGGAAAACAGACTTGTCAAAAAGCACGTTCTGTTTGGAATGATAGGGGTTAAAGACAGGTTTGGCGAATCAGGACAGCCCTGGGAACTGATCAAAGAGTTCGAGGTCTCAGCAGAGCATATCGCCCAGAAAGCCAAAGAGCTTTATGATGTGAAAAAATCTGGAGTGTAAACTTTAAGTCGCACAGGGGTGGAGCTGGTTAAAGCTTTGCGAAATCCCGCTGAAAGCGGGGAACTCAATCCCTACGCGGTTTACTTCAATAACCAATTACAAAAATTTTTCGGAGGACAAAATGAAGTTAGCTCAAAAGATGAAGCGCTTGGGGACTGAAACAGCTTTTGAAGTTTTAGCTCGAGCCAAAGAGCTCGAGAGAAAAGGGAAGGAAATCATCCATCTGGAAATAGGGGAGCCGGATTTCGATACTCCCAAGAATATCACCGAGGCGGGGATAAAAGCTCTAAGAGATGGGTACACTCATTATGGACCCTCTGCCGGTTTACCAGAGGTAAGAGAGGTTATAGCTAAGTATATCTCCGATACCAGGAAAATCAAAGTGGACCCGGATGAGGTGGTGGTGACACCAGGCGCAAAACCGATAATGTTTTTCCTCATCATATCACTGGTGGACGAGGGAGATGAGGTGATCTATCCCAACCCGGGTTTTCCCATTTACGAGTCGGTGATCGATTTTATAGGTGGTAAATCCGTTCCCATTCAGCTGCGCGAGGAGAACGACTTCAGATTAGATGTGAATGAGCTGAAGCAACTGGTTACCCCCAGAACAAAGCTGATCATCATAAATTCACCCCAGAACCCTACTGGCGGGATTTTAACCTATGAGGATTTGAAAGGTATTGCGGAGATCGCCACTAAAAACGATATCTACGTGCTCTCAGATGAGGTATACTCAAGAATTCTCTATGAAGGAGAGCATCACAGTATCACTGCTTTTTCAGGAATGAAAGATAGAACCATAATTTTAGAAGGTCTTTCCAAGACATATGCCATGACCGGCTGGAGAATCGGGTACGGTGTGATGAACAAAACCTTGGCTCCGCACATTGCCAGGCTGATGACTAACTGCAACTCCTGTACTGCCAGTTTTACACAGAGGGCTTTGATCGAAGCTTTGACCGGCCCGCAGGATGATCCGAAAAAAATGGTAGCAGAGTTCAAAAAGAGAAGGGATGTGGTGGTCAAGGGGCTGAACGAGATTCCTAAATTCTCCTGTCTTACACCCAAGGGGGCTTTCTATGTTTTTCCCAACATAAAAAAGACCGGCTGGGAGAGTAAGAAACTGGCGGATGCTATTTTGAATGAAGCAGGGGTAGCAGTCCTGTCCGGCACTTCCTTTGGTAAATTCGGGGAAGGTTTCCTGAGGCTCTCCTATGCTAATTCGATCGAGAATATCAACAAGGGATTGGATAGAATCAGGAAGTTCGTGGAGAAGATTTAACAGAATATAAGATTGCATAAAGGATGATAGGGGCACGTAGCAACGTGCCCCTGCGTTTTTGTAGAGACAGAACCCGCCCCAGGCAGGTTCTGTCCTCTTTTTTACTCGTTCCACAAAAAAGGGAGTGGCTATGATATTAAAAAATGTAGCTGCCCAATTTATCGGGCTTTTTTTCTGCTGATAGAATTGAGAGGTGTAGAGACGCATTGCATACGTCTCCATTGATTTGTGCAGGGGTGACCCATCGGGTCGCCCCTACAATATTTATGTAGCGTCTGGCTTTATGCCAGACGCTATCGTGAAATGAAAGAGCTTGTGATTAGCAGGGGTATCCCGCCTTTGGCGGAATTATCGGCTTACCCTTTCCTGCCAAGTGTGTAGCAGGCAGGGGTGTATTTGCTATACGACCCACGAAATCAACAGGTAAGATGGAAAAGCCCTATGACCTTTTCCTTTGGGGATAGCTCGTTATAGGTCTTGACTGCTTTTTGGGTATCCTCCACGAAAAACCTTATCCCTTTGGATAAAATGAAATCCTCTGCTTCAGGCAGGACTTTCATAGCCGAACTGAAACCCGTGCCCACGATGATGGTATCAGGTTTTTCCTTGACCAGGTCCTTTACATCCGGAAGGCTTAGCTGGTGTCCTGCTTTTCTCCACCACTCAGAATCGATTCTATCAGGGTAGAGGATTAAATCCTTAGAGTAGGTCTGACCGTTTATTATCATCTTACCGAACTCATAATGCTCAATCATTTTTATCTCCTCTGATAAATTCCAATATACCCTGGTAAATACCGGAGGCAATCTTTTTCTGAAAACTATCTTCTCTTAAAAGCTCCTCCTGCTCCGGTAGCATGATAAAAGCACATTCCACTAAAACAGAAAGGAGCTGGTGAGGTCGGGATAGGGCTAAATTGCCGTAATAATAACCTTCGTCGGGGAGTTTTAATTTTCCAACTAAGGCCTGTTGTATTGATCGGGCAAGCCCCAGGCTCTGGGGATGATAATAATAGGTTGAGGTTCCATGATCGTAAAAAGGATTTACTCCATCCGGTAAGGCATTGTTGTGAATGCTTATCAAAATATTACAGTTGTTCTTCACTGCTTTATCCGCACGCTCATATATGCCAACTTCTTCCGCACCATAACGGGTAAGTATTACCTCTGCTCCATTTTTCTCCAGAAGTTTTTTGAGATTATTGGCTATTTCAAGATTCACCACTTTTTCCTCCAATCCAGTAGGTCCCACAGCTCCAGGGTCCGGAGAATGGCCCGGGTCCAAGCAGATTCTTAACCCTTTGAGTCTGGATTTGATCTCAGGCTCTTTTTTTATATCCAGGTTAAGCTCGCTGCCCTGGTAATACAGGTCATACCCCCAGAACCTCTTCTGCTTAAGATAGATCTTCAACTCGAAAACACCTTTTTGAGGCTGTTCCCATCTGATCTCTTTTATAATCCCGTCCCTGGTATCATACCTGATCCAGTCAACATCCGAGTTGCCTCCATAAAGCTTTAAGGTCAAAATCGGCGGGTCGAGCTCCTGCAGTATCTCATAAGGTATTTTCTGGTTTAAGGGGATTCTAATTTTTGTACGGTCGTTTAAGCTTATGGTCCGGATCAGTTTTATATTGCTTTGCGGGACCGGAGTTCCTGAGGGTAGAGAATTGAATAATTCCTCCCTTGCCCAGCCCTCGATATTTTCTGCTAATCTCAATTTCAACCACACACCAGCTTTTCCGGTTACCAGAAATCTTATCCCCCCGGGCTGGTAAAGTAATTTATAACCCAACTGAGGACCGGTGCGGATGATGGTGGTGGTGTCTTTTAACTCCACTATCCGGGGAACCAGGTCCTCTTTTATGGTTATTCTGCCAGCAGCGGAATCTAACATACAAACCTGCATCTTTTCCCGATCGAAAAAGGCTTCAGCCGGGTAATAGAATGAATCCGGATTTTCAATTTTCTTGTAAAGCTCAAAGACGATTTTACCATTTTCTATCCGGTCAGTGGATTTCAGTTTATATACCCCGGTATAAATTCCCTTTCTGATGACTGAATCCTCAGATTTCCAACTGCCCCAGACACCCTCTCCCCAGTAAACCGGGGTTTTTTCATACGATTCGGTCATGGGGATAAAAGAAGTTAAACCCTCGATATAGAATAAGGCAGAACAGCCGGGAGTTCCCTGGAAGCCAGTCCGGATTATGTCACCGGGATTTAAGAGCAGGTCAACTGAAGGATTTTTCCCGTAGGGCTCGATACGCAAAGTATCTTTGGGCGCAGGGAGAAAAGGTGAAGGAACTTTTACCTTTAGCAGCTTTGTGGAGATGCCATACTGATTGTAGGCGATAAGGTCAAAGACAAAATCACCTGGCTGGAGAGGAAGGTAGGCTATAAAAGCACCGTTCTTATGGACATTAACTTTTTGTCCGTTGATGCTCAGCTCGGAACCGGGAGTAAGTGAGCCGAAGATGAAAGTCGAATCGTATGCGGTTATATCTTGTCCTTCCCGGGGATAGACGACATTTATTACTGGTGGGTTGTTTACCTCAGCAGCAGAACTCTGAAGACAAAACAGGAATGTTATAAGCAGAAATAGACTGTTCTTCATAAAGCTCAAAGGTTGTGTGAACGCGTAGGGGCGGAGTTTATCTCCGCCCTGGGAAAAAGGGTGGAGGTCCTCGCTTTCAGCGGGATTTCGCAAAGCTCAACAAGCTCCACCCCTACGCGATTATTTCACTTTTTTTAATCCTAACCCGGGAAAATCGTTTAAAATCCATTTACCCTCTTTCAATTTGAGGCCGGAATAAGGGTCATTGGAGACTAAAAGATTCCCGTCCAGATCCAGGTAGTCCACCAATGGGGCTAGCTGGGCACCGGCTGCAATTCCCACCGAGCTTTCGATCATACATCCTATCATAATTTTCAGGTTACAGGCACGGGCAACGTGAATCATCTTTAAAGCCTCTCTTATCCCTCCGCATTTCATCAGCTTGATATTTATACCATCCGCTATTCCCTTGTATTGAGGTATATCCTTTGAGGTCATCATCCATTCGTCCACGAATACCGGAATATCTGTATTCTCGCGGATCATCCTCAAATCCTCCAGGTTTCCCGGGGGGATGGGCTGCTCGATTAACTCTATATCGAATTGCTCCAGAACCTTTAATTTCTTAATAGCCTCCTTGGTGCTCCAGCCGCAGTTGGCATCTAACCTGATCTTTGCGTCGGTTACTTCTCTTATGGCTTCAATCATCTTCAAATCGTTTGCCACCCCTACCTTAACTTTATAAACCTGAAATCCTTTTGCCTCTTTTACTTTTTCCTGCATCCTTTTTATGGTATCCAGCCCGATGGTATAGGAGGTTACAATTTCCTTTTTCTTAATCCCTAACAACTTATGAACCGGAAGGTTCATTTTTTTACCAATTAGATCGTGCAGGGCTAAGTCTATTCCGGCTTTAGCTGAGAAATTACCTCCGATTTTACTGTTTACCTTCTCCAGAATAGCCTCTATATCCAGAGGGTCGTCTAACAGTTCATCTTTCAGTATATCCAGAACCGCTTTGACAGTTCCCTCATTTTCGCCATAATAGGAAGACGGTGAGACTTCCCCAATTCCTTCGTCTATCTCAACATAGATGATCTTTTTGGATTCAAGCGAGCCACGGGAGATAGTAAAAGGGTCTTTTAATTTTAACTCAAAGGTTCGGTATCTGAGATTCATTTTCTTTGCCTTTGTTTTATCTCTGTCATTGCGAGGAGTCCCGCCAATGGCGGGATTGCAATAACGCTTTAACCTGTCTTCTCTATTTTTTTAAAGAGAAAGAGTAGATTAATTTTACCTTCTAACATCTTACATCTCCCTTTTTACTTTATCAAACATAAATCCGGGGCAGTCTTTTACCCATACGGGTTATTATCTCATAGTTTAAACTCTGTGACCATTCGCCTAACTTTTCTGCATCAATCGACTCTTTTCCCTGCCTGCCTAAAAGGATTACCTCCTCTCCGGTTTTTACTTCTGGTATATCGGTTAAATCGACCATAAAAGCATCCATACATACCCTGCCTATTATGGGAGCTTTTTTTCCTTTTATTAATACCTCTCCTTTATTTGAGAGGATTCTGGGATAGCCATCAGCATATCCCACGGGAATGGTTCCGATTCTGGTTTTTCTCCTGGTGTAGTAACCCCTGCCATAACCAACTGAGGTGCCTTCCGGCACTTCTCTTATCTGGAGAAGCTTACTCTTCAGGCTCATTACCGGATGTACCTTTACCTTTTCGATTGTCCTGGGAAAGGGGTAAAGCCCGTAAAGCAGAATACCCACCCTCACCTGGTCAAAGTAGCTCTGAGGTATTTCCAGAACCGCACCGGAATTGGCAATGGACCTTTTAAGCCGGTTACCGTTCTCCTCTTCCAGCTGTTCAATAGTACTCTTGAACAAAGAAAGCTGATACTCTGCAAAGCCTCTATCCTCCTCCTCAGTGGAGGAGAACTGGGATAAAACCCCTTTGACTTTCAGGTTTTTAAGTTTTTTTATTTTTCCGAAAAAATCCAGAGCTTCTGCAGGCTCAAGTCCATACCTGCGCATACCTGTATCTATTTTCAGAAATATCTCAGTTATCTTTTTCTTCTTGGCTGACTCACGGTTTATATTAAAGGCAAAATCGTAATCTATCACCACCGGCTGTAGATTATATTTGGCAATCTTTTTTTCTCTTCCCAGGCTCTCCGGATATAGAATCTGAATAGGGGCTTTTATCCCCTTTTCCCTTAGCTCAATCCCCTCTTCTAAGATTGCCACTCCCAGGGAATCTGCACCGCTTTTCAGGGTAATCCGGGAGACCTCATACGCTCCGTGTCCGTAAGCGTCTGCCTTTACCACTGCCAGAAGCTCAACTTTTTCCCCTAATCTCTTTTTAATATTTTTTAGATTGGAGGCTAAAGCTTTAAGGTCTATCTCCAGATAAGCAGGTCTGAGATATTTGTTGCTATTTTGTTTTATCATATTGAAAGACTTGAGTCCCGTTTTTGAGTTTATATATCAGATTGGAGACACCTTGTCAAGTGTTTTGTAGGGGCAGGTACTATCGTGTCCCTGCATCTTTACAGAAAAGGGGAAACTGGAAATAAAAAACGCTGGCACCGTAATACGAAGCCAGCGTTTTTTGTACCGAAAGAATTTAGAAGCCCAATCCGAGGGTGAATCTATGAACCTGATCCAGCAGTCCGAAATCAGCATAAGCATAATCGATCTTGGCGCTCATCCTGGAGGTGAGCTTGTAAGCGAAACCTGCACCGGCAGTGAATCCTCCTTCATATCCTGTCTCTTTGCATAACTCGTATCCTGCTCTGACGAAGAAGTTGTTCCGATATGAATACTCCATTCCAAAAGCTCCCATTTCCCTTCCATCATTGGGCTGAATACCGTCCATACTTGCCATCAGCAGGTTATCCTCATCCTCGATGAAATTGTAGGATAAGCCTATGCGGAAAAGCAGGGGAAGAGGATAGCTTTTGCTCTCCACGTTTACCGGGATATCCTGGTAAGTGGGAGGAGAACCCGGGTATATCTGGGTTTCGTGTCTTAACTGCTGGCCGGAGTACCTCATATTGGTGCCGAAGTTCGACATACTCATTCCCAATTTCAGGCTTCTGAAACCGGTAGCATACTGAAATCCCATATCGAAAGCCAGCCCGTTGGCGCTCAGCTCCCAGATAGCCTGCCGTATGAATTTGGCATTCAATCCAAAAGAAAAGCGGTCAGACAATTTTCGAGCATAAGATGCTCCCACCACTAAGTCATAGCAGCTGAAATTTACTCCCGTTCCCTCAGGCTGCTCCACGGTGGTCTCCTCGAATTCAGGCATGGACAAAATTCCGAAGAATACTCCGGCAACGCCCTGTCCCATCGGGAAACCATAAGCTATGTTATCGTAATTTATCTCTGCTATCCATTCAGTATGGGTGAAGCTTACCTCTGAACCGTTCAGGTTTGCCAGACCGGCTGGATTCCAGAAAACAGAGGTTATATCACCGATACAGGCAGTAACCGCATTGCCTTTTCCTATGTTCTGGGCACCTACTCCGATTTTGAGAAACTGTGCCCCTGAGGTGCCGACCTTACTTATATCCGCACCCGAGACCGCACTGGTACCCAGAAGGAATAAGCAGGCAAAAAGAATAACTAATTTTTTCATTTTTACATTCCTCCTTTTGTTACCGAATTATGGCGAACCTGCCTACCTTCTCGCCGAACTCCGAGCTTATGTGATAGATATATACTCCGCTGGCGGGAACCTGGTCGTTTCTGGTGAGAACGTTCCAGATCTCCTGCCCGGTACCGTTGGTGTGATCGATCTGACCGATAAGATGTCCGGCTAAGGTATAAAGCCTGATAGTACATACTTCCGGCAGGTGTGTTAACATCAAGTGCGAAACGTTGGGGTCTCGGTCTAAAATGTTTCTTACGAAGTAAGGGTTAGGCACTACTTTGATTTTATCCATATCGACTTTTGCCTGGGCTGCACTGATATATTCGGTCCTGGTGTGAAAAGTGAAAACGTCATTAGCTGAATTTGGTTTATTGGTCAGGAACCTGATTATGGTTCCCTCAACAGGATTGACAAAACCTTCGCTATAGGGAATTATCCGGATTCGGGAAACCCGGGTGTCATCAGGAAAGGTCCAGCTTGTCGGGTCTGGTAAAGGCTCCACATAAGGAACCGCTACCGTATAGATGCGATCCTCAGGACTATAGCCACCACTTTCATCATCGTCAAGTATCTCGAAGATGATCCGCTGGTCATCAGTAGTATCAGAGAAAGTAGCTATTCCTACATCCCAGACCTGGAAAGGAGCTTTGTCCGGGAAAAGGCCATCGGTGTTCCAGTCATAATAACCGCTGGAATCTGAGGAGAATCTTAACTCATAATCGTGAATCCCTACATATCCCCAACCATTTAACCGGGTTATATCCCCATTGTCGCTATCCAGATACCAGTCACCAGTATGATTCAAGGAGTAAAAGACATTATCATAGGAACCATCCTCCAGAACCTCAACCACTCTTTTTATACCAGGCGGGGGACCAGCTACCTTTACCAGAAGCCCGTCTACGATAAGGTAGTTATCATCTCCTTCTTGATTGGTCTGGTTATCCAAAACTACTTTATCCAAATTAACATCTTTGAGACTCCAGGTAGTAGTGCTGGAAGAGGTATCATCAAAAGTCACCTCATAGGTATGCCCGGTTACCATTGTGGGGTCCACTACTGTTATGCTTACATATCCATCGCTCATCGCACCTGTACTTGTGTGAGTAGCTAAAGTGTCAGAGGTTGCGGTCTGGTATCCGGCGGGATTAGTGCCGGGAATCACCTCAACCATTGAGGCTCTTTTACCGCTTTCTAGGGATTTGGGTCGTTTGGGCTGGTAGTCATAAGCTACCACAGCATAATAGTAAGTTTCACCATTAAGTACATTTGTGGAGTCCACAAAGAAATGTTTTATTCCCGAATCACTTCCCAGATGAACAGGTACGGTTATGGGAGTACCGTATACCGGGTCGACATCCTCTTCGGTGTCATTGGTAATACCATCAGCCAGGTCAAATTCTGCTAATGCCTCAAAATCTCCCTCTACTCCGGTCCTGCTTCTGTAAACTCTATATCCCTGGAAATCATATGGAACCAGGTCGGTATCAGCTTCTGAGAACGGCTCGTAACTAGTCTCAGAAGTATCTCCCCAAACCAGAGTTACCTGTTGGTCACCCGGTACCGCATTGACCACTGGACGTATTGGAGGTATGGGTGCAACAAAACCAGCATCGTAGAGTGACTGGGCATAGTCAGAATTGACTTTAAGCAGGTTCTCATTCTGTCCTGCTACTACACCGAAAACCACCCTGGCAGAACCGCCTACTGGTAAACTGAAAGGACCTGTGCTCTGGCAGAATCTCTTATCCTGAGGAGAGGTGTCTATCATAAATGGATCACGCGGACCACCGGAAGTTGTTCGTCCTGCCATAAGGTTGTATCTTTCCTCGTCATTAGCCGGGTCGGTATCGATGGTGAACAAGGTTAATGCAGTCAAGCCCAGCTGGTTTCCGGCTGAATCCAGGGGACTCTCGAAGAATCTAAAACCCATCATTCCGGGAATACCATGTATGTCCTGATCAGACAGAAGATTGTAATTCCAAACCCAGCAAAAGTTTCTGGTGGAATCGAACCCGATCATATCATCTGTGGCATTTCCTAAATCAGGGTCGGCTGTGATTCCTATGTAAACCGAATCCAAATCATTATCACCCTGGTTGTATAAATCCCAGACCATAAAGATAATATCTTTGTCTAACTTGGAGGCGAAAGCATAGGTGGTCTGCTTGACCAGAATATTTAACTGGTCTCCAGGGCTTGCCTGGTCATCATGATATTCAAGGTCTGCATCATTGTAAAAACACCAGCTATCCTCAGCCGAGACGAATTTTAGATTACCCAGAGTATCCTTAAGCGGCCAGTTCAAACTATCCTGTGGTGACCAGATTGAATCCGCTTCTGTGGAAAGAAGAATGGGCCAGCAGTTTTCTGAGGGGCACTCATCTCCGTGGTTTGCCACATCTGGTGAGACGATGATACCGGGTCCCCATTCTGAATAACCGTCATTCGGATTATAACCGTAGGAGACCACTTTTTTCAAGATAGTATCGCCTACTATGGGAATTTGTGCTCCTACCCAGATGCCTGCACCGAAGAGATATAGATTTTCTGTTCCCTGAGGCCATTCTGTTCCAGCCCTGCCGGTATAAGGGTGCTGACTAAAGACGGCATCGTTCATAATCGGCATGCTGATGTTATTAATGGTCAGGAACTTGGCATCTGTGGGAATGTTGAGGGTACCCATCGGTTTAGCTAAGGAGTTTTTGGGGGGGTATTTAGTTCTGGCTTCTGCAGAAAAACAGATAAAAGCCAGAATAATAGCCACCACCAGCATTATATTTATTATTTTCTTTTTTCTCATTATTGTTATCCTCCCTCCATAATTGGGTTAGAAACCTAAGGTCAGACCCAGACGCACCATCCTGGGAACGCTGTAGAAATCCGGATCCTTGACTGCTGATTTGTACCTGCTGACAAATATATCGCTCGGATTTGCCAGGTATTCGGTAAATCTGTCATCGTCTGCTTTACCGGAAGATTCATATACCGTGATTATGTTTTCCTTGTCTGTTAGGTTTATCACCTCTAAGTAGAGGGTGGTATTAAACATACCCAATTTAAAAGATTTGTCCGCTTTCAAATCCAGCTGGTAGGTCCAGGGTTGACGTGCGGAGTTAACATCGGCTAAAGCCCTTCCCAGACCCTGCAGGTTAAAGGCAATGGGTGTTCGGGGAGTATAGGGGAATCCGCTGCCCACAGAGAGAAGCAGGTTTATACCTGCGTTGGTAAAGGGCTGAACTCCTTCCTTTTCCCCGGCACGGATATCGATATTAGCAGAGAAGGTATGTCTCTGGTCAAAGTCCAGATAATACTCTGTCTTGGGAAAGACGATTTCCAGGGCAGCAGAGCTGGTAACGTAATCGTAATAACCTTCGTTTTCGTAGGAACCGGTTCCTTTGGCTTCGGAAAGAGTATAGGAGAATTTTCCAGCTACGTAATTTTCTCTTCTTTTCTCCAGACTGAACTCCACTCCTCTAATCCGGGCATAATCCGAATTGGTATAGATTACATATCTCTGTAATCCGGTTCTGAGCCTGGTATCCACCAGGTCAGTGATATCCTTGGTAAAGGCGGTAACATCGAATCTCAGGGTGGGTGAGAACGATTTGGTAACTCCGATTTCATAAGCGATGGTTTTTTGCGCTCTTAATCCCGGGTCACCGATTCTTGCGTTTCCGGTATTTATGTAGTTGATTGCATCCGAAACACCCTCATACAGATATCTGAGCTGGGGAGGCTGGAAGAAATGCCCGTAATTGAAATGGAACAGGGTGTTCTCTGTAACCGGGAAGGAGATACCCAGACGGGGGCTCCATTTTTCATCCAGAGGGGTTTCCTCATATCCCCGATTCACGTCCAGCTGGTTTATGAATTTGTCCGCACCGGCTTTTAACAAATCGTAACGCAAGCCGACATTTACCACCATATCCTGGAATTCCATCTTGTCCTGAAGGTAAAAAGCAAAGGTCACGGGCTTATAAGGCTCACCCTGAGAGATAGTAGTATCAGCGAGACCGGTCTGTGTATCACGATAGATAATCATATAATCCTTGTCGTAGTTATCCAGGAAAGGATTCGATCTCCAGGGCAGGTCGATTCTGAACCAGCGTGCGGTGTAACGTCTGTACTCAAATCCACTCTTGATCTGATGGCTGGGATGAAGCTGACTTACAATATTGGAGCTAAAACCCAGGTAATTAGACTGCCTTTTGGAATAGACCCTCTGGCTTACACCCGGCATATAGTAGAAATT
>Ga0224495_10002015_pt1 | contig 13678 bp, 13 predicted proteins | sample SF_Jul11_sed_USG_FD_168128 | JGI IMG/M metagenome (GOLD analysis project Ga0224495, IMG submission 168128) | Sediment microbial communities from San Francisco Bay, California, United States - SF_Jul11_sed_USGS_4_1 | ecosystem: Environmental > Aquatic > Marine > Sediment | place: USA: California... | reverse complement strand
GAATATGGGTGCTGTTCCGTATGTGTGTAATGGGGCTGACGTACTAGCGCCTGGGGTCGTTAAGATTGAGGGTGGTTTTGCTGTAGGCGATTATGTATTGGTTGTTGACGAGCGGCATGGCAAGCCGTTGGCCGTTGCTTCAGCTTTGGTGGATTCGCAGGCTGCAAGAGCCTTACAGCGAGGGAAAGTCGCTAAGAATCTGCATTATGTTGGCGACGCTCTGTGGAGTATGTTGAGGAAAGTTTAGAAGCGTGATTGCACGAGGCAACGGCTTGATCGTTTGCGGTTTTTGCTCGTTTTGTAGAGAAAATGTCAATATTGGCTTGAGGGCTGTTTGATTTGTTAATGTTTGTTGTTTTTTCAACATTATTTCAAATGTGGCTGTTGCATATGTTTTGGTTTTGAATGTTGTGTAGGGGTACCAATACATTCACAAACATTAAGAATATCATCATGTAATTGTAATCATTCAAAGCAGCTCGGATAATCGATGTGTGAGGTAGTTGAGGTTCTACCAAAAAGCGTGGAGCTGATTCAGGTTGTCTAAATTGGGTGAAGCTTTGGGAAAGGTTTTTGGAAGGAGCAGGAAAGCTGAGGGGCAGGCTGAAGGCGAGGAGGCGAAACCTGTTGCTCCTGCGGTTGCGGTTCCTGAGAAGGTGTATCTGAAGGCGTTGCCTCTTCGGGATTTGGAGGATGTTGAGATGATTAAGCAGGAGGTTAAGCTGGGCAACGTGTTGATTCTGAAGGTTAGCCCGTTGGCTAAGAAGAGCATCGATGATGTTAAGACTGCTGTGGGTCAGCTTATGGAGTTTACTCAATCAGTTGGCGGTGACATTGCCCGTCTGGGCGAGGAACGTGTGGTGATCACCCCTGCGTCTATTCGAATCTGGCGTGAGAAAACTACGACTGCGGGAGGAGCCCTGCCAACTGCCGCTTAGGCTAGGGCTGTGTATTCATAACGCGGATCCTATGTTGCGGTTGTGCTGCCGCTCGGAAAGAAGCGGAAGAGAAATCTCAAAAGAAGAAGGAGACAAATCCCTTTAGCCTTCTTCTACCATGTTGACTCGATGTTCGGGGGCTGAAGCTGTGTGCTTGATGGTGTCAGATTGCACCATATGTTCTATCGTTACGAGTGCGTTTATTTTGATGCATTGCTTTCCATGTTTAGGAGAGCTTTCAGGTTTCTTGTAAAAATGTTGAAGGACTCAGCTGATCGAGTGGGATAGAAATTTCTGAGTTTCTTGGACAGTGAATTCAATAGTTTCTGATCTGGTGTTCCGTTCAATATCTTGTTAGTCTCTTCTTCTGTGACTTCTTCAAGTCTCCCAGCTAGCGAGATGACGCTGTTGTTGGCTGGGCAAATCAACTGGCACTTCATGCAGCCTATCAAAGCATTGTGAACAATTGGGCTGATCCACTCCGGAAATTCGCCTTCGATTTCATTGTACAAGCTGAGGCATTTTCCTGCGTTGATCACAAAGTTCTCTTCGGTTATGCAGTGATTGGGGCAGTTGATCATGCAGGCCCTGCAGCTTTTACACAAGTCCATCATTTTTATTTCATTCCAGTTGTCGCCAAGCTCGCAGTTCGTGAAATAGGCGACTAGTCTTAGCAGACTGCCCATTCCTTCGACGTAGCATAGATTGTTGCGCCCGTACTTGCCTAGTCCGCTTCTGACTGCGAGTAGTTTCAGGTGTATTTCTCTTGCTCTTTCCAGCTTGCAGTTTGGTTTTCCTATGATCTGCTGCAGTATTGTTCTCTGGAGAGTTTCGTCTGTTATTCCGTCGCTGTAGTAATTGGGAGGCAAGGTGACTTCGTGTGCCTTTCCTTTTGAATGGAATCTCACCAGCATCGGCTTGCCGGGAATTGCCATTATTACCAATGATTTTGCGTCGGGGAGCTTCTCCGGTGTTTTGAACCTTATGTCCTGAAGATAGCCCCTGTAAGTTGGGTTCTCGCTGAGTTTGCCTTCGTTTTTCAGTTTATCGATATCATGTTGCAGCTCTTCGAGGTGAGTAGTGGACAGTGTTCTGTACTTGTATGAGAAGTTTGTTGAAGATGCGTTTGAGGTATTCGTTGGTCTAGCCTCCGATTGAGCATGATTTGAATTATTAGAGGAATTTCAAGTTTTCGACATGTATGCGATTAGGCGGAGGTCTTTTATGTTCCGGTCAAGACCTATTGCGTAAGCCCAGTCAGGAGAGAAAAACCCAGAGGGGAAGAGCCTAGTCTCCATTTGTGGCAAGACTGCGCAACATCCAATCTCTTTCACTTCAGCTTGAGAATTGTCTGATTTTTCCACCGCATGGCACGCGTCTACACTCCTCGACATGTAGGAAAAAGGCATAAATCGACAGACTCCATGAAGTAAATTAAGGTTTAAGAACCGCCCCGAACCTTGTATATCTCCAAGGTTGAAAAAAGAATCGGGAACCGACGAAATATGTGGGACAAGAGGATCCCGCGAAATAACTGCCAAGTTTACGTCCTGAATTGCGATGAGAAAACAAGTCTCTTGCTTATTTCCAGAGCTGCCCATGACTAGAACGAATCCATGGAAGAGGAGAAAGAGTGCATAAACGAATCGGCGTCGTAATGTATCAAACAAGCACCAGCAAAGGCCAAGAGCTAGTTGCACAAAGAATGGTTCGAGACTTCAACGCTCTTGGACATGAAGCATACCTAATCACCAGCGTGTACCACGACGGCGCCGAAGCCATCCAAGCACAAAGTCTGGGAAAAATCAAAGGCTACATCTATGTAGAAGACCCAGAGTTGGGAATTCCAGTAATCCGAGTTGACAGCTATGCTGCAAAATGGCCTCGCCGACGCATCACCTTTCGAGACTTCGTCCAAGTCTTGGGAAGAATAGTTGACGAATTCAAACTAAACATGCTAATCACTCACAGCACACTCTGGAACGGACCAGAAGAAGTCGCCAAATTCGTCGCTTGGAGACGGTACATGAAAAACCTAGGCGGCTACAAAGACCCAATAGTCTTCTGCCACATGTCACACTTCCAAGAACCATCCCCAAAACGTTATTCAATGCTTGAACGAACCTTCCGAATGGCCTGGAACATATTCTCACTGTCCCAGATTCTCAAAACAGCAAACCTTGTCCTCGTTGTCACTCCTTTAGAGAAAAACGCTAACGTCAAGATGGGCGCAGACGCCAAGAAATGCTTTCTCTTTCCAAGCGGCGTCAACGAAGAATTATTTCTACGATACGCTGCTGCAGACATCGAAAAATTCCTAGAAAAACGTCGAATACCCGAAAACGTCAAACTTGTGTCCTTTCTAGGAACAATAGAGCAGAGAAAAAATCCCCTCGCTATTTTGAAAATTGCCAAATCACTGAAAGACAGAGCTGACATCCACTTCGTAATCGCAGGTAAAGGGGATTCGCGCTATGCTGACCGGGTCAAGAATGAGTCCAGCCGTCTGTCGAATGTGAGTTACCTTGGCGAGATAGATGACAAAGAGAAAACTCTGCTAATCAAATCTTCACACATCAACATTCTTTTAAGCCAACTAGAAGCACTAGGCCTAACGCAACTGGAATTCATGTACTTCGGCGTGCCCGTAGTGACCTCCGCAGTTGGCGGGCAATCTTGGCTGGTTCGAAACGGCAAAGAAGGTGTACACACTGGTGGCCCGGAAGACACGGAAGGCGCAGCAAAAGCCATTGTGAATCTGGTCGACAATCCTGAGTTGTGGAACAAACTATCAATGAATGCAAAGGAGAAAGCAAGAAACTTGGCTTCTCCCAAAATAATCGCAGACTTGGACGAAGCCCTGACCGATGAAATGATGAAAGAAAGCGGTCTGAACCGTATCCCTCAAGAAGCCCGCAAAACACTAGTTGAACCAGAAAACGTTTTGAAAACGTGGTCTGCGGGAAGATGGCGCGCAGTTGCAACTGAAAGAAGACTCTTTGTAAAGCACGGGCGCTTCTCTAGAAAGGTTACAGAGATCCCTTACTGGAACATATCATACATTGAACACACAAGACGATACCCGTGGAAAATTTTAGCAGCAGGATTTTTGCCGATGATTATCCTTCTGCTCATTCCTCTGTGGCGAGCCATTCTTAATACCACGTCTATTTCGACCATGGAAGAATGGGTAAACTCGATAATCAGAGCAGTTCCACAGTTAGCATCGCCTGAAAACCTAATGATCCTTGTCTCTATAATCCCAGTGCTAATAGGTCTAGGAGCATTTACCGTTCAAGCAGGAACTGGCTTCAACCTGCATGGATCACGAACAAAACCAATATACCTTCCCCACAGGTTCGGTGAAGTCGTGACGTTCATAAGGAGCATTCAAGACAAGCAAACGGGCGCCCCGGTGCAAACGAAGAAAACACTGAAGAAAGCCAAATCAAAGTTTTAGAAGAAACAGTCGAATATGCCATCTCACGAGTAGACATTATACGAATTGTAACTATCGGGTTTCAGCATCGTTACCTCATCTTAACATGGGATGTTTCGGGACTCCGTTTTTCTGTATTACGTTTGCACATTAACGTATACTAAGTCTAAATGGGCTTATACACGAACATGGAATCCTACTCGAAAAACAAAAGGAAAATCATACTGTGGGTCTCATTAGCATTCGTGTTTGGCGCTTTAATCACCGGCATCTTAGAATCCACCTTATCGCTAGTTCAGACGAGTAGAACAGTCTCTAGCGCAGGATCAGTGAAAGGAATCGGAGTCGGTATCTATTGGGACTACGCGTGCACAAACAGGACATCTTCGATCAATTGGGGGCTCCTAGATCCAGGTTCAGAAAAAATCGTCACTGTTTATGTTCGAAATGAGGGAAACGCCTTAGCCACTCTCTCTAAGGCTACCCAAAATTGGAATCCGTCAACGGCGTCAAGCTACATGACCTTGAACTGGAACTACGCTGGTCAAACCCTGAGTGCGAATCAAGTGCTCCAAATAAAGCTAACACTGGTTATCTCACAGGCCGTATCAGGAATAACAAGCTTCAGCTTCAACATAACGATAACAGCAACAGGTTAACAGCAGACCCCTAACCCTTATCTATATCGCGGGGAAGTCATAACACCGCAAGGTTCACAGTCTAACCGTTGTGTGCAAGGCTCATTCTGCCCCTTTCTGCTTATCTGGTAAACACGTTAACAAGAAAGTATTATAAATCTAGAAGCTCACAAACACAGTAGGCTTGAAAATGAGTGCACCTACACAATTCACTTTGAGAAGCGTGTGAAAATCTTGACGCCCCAAAAGAATCAGCTAGGCGAAGCCCAACCTCAAAAGGTACGCGTGAAGTGTCTATCGTCAGACTATGATGGAACAATAAGCCCTATAAACGCTTCAAGAGTTGAATCGCGAGTTCCGCTTCAAACGCGTGTAATGCTTCGGGAAATCGGGAATTCTCTCCCAATATCAATCATCACCATGAAAGATTTGCCGTTCATTATACCAAGAACCCCTTTTGCTCAAGCGTGGTCGGCAATAGGCGGACTAGAAATGCGAATCGGCAAAAGGGTTTTAAAATACGGACCCTCGGAGCACATGCTAACGAACATCTCTCTCAGCATTGATTATGCTAGATCGCATATCTCTAGTAAAGGGGTTGAGATCGAAGAAAAGCAAGATTCCGAAGGACGCACTATTGCTTTCTGCGTAGACTGGCGCCGAGCAGAAGATCCGAAAGCAGCGAGACAAGAAGCTGAATGCGTCGCGACCTACTGTAAGGCGTTGGGACTAAAATTAATAAAGTATGAGACGCAGCCTTTTTACGACGTGTACCCTGTCGCTCCGGACAAAGGCGAGGCACTTCGATGGACACTAGGTGAACTTGCAGTTAAGAACGGCGTCTTGTATTTGGGAGACTCGGAAATTGACAACTCTGCGTTTAGAGCTTCCAATATCAGTCTCGGGGTAACGAATGATGAATCGCCCTTGCGGGCTCTCGATTGTGACTACATTGTTAAATTCGAGCTTGTTCCGGATTTCTTATACGCCCTTGTTGCTAACGATCTTCTGTTTACTCCTGATTTTCCGATGATTAAGATTAACCCTAACCGGAGGAGAGAGTGAACGTGGTTAGACGATCAGCGCTTGATGGAATTCTTAATGAGATGAGGCAGATACGCTATCGGCTTGACGACATTGAAGCTGCTCTTTCTGGCTGGAATCCCCAACCACTAAAGATTTCGGAATCCGAGCTGTTTTCGTTGTCGGATCATCTTCGAAAAACATACTTGACTGTGATGTCTAAAGGTCAATGCAGCGCAACAGAAGTGTCAAACCTTAGTGGGCGTTCTCGCGCAATGGAGAGCAACTACCTCAATCAACTAGCTCGAATGGGCTGGTTGACAAAACGCAAAGATTCGAAAACAACGCGTTTCTGCCTAATCTCCAAGAACGTGTTAAAGGAGCGCCCGCAGCAAGGTTGAAAGCACGTAGGTCCTTGGCGCCTCCTTAGAGCCTGAGAGGCTCAACCAAGCCATAAACGCGATTCTTCATTGAGCCTAACCGGCTACCACTGCTGGAAACAAACAGCATGCCGCATGACCAGCTGAGTGGTCACTTTTTTCCACAATGTTAAACTAACGGGGTCAGTCATTCATTCGAAAAAAGAGGAGCGCGCACCAGAATAGGTAACAAGTTGTGTTTACCTTGCGTACGTTCGAGATATGAGTCGCCTTAAATAGCGCGCGCGTGCGCTATTCGAAAAAAGAGGAAATGGCATGGGCTTCATTGGAAACCTCAAGCAGGAATTCTCGTTCATAAAAGGGAACTATGCAATCATGGTGTTAAGCTGGTTACTGGTAGACTTCGCTGTTGAACTTCCAGCTACCTACTTCAGCCTATATGTACTCGGACTTGGCGCAACAGAGACCATTCTCGGAGTCATAGGGCTATCCCAATTTCTAGCATTGGCTTCTTTCCAGTTCCCCGGCGGATATTTGGCAGACAAATACGGAAGAAAATGGCTCATTTCAACAATGACCTTCGGCGTAGCCCTCAGCTTCACACTTTATGCAATCGCGCCATCGTGGCCATTCATACTCGTCGGAGCAGTTATAATGAGCATATTCAACTCAACCTACCAACCAGCCTTGAACGCAATGATCTCTGACTCCCTTCCACCAGAGAAAAGGGGCATGGGATTCGGCATAGTCATGCTCATAGCAAGCGCCTCCACAACACCGAGCCCAGCGGTCGCAGGTTTGCTGCGAGCTCAATTCGGCTTAATCCCTGGCATGAGAATAGCCTACGGCATCGTCGTCGTTCTCTTCCTGATCGCAGCATTCTTCAGATTCTACTTCCTAAAGGAAACCGTCGTAACCGCCTCCAGACCGCGCCTGAAGGAGATATTTGGAAGCTACCCGACAGCTCTGAAGGAAAGTTTCAGCGTGTGGAAAAAAATGCCGAAATCGCTGCTTTATCTGTTCCTATCGTTTTGCGTTGCGATCTTTGGATTCTCAGCCACATTCCTCTACACGGTCATATACGCAACCAGAGTGCTCCTCATAGACGAGGTAGCGTGGGCATTCATCACCGCATTCATACCTTTAACCACAATTATCCTAGCGATACCTGTGGGCAAGCTTGTAGACAAAATCAAAAGGAAAACACCGATTCTCGCTTCAATACTGATCTTCGGACTCTCGATGTGGATTTTCGTGAACGGAGACTTGACAAAAGTCGCTCTATCATTAATCCTTTTGGGCGTAGGGCAAGTAATGCTAAACGCCTCTTTTAGCGCACTGCAAACCGACTTGACTCCAAAAGAGCAGCGTGGAAAAGTAAACGGTTTCATCAACTTCGCAACCTACATAGTAATGGCTTCAGGTAGCCTTCTAGGCGGATATTTATATGAGCATGTGGCTCCTCAGGCTCCGTTTATGGTTGCAGTAGCAGCAGTTCTGCCCTCCGCTCTCTTGACACTGATCTTCGTGAAAGAACCAGAAAAAAGAGAAGAATAGCACAAAAGACTCGCACAAGCTACTACGCGCACATGATCTTGGCGCGGTGTGCGCGTCTCGGTCATTTCTTTTCGAGAAAATGAATGTTGTCAAAGTTTTCCTTGTACTTTAATTCCTGCTCTTTCAGCCACTGCTCATAGCCGATCTGTTTGATTCTCATGTAGTTTTCCTCAATCTTGTATGCTTCCTTCTGATAAGCCAACTTGGCGCATTTCAGGAAATCCTCGCAGAAATAGCAGTTATCAAAGCCTTTTCGCTTGCAGCAGTTTCTAACTTCGCAGTTAGGCATGCCCCCGCCCTTCAAACAGCCTTTACAGCCCGAATGTGCGAACCATCCAAGCCCGTTCAAGAAATTTCTGAAATCAAAATCCTGAGTAACATGTTCTATCCATTCGCCATAGCGATAAGCTTCGACAAATCTCTGCAAGTCACTTGCCATCTTTGGAATACGAGTTTGCATACCGCAATGGCTACAGCAGACCCCACAGAAACCAACTGAACTGTTATTCATTACATCTTCCCTCAAGACTGCGAACTCTGTGACGATGAAGGCGCAGGCGACGACGAAGCTACTGCGCTTGTGCACATATGAAGTTGTCTTTCTGGAGTTCAAGTGGGCATCCGCCGCCGCAGATCTGCAGTTGAGGGCAATCTTTGCATTTTGGTTCAGCGTACTCTCTTTTTCTAATGCTCACTGCAAGCGGGTGATTCCAGATACTCTGCCACTGATCCTTGAGAATGTTGCCCAGGCTTTCAAAATAGCTTTGACACGGATAAACGTCGCCGTTTGGTCCAACACACATGTTAATCATGGCTGCAGTGCATGATTTGATGCCTAAGCCTAAGCTTACCGGGTCGAAGCGACAATACTGAGTTGGAGTGTACCATAGGAATTTTAAGCCAAGCTGAGTAGCTTTGTCACGCACTTTGGGCAGCAATTCCTTCAGGGTTTCAACCGAGACAGCGAACTTGTCGCCAATCTCTGTGGCTTTTCCCGAATAGATCAGGCTGTTGCATCCGAAGCCTGCCACGCCTAGTTTTTTGATGAAATCGACTGTCTGAAGGAAATTGTGGGCGTTGTACCGGCTTAGTGTGGTGTTTGTTGTAGCATAGATTTTGGTGGGAATGACGTTTTTGATTCCTTCAACCGTTTCTTTCCAGCTTCCTTTAGCTCCAGTCATGGAATCGTGAATTTTAGGCTCATGCGACTCCAGCGTGAACTGAATGAAGTCTAGTCCGGCTTTTTCTAAGGTTTTCACATAGTCTTTGTCCTTCAATTTTCTGCCGTTCGTGATCAACCCGGTTACTATGCCCTTGTTCTGCGCGTACAGCAGTAGTCCAGGCAGGTCTTCGCGGAGAGTTGGCTCGCCGCCGGTAAATGTAACTATGAACACGCCGATATCTTGTAGGCGGTCGATAGCGCTTTTCCACTGGTCAGTGTTCAGTTCTTCAGTTTCGTGCGAACCGCCTGCGTAGCAGTGGACGCAGTTGTTTTGGCATTTGAAGGTTACGGCTAAATCCATGCGCAACGGGGCTGAATACCTCGGAGTGAAGGGCTCGATGCTCTTAACATCCAAAAAGGATATGGGGCATACTTCTTCGGTCTGAGCCAATGTGCTGACTGTGTATATGAGTTTCTGGTAATCTTGCTTGACAGCATTCTTGCTCGCTCGGTAGATGCCACGAACCCTCTTTACAGCTTCGTCCTCAGACATGCCCTGCATGAAAAAGTAAGCGTGCGCCGCCGCTGTCTCATTCAAGTAAAGAACAGTGTTTGCGTTGATGACTAAAAGACCCTGCCCGTCAGGCTCAACACGTAGCTGAAGCGCCAAGCCCGTAAACTTGTCTTGTCCCCTGTAGGTGTAGCGTCCTCTTGGAATCCGGGACGCACGAAAAACTCGACGCATGAAACTCATATTGCCATCTCTCCTTTGCTAACCCACGCCTCCACCTGCACAAGCGCAAGCACAAGACACACACGCGCAGGCACATGCGCAAGCCGCGCATGCACACACGCACTTGGCACCATGCCTCGCAGGTTCATGCGAAGCTTTGGATGCAGCCGCCGCTGGAACGATGGCGTTGGCGAATTTCTCGACGCTAATCACAAAATTGTTCGACGTTTTTTCCACAGCGCTTGCGATGTTATTTGCGAAATCAGCGCCGGGGATGGTCGGTGGCTTTCCAGCTTGAGTTGGCACTTCTACATTTGTCCTATACGTGGGGTGGGGATGGTAATGGTGATATCCGTACCAGTACCAAAGCCACAACGGGCTCGGCTCAAATGCCCTGTCACGGAACGCTGTTTTAGTGCGTGCTTGATAGTCTGGGTCTAGGAACAGCCACAGCAATTGCTCATCATAAGCGTTTGAGGCAAGCTCCGGTGTGCCCGCTTGGTTCACCTGTTCCCAAGCCTTCGTCACTACACTCTTGTAGTAATCGATCGTGTCTTGTCTGCGGTATCCTCGCATTTTTTCCTCAACAGTTTGCCTTAGAAAAACCACGGTGTGAGCCAACTTCTCTTCGTCAAGCGTTCCATCTTCTCTTATCGCGTCGAGAGCATCTATTTCATAATATCGGAGCTGCCCGTCCTGAGCTATGTCAGATCTGTTCTGGAATGGTTCCATGATCTTCAGTTTAAGCGAAGGCTCGGTAGACTCAACCCACACAGCCCGTCTCTGCAACAAGCTGTACAAGATCTCAGTAACTATCATAGTTGGCTTCATGTCGAGCAGGTAAGAAGCCTCCACAGCTGTTAAGCCGCGTCTTATTCCAAGAGTCTCCATGCTGACTTTAGGAATCAAATACGGTCTTTTACGCCCGATATACACTACACCGACTACGGCAACAGCTAAGACTCCGAGGACACCAAACCACAAGCCGTATTTCTGCCAAAAAGTCGGCGCAGCAACATAACTCTCCACGTACTCCTTTGGAAAAGCAACACCAAAAGTGTACCTTTGATCGGGCACAAGATTGCTTCTTTCCCAATAGACCGCTAAGCGGCCGTCATCAGTCAACGTGTTATTCCAATCAACCACAGTTCTAACCATTTCAGTCGTGACACCTGAGGGCACGACAATCGACACTCTCAAGTCAAGAACGCTCGCTTCCTGCCACCAAGTCGGAATGAACTGCATGCCAACATAGCCGGGATTAGTCTCATCCTCGTAAATCATGCGAGCCACATTAGTGGTAAGATTGAACCGCACCGTCTGCCCCACCTCTAGAGGCGAAAAAAGATTAACACGCACCTTATAATCGCCTCCAGAACTCTCATCAGAAGTTACTAACACGTGACCGTACTGATCAAAAGCCCCACCTATCGTGAAATCGCCTTGCGGCTGACCCACATTCACAAAGTTGATGTCAGGTCCAGAATCCAACGTTAGGCTTATGTCGTAAAGCAAGTCGATGCTGCCATCCTGATTTATCCAAATCTTCGCCCACTCATGATCCAAATAATACTGCCTCTGAGCCGTCACAGGCACAGCAAGCCACATCACTACAGAAATGGCGGCAAAGACAATAAGCAGATACCGAGACTTCACCACTTCGGTTCCTCTGCAACCTCAAACGTACGCCCACAATAGGGACAAGTGGCAAAAGGCACACCAGACACTATCTTGATCTGATTAGGATCAACCGAGGCACTGCACTGAGGACACTTGAGAGCCACAGCCTTCATCTCGCCTGAGACTTCGAGCTTTTGGATTACGGTTTTAGGTTTCCTCGTAATGTAGTACAAGATTCCAAAGCCTAAGACAAACATCATTGCGGCAACAACTAGTCTCGTTGTTCTAACTTCCGCTAGAACTCCAGAGGCTCCAGTGGACCAAGCGAATATGATACCGAAAAAGAAAAGCACAGCAACCGCAACTGCTCCCAGCGCTACTTTGAGGTTCACGCATACGAATGAGGACACTACAGGTAATTCAACCTTACCATGCCGCAACTGTGTGGCATGCCAAGCATTCGGGTAACCTACAGCCCTAGCCTATAGTTAATTCATCTATTCCCCGCGGATAATACGTAACTATCTCTGCCCCATCCTCAGTTATCAGAACCGTGTCAGAGTGACGAAATCCAGCGAACCCAACTTCGTAAAGGCCTGGTTCACAGCTTAGCACCATTCCTGGCCGCAAAAGCTCTTCATTACCCACATCCAGCCATGGAGGTTCATGTCCTTCTAGGCCCAAGCCATGCCCTGTATGATGTAACACTAAATGCATCAAGCCAGCTTTCTTGAACACGTTTATCGTTGCCTTGTCGACATCGCTGCACTTAGCACCAGGCTTAAACGTTTCAAACGCGGCTTCCTGAGCCTTAACCATCACGTTGAAGTATTTTTCCTGCTTGGCTGTGGGTTTACCCATAATCATTGTTCGTTCAAGTTCGCAGCTGTAGCCGCCTACATCTGCGCTGGCCCCTGTAACCAAGACGTCTCCTTTCTTGATCAACTGTTTTGTGGCCATAGCATGCGGTATAGCGCCCATTGCGCCTATCTGACCTCGGAAGCCCGCTCCCACTGGCGAGCTTCTGCGCATCGGTTCGTAATCAGGTCCTAGAGTCTTCTTCATCAATGTAGATGCATCATGCGAAGCAGCTAACGCAACGTCAACATCCCATAAGCCTTCAGTAGTATATTCTTGCAAGAAGGTGTGCACCAGATTGGCCCATTTAGCGCTCTCTCTTATCAATGCTATCTCATTGTCCGATTTTTGGAGGCGCATCGAGGGCACTAGATGCTTTGCGTCTATGAATTTTGCTTCTCGCATTTTTTTCGTGATCGGTGGACCCGTGTAACCCCAGATCGCCCCGGCTCCAGCTTTATTGTCGATGCCAATTCGCTTCTTGGCTAAGCCCATGTCTGTTAGGAATCTGGCAAAATGCTCGATTGGATGTTTCTCTCCAGGATAGTCCACGTAGGTTTTGATGTCCTCGACGAGTTTTGTTTTCAATGGAATGTGATCTCTCTCTAGCAGAGGACCTAAGAAGGTGATCTTACCATCTAATGGTATAATCAGTGCAGCTGGGCGTTCTGTGGCAATGAATGAGTAACCTGTCAAATAGAACATGCTTGTACCATTCGTCAAATACAACGCGTCAAGCTTGCGTCGAGCCAAGAATTTCCTAACACGGTCTAAACGACGTTTGTATTCCGCTTCGCTTATTGAAAAGTCCATTGTGCAGACCTCCAAATGAATTACCAAGTGTATACCCAGAACCGCATAAAATGGTTTTCAATGGAAGGCTTTGTGGGCTTTCATGCGTGCGGATGGCGCGTATTTCCAACAGACAAATTTCGTCAGTTTGAAAACAAACGTTATCGCAAAAACGTGCGGAAAAGGGATTGCATTAGCATTTCTCGTGCCATGCTTAGTAGTCTTATATGTTATCCTCGCTCCAGTTAGGTGATACTGTAAGGGGCATCTTCCTCTGAACAATCTGCTTCTACGCTCTTTGCGTTTTCTTCAATATGCATGTTGTTCTCGCTTGTCACAATGTCAAGTTGTTCCAGCGCTTCCTGCAGCTTCACCCCATAGTCATCGTCCACATCCGTGACTTCTTTCTGTTTAAGTTGTTTCTTGGCGTAGGCGCTCATGAGTTTCCTCCAATTCCTTCTTGCAAGTTCCTCTCTTCTTGCGTAATAAAACGCTAGCGCCGTCAGTAAAAAAACAAAGATGCCCAGAGGTAGAACAA
>Ga0224495_10002014_pt1 | contig 13680 bp, 12 predicted proteins | sample SF_Jul11_sed_USG_FD_168128 | JGI IMG/M metagenome (GOLD analysis project Ga0224495, IMG submission 168128) | Sediment microbial communities from San Francisco Bay, California, United States - SF_Jul11_sed_USGS_4_1 | ecosystem: Environmental > Aquatic > Marine > Sediment | place: USA: California... | reverse complement strand
TATACCTGCGATACCCGCCTGCCGCAAACTCCAGTTCCCGCCGTGCAACGCGATCAGCGGGCGTAACTGCGTATCCGCCACGTTTTTCTTATATACCCGCATTTCAAGTTCGCACACGCCGTCACCGCGAGGAGTGGCCACCGATTTATACGAAAATTTTTTCACATACGGGGCGCCTTTCGACTTGACGCTGTCTACGCCCAGATCCAACTGCGCACCATGGGCGAGCGTCCAGTGCTGTGCCTCGCCTCGCCACAGCTTAGGGTTCCCTAGGGCGTTTTTCATATCAACCAACGCGCCCTCACAAAATTGTCTAGCAGACGTCGCCGCATAATCCTCGGGGGGTGTCGCGACCGTCATCTGGTTTTGCCGTGATTGATCTTCTACGAAGCTGACACACGCCTCCACCGCCCCTTTTGTAGCGACGTATTTTTTTATGCCTTCGGTATTCCCGATGAGATACGCAAACAACACATCTTGATAATTGTCTTTTACAAACCTCGACAGAAACGGGTAACCCAAATTATTCGCCAACGCGTCCGCCGTGTTATAAACATCTTGGGGGATATAAACTACAATCGGCGACGCCAGGGCCTTATCTATTTTAGACTTCAACTTTTCTGCAATCGTCGCACTTAGTTTTTTCTCGCCCACCGCCTTAAAAACCCGATCAGAAAATTCCGTACCCAACGCCAACAAAGATTCCGCCGCGACACCTACCCCGCTGCTAACCCCCAACGTAAGTATATTTCCAGTCACATTAGTGATAAATTGTTCGCGCGAAATCGTCGGTTTCAGGTGCGCATCCACTGCGGCGCGCCGGGTGTTAACGTGGATGCTCGCGTGCGGCGCAAAGGAGACGCGATACCGCTTTTTTGCCGCTTCGAATTCCATTTTCGGCTGCAGCAGGATGGTCGCGGAGACTATCAGTGAAAAATCCAACCGCGCCGTGAGTTCGTTGTCTACAGAAAAGGTGTCCAAACACCAACCCCACCCAAAAATAGACCCCTTATACCCGTCACGCATCTTGATGCGCGCCTCGGCGTCGATATGCCCATCCAGCTGCAGACTCAGGCTTATCGGTTCATTCAGCGAGCGGGCGGAAATTTTGATTGCGCTGGTGTGGTCGATAAGGGTGGTCTGTTTTGCGTCGCTGACTGTAGCCCCTGCCCATGCCCAGCGGTCACAGATGCCTTTTCTGACACCATCCAACGGCGACGAATATACGATGCCTTGCGCGACTGAGATATCTGTAGCACCCAACTTCTGCGCCACTCGTTGCGTCATACCCTGGACACTGGCGGGAGGGGATTCACTGCTGACATACTGGACTAAGTCGTTGACTGAAAGGGTAATTTCCTCACTCTGGGCGGGTGACATAGACAGCATCGCGATGCCTGCGCAGAGGGCATAGATACAGGCTATAGGCGTGCACTGTGGTATCGATCGACCACGTCCATGTGTGTCGCAAGATTTCATAACCTATTCCTCTCACCTGTCTGTGTTCAGCCGCAGGTTTAGAGGGACAAACAGTCGCAATCCGACGACTTTCTAATTTAACGATAAAATTATGTCAATGATGTTCCCGTGTCGCACGAAATTGGATATCCGGCCAACGTTCCATTGTCAGTTCGAGATTGACGCGCGTGGGCGCGATATACGTCAGTTCCCCTGCACCGTCTACCGCCAAATTATCGGCCGCTTTTTTGCGAAATTCATCGAGTTTCTTTTCGTCCGCGCATTGCACCCAACGCGCGGTACTGACATTCACCGGCTCAAAAATGGCCTCCACGCCATACTCCGACTTCAGGCGCTCCGCGACCACATCAAACTGCAATACGCCGACCGCACCCAAAATCAGATCATTGTTGTTCAACGGCTTGAACAACTGCGTGGCGCCTTCTTCACTCAATTGCTCCAACCCTTTAAGCAGCGATTTCGCGCGCAACGGATCGCGCAGCCGCGCGCGACGAAATAACTCCGGCGCAAAGTGCGGGATGCCGGTAAATTGCAGATCTTCCCCCTGTGTGAAGGTGTCGCCGATCTGGATCGTGCCGTGATTGTGCAGGCCGATAATGTCACCGGGAAACGCCTCTTCCACATGCGCGCGTTCCTGCGCCATAAAGGTCATTGCATTGGCCACTTGCACATCACGGCCGATACGCACATGACGCATCTTCATACTTTTAGTATACCGCCCGGAACACACCCGCATAAACGCGATACGATCGCGGTGATTGGGGTCCATATTGGCCTGAATCTTAAATACAAAACCGCTGAATTTTTCTTCGATCGGTTCTACCATGCGTGTGGCCGCTGGACGAGGCTGCGCGCCGGGGGCGTGTTTGGCAAAGGCATCCAGCAATTCTTTCACACCGAAATTATTGATCGCCGATCCGAAATAGACCGGCGATTGTCTTCCAGCTAAAAACGCCTCTTTATCGAAGACATTCGATGCGCCGCGTATAAGTTCTATTTCATCCCGCCACGCGGAGGCCTGGTCGCCGAAATATTCATCTAAACGAGGATTGGCGATATCTTCTACAATTTCACCTTCTTTGATCTTGCCGCCATGCGTGGAAGAAAATAAATGGATGCGATTTTGGTATAGATCGAACACACCCTTAAACCCTTTACCCATACCAAACGGCCACGACATCGGCGCGCATTGGATTTTCAATATCCGCTCGACTTCATCAAGCAAATCCATCGGCTCGCGGCCTTCGCGATCCATTTTATTGATAAAGGTGATAATCGGCGTGTCGCGCATGCGGCACACCTCCATCAATTTGATGGTGCGTTCTTCCACACCCTTGGCGCTATCTATCACCATCAACGCGCAATCGACCGCCGTCAATACGCGATAGGTGTCTTCGGAGAAATCTTCATGACCGGGCGTGTCCAATAGGTTGAACATACAACCGCCATACGGGAACTGCATCACCGACGTCGTGACCGAGATACCGCGTTGCTTTTCCATCTCCATCCAGTCGGAGGTGGCATGGCGAGCTGCCTTGCGACCCTTGACGGTGCCGGCCAATTGTATGGCACCGCCGAATAACAATATCTTTTCCGTCAGCGTGGTTTTACCCGCGTCAGGGTGCGAAATAATGGCAAATGTGCGGCGACGGGCCGCTTCTTGAGTGATATCAGACATATTGGACTACGTGTTGGTGATGGAAACTATTCTCTTGCAATGCCGCGTTGGCCACCCTAGGAGACCTGCACCGGTCACGGATCAAACCCGGTGATGATATCTTTGGCGTACAGTATAGCATCCTCGCGCCCGTTTCCCGGTGCCGGGTAATAATTCTTGCGCCTTCCGATCTCGTTGTAGCCCAATTTTTCATACATGCGCATCGCGCCGATATTGCTCGGGCGCACCTCCAAAAACAGGCTGTGTGCGCCTTTTTCCTGCGCTTGCAGCGTAAAAACCTGCATCATCGCCTCGCCCGCGCCTTGGCGGCGTACCGTTGGGTGTACGGACACATTGAGGACGTGCGCCTCATCGGCGCCGGTGGACATGACGCCATAACCCCATATCTCGCCCGCACGATGGATCACCCAACAGTGGTATCCGACGCGCAGACAATCGCTGAAGATGCCCGCCGTCCATGGAAACGCGTGACACAGTTCTTCTATTTCCATCACATTGGGGAGATCGGCCGTCGTCATTTGTCGAAATTCCCACGCCGTCGTCATAGGCCTTGTTGCGCCACACGCCGGGCCATTTTTAGATCATCCCATGCCTTGCGCTTTTCCAACGGCGAACGTAAAAGATACGCGGGATGATAAGTCACTATGGTGGGAATGTTTTGATAGCGATGGACGGTTCCGCGCATACGGCCTATGGCTTCATCATTGCCTAACAGATTATTCGCCGCGACCTTGCCTACACACAAAATCAACCGCGGTCGAATCAAATTTATTTGTGCGCGCAAATATCCTATACAGGCCGCGACTTCATCGGCTGCGGGCTCACGATTATTCGGCGGACGACATTTGACGATATTCGCGATATACACCGCAGATCGCGCTAAACCAATCGCCGCTAGCATTGCATTTAACAACTGGCCCGCCTTGCCGACAAACGGTTCACCTTGTTGATCTTCATCCGCACCAGGGCCTTCGCCTATGACCATCCATTGCGCCTGCGGATCGCCGACACCAAAGACGGTTTGCGTGCGCCCTTCATGCAAGCGACACGCACGACATTCACGCACACGCGATTGCAACGCATGCCACGCATCGTCCGATGGTTTGATGACCGGCGCTGGTGCATCCTGTTCCGGAATTACCACGGGTGTCTGTAAGGCGCTCATCGGGCGCGCGCGCCATACGACGATATCCATCGCCTGCAAATATGCTAATCGCGACCCTGACATGATTAGACGTTGCCGTGTTGAGGGTGCGCGCGTGCGACGGGCGACATTAATTTATTCAATGCGTTGATATAGGCCTTCGCCGAGGCCACGATGATATCCGTATCCGCACCTTGACCGTTGACGATGCGCCCACCTTGATCCAAGCGCACGGTCACTTCGCCCTGCGCGTCGGTGCCGCTGGTAATCGCGTTGACGGAATATAATAATAATTGACTGCCGCTTTGCACCAAAGATTCTATCGCCTTGAACGCCGCATCGACGGGTCCGCCGCCTTCGGCATCGGCAGCGAGTTCTTTTCCTTCTTTACGTAGACGGATATGGGCCAGCGGTGTTTTACCCGTTTCGGAGTGCACCTTCATCGAAATCAATTGTATGACTTCATTTTCGGCCTCAAAATTGGCCTCGCTGACCAAGGCCTGCAAATCGTCGTCATAGATTTCGTGCTTTTTATCGGCGAGATCTTTGAAACGCGCGAAGGCCTCGTTCAACAACTCATCCGACGAAAATTCCACGCCCAATTCTTTCATGCGCGATCGAAACGCATTGCGGCCAGAATGCTTACCCAGCACCATGCGGTTGGCGGTCCAGCCGACGTCCTCGGCGCGCATGATTTCGTAGGTCTCGCGGCCTTTTAATACGCCATCTTGATGGATGCCGGATTCATGTGCGAACGCATTGGCGCCGACGATGGCCTTGTTCGGTTGCACCGCAAACCCGGTGATGCTCGACACCAAACGCGAGGCGGCGACGATCTGTGTAGTATCAATACGCGTGTCACAGGTAAATACATCGCGCCGTGTGCGCACTGCCATGACCACTTCTTCCAGCGATGCATTGCCCGCGCGTTCGCCTAGACCGTTGATTGTACACTCTACCTGGCGCGCGCCGTTCATCACCGCCGATAAGGAATTGGCTACGGCCAAACCTAGATCGTTATGGCAATGCACGGAAATGACCGCCTTGTCGATATTCGGTACCCGCTCACGCAATTGGCGTATCAAGCTGCCGAATTGCTCGGGTACGTTATAACCCACCGTGTCCGGTATGTTCACCGTGCGCGCACCGGCGTCAATGACCGCCTCGATGACGCGACACAAAAAATCGACCTCGGAACGCCCCGCGTCTTCCGGCGAAAATTCTACGTCGGATGTATACTGGCGTGCGCGTTTAACCGCGCGTACCGCGTGTTCCACAACCTGATCCGGTGTCATCCGCAATTTAGTGCGCATGTGTATCGGCGAGGTGGCTAGAAACGTATGGATACGAAACGCATTGGCGCCCTTCAATGCCTGGTGCGCGGCGTCGATGTCCTTATCTAACGCGCGTGCCAGACCACACACCACGCTGTCTTTAATCTCATCGGCAACCGCGCGCACCGATTCAAAATCGCCTGGGCTGGCGACCGGGAACCCGGCTTCGATGACATTGACACGCAAGCGTTCCAGCACCTTGGCGATACGTACTTTTTCATCCCTGGTCATGGATGCGCCTGGGCTTTGCTCGCCATCACGCAAGGTGGTATCAAATATAATTAACGATTGGCTGCTCATCGCTGCGCTGCTCCTGGGGCATGGGGCATTTTGCCGTAGTGTGATCATATCCTAATTTTTGAAAATCCGGTCGCGCGACCGGGACGCGTGTCTATGCCCCTAAGGACAGCGGCAGGCGCAGCAAAGGGGATAGGATGACGCCCAGGGCTTGCCCGACAAGGATACGAGGTGCGCTATTGGAGGATATGGACTGCATATTAGGTACTTCGTCGCATTGGTTATAGACTATAACGGTTTTAGATCGTGAATTCTACAGCGCCAAGCGCCTTCCCCATGCACAAAGGGAAGGCGTTTGGAAGGCCGCACGCAGGTGACCAAGGCGAGACTCAGTAGCCCCCCTTCCGGCGCGACTCCGGCAACCCCGCGATGCGCCCACCCTGCTTGCTGGGGTCTAGCGGAAACAGGTCATAGAGCTCTTTGGAGGAGACTTCACGACCCCAAATCTCTTCCATGCCTTTCACGATATTACGCGTGTTGGGTTGGTTGCCGTTATTGTTAAAAAACTCTTCGCGCAGCAGTTTAATAACGTCCATATGGGCATCCGTTAATGTGATCCCCTCACTTTTGGCCAATACCTTTGCCAGCTCTTCCGTCCACACCTCTTGATCAACCAAAAAGCCGGTTGCGGTTGTTTCTATCGTCTCGCCATTGAATTCAAAACTCATATATCCTCCTATTTAAATGGAATTTGCGTTGCTGATAATGTACACATTAACAAGCCCGAGACTTTTCATCAAGTATTAGAAACCACTAATAATCAGCATTTATTCTAGGATAATCAGTCTTGATGACCAGACACATTAACCCCACATTGCCAAGGCGGGGGCGCTTTGCTACCCTGACAGGCCCTACGCAAGGTAATTTACCCCTAATGCCATCCACAATCCACGTTAGATCATAACAATGTCGTCACCAACTAAATTCGCTAAGCGTTATTTACAGCTGATGGGCCTGTTGTTTTTGGTATATGGTCTAGGTTATACCTTTTTTCCGCTGAACCTGTCAGAGGTCGTCACCGGGGGCATATTAACCACCCCAAGTTCGGTTACCCATGTACGCGCCACCGACGGGGGCCTGAACATAGGTCTAGGCCTTTGGTTGTTTATTTGTGCACGGCGTAATGTACGCCTTGGAGCCCTAGGGTTAATGGTGGTATTAGCATCGACGATCGCCAGCCGAGGTGTCGGTGTGTTTTTAGAAAATCATTCCAATGCATACATGTATATTTTCTTGGCGATAGAGAGTTATCTGCTCGCGACTGCATTAGCCGTTTGGTACAAGGTTAAATAACAAGGGGCAACCGAGGTTGCCCCTTGTCCCAAACACTACCCATTAGCCAACGCTATTTTGGAATTTTCAGCGCCAAGAACACAGGCCCGCCACGACGATGAATCAAGATCGGTATCGACTTGTCCGTCGGTAATTTCTTAATCAAATTTTTGTATTGTTTGGCATCCGTGATGTTTTCGTTATTGATCATCATGATCACATCGCCACGCCGCACGCCAGCCTTGGCCGCCGCGCCATTGTTGACTTGCTGCACCAGCACGCCGCCTTCAGTGCCCTGCTCCATGCGTTGACGCATCTCCGCGGTGAGGTCTGCCACGACGATGCCTAAGCGGTCATCTTCCACGGTGCCGGAACCGCTGGACAGCTTGATATCGTCCTCCGGTGGTAACTCGCCGATCACCACGCTCAAACGCTCAGATTTGCCGCCGCGTATGATATCGACCGGCACCTTTTTATCAATGGTCGTCACACCCACCAAAGGCGGTAATTCCGATGAATCAACAATATCGACGCCGTTAAATTTGACGATCACGTCACCTACCTGGATGCCTGCCTTCTCGCCTGGGCTATTAGGCAACACCTTGGCCACCAACGCACCCTGCGGCCTGTCCATCTTGAAGGATTCCGCGAGTTCGCGGGTGACGTCTTGGATTAATACGCCCAACCAACCGCGAGTCACGCGACCTTTACTCTTGATTTGATCGACAACATTCATCGCCATATCGATGGGGATTGCAAATGACACCCCCATATAACCGCCGGTGCGGCTATAGATTTGCGAATTTATGCCGATGACCTCGCCCTTCAGGTTAAACAACGGGCCACCCGAATTGCCTGGATTTATCGCGACATCGGTTTGGATGAACGGCACATAGTTTTCGCGCGGCAGACTGCGTCCCAGCGCACTCACTATACCTGCGGTAACGGAATAATCGAATCCAAATGGAGAACCTATCGCTAACACCCATTCGCCGGGTTTGAGGTCACGCGATTGACCGATCTTCACCACCGGCAACTTGGTCGCTTTAACATGCAACAAGGCCAAGTCACTACGCTCATCGACGCCAATCACCTCCGCCTCCAGTTCACGCCGGTCGTTCAGGCGCACGATGATCTTATCGGCGTCGGCAATCACGTGGTTATTGGTCAAAACATAGCCATCTTCTGACAACACAAAACCAGAACCCAACGAGCGCGCCTCGCGGGGATCACCGCCGCCCGGCCCGCCGGGGCCGCCCCCACCTTCACCCTCTTCACCAAAAAACCGCTTAAACCAATCATCCAACGGACCGCCATCGGGGGCCTCGGGTCCCCGCCGGGGTCGATCTCTGCCTTCACCGCGATGGGGGTTACTATTCCCGCTCACAGATTTCTGGACGGTGCTGATGTTTACCACCGCTGGCGCGTTTTTTTCGACCAGCTTGGTGAAATCCGGTAAATCTCCGGCTTGCGCCGACACCAGCCAAAACGCGGCAAACGCCCACACGGAAATTGCCACCCTTGGCCGCAGCTTCAAACCCTTGCCTAACATGCTCGCTCCTCAGCCCTAAACGCCCTGTACTCAGGGATCAGTACTTTGTGTGCCACCGCCCTACAACTGTGTGACATTACCACACTCGATGCCCGAAGAAGCAGCGTTCAATATTCACCTGGTATTATACGCTTACTGCACGATGAAATTCATCCGCCACGCAGGCGGCTCACCATTTATTCATTGTGCGCCTCATGGCGATCCACCCGACGCACGAGCAGTGCCTCACCTGGTATTAAGGTTCTGCGCAACAATTGCGCCTCCGCGTTTATTGTTCCACCACGCCATAAACTCCATTGCCGTGCACCTAATACACCTAACCCACCACCAAATAGAATTGCCAGTGCGCTCCAAAGTTCGTGTACAGGGGCCGCTACAAGCGTCAGCAACAGCGGTGCAGATAACAATCCGATCAACGGCACCCCGTAAGCCACCATTGCGGACGTCAACAACGTATCCTCCTTGATACCCACCACCACCTGTTCGCCGACTTGGGTATCCAACGTACTATTGATGACCATGCGATTAATGCGCCGACCTAAGACCTTCCCTATTACACCTGTACCACAACTGCCATTGACGGCACATTGTCCACATGAGGTCTGGCGCTGAAATTCCACCCACACCCGCGCACCCTCGCGTGCCACAACGACGCCTTGATGTTCTATCATGGACCGGATGATCCCGCTTGAGACACATACTGCACCGATTGCGCGATACGTTTCACGGTCGGCATGGGCACTTCTCCTACCGTGGTGACCTTGAAATCACCGGAGATGGTGCTATAAGCGCTAATCGCGCCCTTTTTGACCTCGGCCAACGGCGAATTGACCTCTTGTGCGGTACGCCGCTCCACGAAAACCGACACGCTGGCGAATCCGTCGCTCAATAAGTAATGATGAATAGGATAGGAGGCAATAGATGAATTGCGCAAATGTTTAGAAGACACGATAAACCCTTCCGGCAGCCACGCGATGCGCCATTCATCCTTTGAAGGCTGGGCGTCTACGGAGATTTTTTCATCTGTAATCCAGGTGCTCGGCGCATGCTGTTCGGCCTCAGGCGCCAGCATTTGATCGGGCACGGACGCTAAGAGCGTAAAGTTTGTAAACATAATTTGTTCGATCGGCAGCCCTTGCTCGTTCAACAATTGTGATTTAAGCAGCATCGCATTGCGCGTATCCAGCCATAAACGATAACCAAAGCGATAGTTATCTCGCGGATTGACCTTGACCTCTTGCGCACGAAATCCTGCCACACGATCGATATCACCTAACTCAAAATCATAATAGTCGCGCACTTTATCGATACGCGCAGACAGCGAGGCCAGGAACGGAACAAGATTGTGTTTTTGTTCAACCACAACTTGTTTATTGTTAGGCAAAAAACAAGTGACCTTATTATTTTTTTTAATCACTTCGCGCTTGCTGCCATTCAATGAAATCAAGTGCTCAAAATTTTCCTCTTTGCCACCTTTGTGTATGATGCGCATGGTTTCCATCGAATCCTGGTGCACATAAACGAAAGTGCCGTCATAGCTTAAGGTTGAGGCCGCCTGCGCCATGCGATTTAACCATTGCAGGGCTTGCTCTGTTGTCGGCCCCGCCTGCGCGAAATGCACGGGTAAAAAGAGCAGAAAATAACCTGTGATGTGACGGAATGTTAACTGCATAGGGTTATCCTGTTAACGTATTACAGGACAGCGTGAAAAACGCCACCCGTCCCTCATGCTCCACAATGAGGGACTAGGACAAATTCGCACCCTCACGTTACGGTGTGCCTTGCGTTGGGTAACCAACTACCCGCGCATAGGGGGCAAATCCGCGAACGGTGTTATTATTCGCGCTATAGGCACTGTGGTCTAGCATATACTCATCCAAATTCAAACCCGGTTGACGATCCCAAACCTGCTGGGTGTTTTGCGGAGTATGGACATCGGTAAATTGCAGTGCAGGCCGCGCAGTGTTTGTCGACACCATCGTAACCCCAGGTACCATCGGGGCAACTTGGTTGGCGACGGATGCAGTAACGGAGGACTCCTCTACCTCAACCAGGGTAGAAACATTCATTTTGACTACCACCGCACCAACCACCATGAACACACTGGCGGCGGCGGCCAAGCCAAGCACCGCCTTACGTCGTAACGGTGAAACGTGTGTGGCATGGAAACGTTCGTGAGGATGTGAAGCGCGTGCATGGGGAGGTAAAAGATAAGTGGGTTCAGATTCCATCGCCTTGCGAACACGCTGTGCAATGTCGTGGTTTACCCGTTTGGGCAGGCCTTGACGCAGGGCCTCGCGCATTGTGAACGCGCGTTCCCACTGGCGCATCAGCCGGGGATCTTTGCGCAACGCACTCAGCACACTGTCGATATCTTTCACATCCAATTCGCCATCTACGAGCTCTGAGATTTGTTGTTCCACAGACTTAGACATAAGTAAGTTCACCGATTGATAATCAAATACGAAACTTGTCACAGCGCCGACAAACACCCGTTGCAAGCACCTTGCCCATCACCTTTACTTGGCATCAGCCTAATAAAGGGGCCAAACGTTTGTCTATCGCTTCACGCGCCCGAAATATGCGCGAACGTACGGTACCCACCGGGCAATCCATCGCCTGCGCGATGTCTTCATAACTCAAGCCTTCCAGTTCACGCAACGTAATTGCGGTGCGCAAATCTTCTGGCAATTGCTCTATCGCATCCATAACGGTATGTTCGATCTCGTCCTTGAGCAAATGATGTTCAGGCGTACCAACCTCGCGTAGGTTAGCCATGCCCTCAAAATTTTCGGCGTCTTCGGCGTTGATATCCACTTCCGTCGGGCGCCTGCCACGTGAGACCAAATAGTTTTTCGCGGTATTGATGGCGATACGGTATAGCCAAGTATAAAACGCGCTGTCGCCGCGAAAATTCGGTAAGGCCCGATAAGCCTTGATAAACGCCTCTTGCGCCAAGTCTAATACCTCTGCATTATCAGACACATAGCGCGAGATAAGTTTGGCCAGCTTATGCTGATACTTTAACACCAAAAGGTCGAAAGCACGCTTGTCGCCACGTTGCACACGCTCGACCAGCTCACGGTCTACGTTTTGCCCACTGGCCTGACTTTCAACCTCGTCCGGTACCATAACCTCGTTCGTCATTTTCATAGACCGTTTATACACCAGATAGTTCGTCGATATACCTTGAAATTAAGGCCTCTCGCCCCCAATGCCCGCAACCCGCTGTCCGGCCACATGCACACCTCACCAACGTTCACGACTGGCATATTGTTAGTACAAATAGTATAAAGCAAGTTCCATGAACTCAACACAGAATACGCATACTCACGATGTCCTGATCATTGGCAGCGGCGCCGCAGGCCTTAGCCTCGCATTGCGGCTTGCCGATTCCCTGCGCGTCGCGGTTTTAGCCAAGGGCCCGTTGAGCGAAAGTGCCACGCGTTACGCCCAGGGCGGCATCTCTGCGGTGCTCGACAAACAAGATTCGTTAGAAGCCCATGTTCTAGACACCTTGCAGGCGGGCGCGGGCCTATGTGACGTCGGCGCCGTACGTTATACGGTGGAACACGCTCAAGAGGCCATCCACTGGCTGATAGACCAAGGGGTACCCTTTACACGCGACACCGAGCCTGACGCGGCGCTACCGTTCCACCTCACACGCGAAGGGGGGCATAGCCACCGTCGTATCCTGCATGCCGATGACAGCACCGGGCGCGCGATAGAATTGACGCTGGAGGCACAGGCCCGACGCCATCCTAACCTCGATCTCCACGAACACTGCATCGCGATCGATCTGGTAACGACCCACAAACTCGGACTGCTCGGCGGCAATCGTTGCGTAGGTGCCTATGCGCTGAATCGCAAACTCAATCACGTCGAGACGTTTGGTGCGCGTTTTGTTGTGTTGGCCACTGGTGGGGCCAATAAGGTCTACCTTTACACCACCAATCCCGACATCGCTACTGGCGACGGTATCGCGATGGCCTGGCGTGCCGGTTGCCGCGTCGCCAATTTAGAATTCATCCAATTTCATCCCACCTGTTTGTATCACCCCGCCGCCAAGTCGTTTTTGATTTCCGAGGCGGTGCGCGGCGAGGGCGGGCGACTGTTATTACCTGACGGGCAACCGTTTATGCAACGCTTTGATCCGCGCGGTGAACTTGCGCCGCGCGATATCGTTGCTCGCGCAATCGACAGCGAGATGAAACGCCTGGGCGTGGACTGTGTGTACCTGGATATCAGCCACAAGCCCGCGGATTTTATCAAACGCCATTTTCCGACCATTTACCAACGCTGCCTGGAATTTGGCCTGGACATGACTAAACAACCGTTGCCGGTGGTGCCTGCCGCGCATTACACCAGCGGCGGTGTGGTCACCGATTTGCGCGGTCACACCGATATCGGCGGGCTTTACGCAATCGGCGAAGTCGCCTGTACCGGCCTGCATGGCGCCAATCGGCTGGCCAGCAACTCGTTGTTGGAGTGCGTGGTGTTCGCGTTTGCAGCGGGACAGGATATCTTGAAAATGCGTGACCATTTACCACCCCCTCCCGTGATACCCGCATGGGACGAATCGCGGGTCACCGACTCAGACGAAGAAATCGTCGTCGCGCATAACTGGGACGAATTGCGCCGCATGATGTGGGACTATGTCGGTATCGTGCGCACCAACAAACGCCTGCAACGCGCCAAACGTCGCGTAGAGATGTTGAAGGGCGAAATCAGCGATTATTACGGCAACTTTCGTGTGACGAACGACTTGATCGAACTGCGCAACCTGGTGCTGGTCGCGGAATTGATTATATTGTCCGCGATGCAACGCAAGGAAAGTCGCGGTTTGCACTTTACGCGAGATTTTCCCCAGACGTTACCACACGCGGAAAACACCGTGCTTACGCCCAACGCGTCGTAGGGGGCG
>Ga0224495_10002013_pt1 | contig 13681 bp, 12 predicted proteins | sample SF_Jul11_sed_USG_FD_168128 | JGI IMG/M metagenome (GOLD analysis project Ga0224495, IMG submission 168128) | Sediment microbial communities from San Francisco Bay, California, United States - SF_Jul11_sed_USGS_4_1 | ecosystem: Environmental > Aquatic > Marine > Sediment | place: USA: California... | reverse complement strand
TTTCACAAATTGAATCACAAGCCATTTTATAAGATTATTCTTTGAGAGAGTACAAATGATATAAACCCGTTTATCTTGCAGTGGATTTGACCGCCAAATGCAGAAAACCCAGATCAGAAAGATGTCTCCCAACGACTTTGGCTTTGCGACTAGACTGACTGATACCATGAACTGGGATTTAACTGAAAAGGACTTCAGATTCATGACTATACTGGAGCCTAAAGGTTGCTTTACCATGCTGGACGGGACTAAGAAAGTTGGAATAATAACCACAGCACACTTTGGTCGAATAGGCTGGATTGGCAACGTAATAGTGGACACGCGTTACCGTTCGAAGGGACTGGGCGTTCTGCTGGTTAAACATGCAATTGATTATTTGAGGGAAAAATCTGTGAGCACAATTGGTTTGTACGCCTATGTCAACACTGTGCCGTTCTACGAAAAATTGGGTTTCAAGGCAGACTCGAACTTCATCCGTCTCGCAAGGCAGAGTTCAACTGCAAATTGGCGTGTGGCATCGGTGAGGGAGATGACAGAACGCGACCTCAAAGATGTAGTCGGCTTTGATGAGCAGTGTATGGGATGGAATCGTAGAAGGTTGCTGAAGCGTATTTTCACCGACTCAAAAGACTTGTGTTACGTTGCCCTTGACGACAGTGAACTGATTGGATTCATTATGGCAGACTGGTACAGACAGGAGATCGGACCCTGCATGTCTCGTCTCGGAAACGCCAAGTCGGTCATCAACTTGTTCAAAGCCGCGCTCACCAGGCTATCCGGAGTTGAAGTTCGCACAGGCGTTTCGGAAAGCCATCAAGATATTGTCAAGGCTCTCAAAAAAATGGGCTTTCAAGAGGAATTCAAAGTGGTGCGAATGTATTTTGGCGAAGTCCCGGATGAAGCGGGGTGCCTTTTGGCTATGGAGTCCCTAGAAAGGGGTTAGCGCATTCATTGCGCACACGCGAAAAAGGAAGGAACTGATGCCCGAAAATCAGAAGATCAGATTCTTGTCTAGCCAGTCAGGATACCATTGGTAGTATGATAGCGGTTTGGCTTGTTTTAGCCCTTTGTACGTTGCCTTGGCCAATGCGATGTTGCCTTTTCTGTCTTTGTAGAGCCTGATCAAGCCTTTGGTTTCAAGCGCCGTTAAGAGCTGGTTCAGCTGATCGTCGGTGATGCTGGCGAATCGTTGTTTCATGTCATCTCTGCTCATGTATAGACCCGGGTTGACTGCGTAATCTTCGGCTAACACTTCGAGTAGGGTGTTCTCGTTTGCTTCCTGCATTACAGCAAGTTCTGTGGTGGAGATTGGTACGCCAAGTTTAGGATGTATGTGGCGATGCGGCATCTTCAAGTCATCAGCCATGGTTCGTAGTCCTTGGCGATAAAGAACCATGCGCATGACTTCGCTGGTGCCAGCGCCCAGTTGATTCACCTTGGCATCTCTCATGAAAGTTTCAAGAGGGTAGAATTTTGTCCAGCCGTCGCCTCCCATCACTTGTTGAGCCTCAGCGATTAATCGTTCGTAGGCTTCGGAGGCGTAGAGTTTGGCTAATGAAGCCTCGGCTGCGACTTCCATCTTCATGTCCATGAGGTATGCTGAGTAATATGTGAGAAGACGAGCAGTCTTCAACTGGGCCAAAATATCGGCAATCTTGAATTGATTCACTTCAAAGTCGATGGTTGGCTGGCCAAACTGGATGCGTTTCTGAGCGTGTCCAACTGCGTATTTGATGGCTTCCCGCATAGGACCCAGCATGCCAGCAGCAAATAGGTTTCGTTCAAAGTTTAGTCCATCTACGACAACCTTCCAGCCCTCACCTTCCGCGCCCAATCGATTGGTAGCAGGAACTGACACATTATCAAAGTCTAGATATCCATTTGGCAGGCCAACCCACCCACCTAGTTCATTGATCTTTTCCACAGTGAAGCCTTTCGTTCCCTTTTCCACGATAAAGGCGCTGAGGTGACTATACTTGGCCCTATCTTCAGGGCGCTCACTTGTCTTTGCGTAGATGCAGTAAATCTCTGCTGTGCCAGCGCTGCTTATGAACCGTTTCTTGCCATTAATAACGTAAACGTCGCCTTGAGGCACGGCCGTGGTCTCTATGCCTCCCGCATCTGAACCTATAGATGGTTCAGTAATACAAATCGCGCCTAACCTGCCTTTGGCCATTTGAGGTAGCCAATGTTGCTTCTGCTCTTCACTGCCAAAATGCAAGATTTGCTCAGCTCCCCCAAACATTGTAACAGAGTAGGCAGCTGTCAACGCGGCGGATATGCGAGACAATTCCTCAGCAATTATGCAGCATCCAGTTGTGCCTGTCTCTGTGCCTCCATATGCTTCCGGAATAAGTGCGCCAAACCAGCCTTTGCTGGCAACTTCCTTTACTAGATCAGTGGGGAACTCTTTGGTCCACGCGATTTCTTCGCCTCTTGAAAGATTCTGATCTGCAAATTTCTTAGCTTCTTCGGCCAGTTTCTTTTGTTTCTCGTTCCACCACGGATACATTTCCGTCATAAATGAACACCTACTGTAGTGAGAGTATCAAGAATAATGTTAAGCACATTTAAAACTTGCCTAGATGAAGCGGAATCGAAAGATTCTTTATGACAGGCATGATTTTAGTCTTCTGAGGCTGATCTTCGCTTTGAGGAAATCAACGGGTGTGGCTGCTATCAACAAGATAAGGAAGAGGGATGGCGGAATAGTCGACTTCAATCAGGGCAAAATAGCAGAAGCCATATGGAAAGCCGCTAAGACAGTTGGAGAGAAAGACCGACGCCTCGCGACCAAGTCAGCCGCACAAGTCGTTGACCGCCTGAGAAAGCAACTCAAGCCAAAGGAAATTCCAGCAGTTGAGCAAGTTCAAGATCTCGTTGAGATAATACTGATCGAGAATGGACATGCCAGCACTGCTAAAGCCTACATTCTGTATAGACAGAAGAGGGCGGAAATTCGTAAAGCCAAAACAATGCTTGGCATCGTTGACGAGTTGAAGCTGCCCCTAAACTCCATTTTAGTGCTTGAAAGACGCTACCTGCAAAAAGACGAGAATGGCAAAGTTGTCGAGTCGACAGGGCAGATGTTTAGGCGCATAGCGAAAGGCATAGCTCAAGTGGAGAAGCAGTATGGAAAAAGCGACAGTGAAGTCAAGGCGCTGGAAGACGAATTCCACCGCATAATGACGAGTTTTGAGTTTATTCCGAACTCGCCTACGCTCATGAATACGGGCACCTATTTGAGGCAGCTCAGCGCTTGCTTCGTCTTGCCGGTTGAGGACTCGATTGAAAGCATTTTTGACACACTTAAAGCGGCGGCTCTCATCCACAAAACGGGCGGTGGCACGGGCTTCGCGTTTTCCCGATTGAGACCGAAAGGAGATGTAGTTAAAACTACGGGGGGAATTGCCTCAGGTCCAATATCCTTCGCAACCATCTATGACACAGCCACAGATGTGGTTAAGCAGGGTGGTCGTCGAAGAGGCGCCAACATGGGCATTCTGAGGGTTGATCACGCCGACATAATGGATTTCATTGTAGCTAAGGAGAAAGAAGGTGTTCTGCGCAACTTCAACATATCAGTTGGAGCAACAGATGATTTTATGCGCGCAGTTGAAAAGGACGCGGATTTCGAACTAATTAACCCAAGAAATCGTCAAGTGGCGAAGAAACTGAAGGCTAGGGCGATCTGGAACTTAATCATTATGATGGCTTGGAAAAACGGTGAACCAGGCGTCATCTTTTTGGATACCTTGAACAAGTACAATCCAACTCCGCAGGTCGGGCAAATTGAGGCAACAAACCCCTGTGGAGAGCAGCCGCTATTGCCGTATGAATCCTGCAACTTAGGAAGCATAGACGTCAGCAAATTCGTAATTGATGATGGCAGAATGGATTGGAATCGACTACGCCAGACTGTCAGAGTTGCAGTGAGATTCCTAGACAACGTAGTCGATGCCAACATCTATGTTCTGCCGGAAATTGAGGAGATAACAAAAGGCAACCGAAAAATTGGTTTGGGCATTATGGGCTTCGCAGACATGCTAATCAAAAGAGGCATCAAGTATGACACGGAAGAGGGCTTGAAAGCCGCCGAAGAACTCATGAAATTCATAAATGATGAAGGCCACAAGATGAGCGCGGAGCTGGGTAAGGAGAAAGGTAATTTCCCGAACTTCAAAGGTAGCACGTTGGAAAAAAGCTGGAAAACTCTTCGCAACGCCACGGTGACTACTGTAGCGCCAACAGGCACGATTAGCATAATCGCGGGCTGCTCGCAAGGCATTGAGCCTCTCTTCGCCATTGCCTATGTTCGTGAAATTGCTGAAACGCTTGGGCGCAGCTTGGTTGAGGTCAATCCATTGTTTGAGAGCATTGCGTTGCGTGAGGGTTTTTACAGCGAGGAATTGATTAAGGAGGTTTCTAGGCGCACTTCAGTACAAGATCTGAAGGGAATTCCTGTGAAATGGCGTCGATTGTTTGTGACGGCACACGATATCAGCGCTGAAATGCATGTGCGCATGCAAGCGGCTTTCCAGAAGTACACTGACAACGCTGTTTCTAAGACCATTAACTTTCCAAATTGGGCAACGCCAAATGATGTTGAGAAAGCGTATATGTTAGCTTGGAAGATGGGCTGCAAAGGTATAACTGTTTATCGCCATGGAAGCAGAGAAACCCAAGTTCTGAGGCCAATTGAAAGCGAAGGTTCAGTAGCCGACTTCAGTCGGGTCTGCCCTACATGCTCTTAATGCTTTCTAAATTCTTCTAGTTCCTTTTTTCGAACAAAATTTCATCAGTCAGCTTATGTAGGCGTCGTATTTTACTCGTTCTGTTCTATCCATTTTGAGCCTGCCCAGAAGTCCGATTAGCATGAAGTCGAAGGTGCCGCCCCAGAGCAGCCACCTTAGTTTGTGATAGGTGTGAAGCATTTCCAATCCGCGGTCAGTTGTCTTATAGTACGATAAGTCTGGTTTCATTTCCAGCAGACCGAGTTCAATCAGAGCTGCCGCGTATTTACCGAACACTGTTGGCTTCAGCCCGGAACGATGATGGAGCTCGTTTTTCTTTGCGCCTTTGCTTGCGGCTCTGAGTATCTTGACCACATTGTCGAGCTCGTGTCTGTTTTTTGACGTGAATTTGCCCACACTCTCTTGCCAACTGTCATTCTCCAACGTTCGCTCCGATGATATTAATGGTTGTTTCAACATGGAGAATATTGTCAAATTAAGTGGAACATAACACTAGAACAGGTTCGGACGTAGAATATGGCCTAGCAGAAAGCAACGTGAAAGAACAAAAATTGAGAGCTTTAGAATACGACTATTGGTTCTTCTTCGAGTTGTTCAGGTTTTGGCGGTTCCTCTTTCTGTTCAACTGGAGGTTCTGGCTGCGTTGGTTGTTGCTCAGGTGGCTGAACTACTTCGGGCTCAGGCTCCGGCTGCTCTGCTGATTCTGCGACTTCTTCCTTTGGCTGGCTTGGTTGCTCTTGGTTTTCCGGTTCAGTCGTTATCTGTTCTGGTTCCGTTGGAGATTCGATTGGTGGAGTAGGAGTTGAAGCACGAGACTCGAATGGACTCCAGCCTTCAATGTAGCGTCTGGGTTTAGCGCGTAACTGAATTGTTAAAGCCATAGTCATCAAGCCTAAGGCTAGCACAATGGCGCCTTCTCCTGTTAATGTTCTTAGAAAGAGCATTGAGAATCCGCCGCCTAACATCATGGTTGCAACGGCTATTCCTGCCCAGAAGGCTTCGTCTTCGGTTATCATGGCTTGTTTTCACTCACTTTTGCAGATTCACGTCACGGAATATTTAACTCATATGAATTGAAGATACACAAACGTGAGTCCAGAGTGGAATCATGGAAAAGAGGCAAATTTAAATGCAAAGGACAAAATTAGTCTAAGCGCGGAGTATGTTGAAATGCTGAGCAGAGCGAATCCGTTGACTGTCATATACTGGACACGACTTTTGTTGGGTATTGTCGCTGCTTTGATATCTGCCTTTCTGGGCAACATAACAATGGACTTTAACCTTCTAAACGGCATTTCAATTGCGTTGCTCATCTACATTATTACTTACTACGTCTACAAATCCATGTTTCTTGCTAGGGTTGAAAAAAGCTCGAAGCTCTTCACAACGGGAGTTGGCGCGTATTTTCTCTCATGGATAGCTATGTGGGCTTTATTCTACACCCTTTTGCAACCGCAACCCTGACTGACTGAAGGCGTCAGAACACGGTTCATTGCATCATCGGCTACAGCTACAGCGTAGCCAGAGATTCTGCGCAAGTCACGGGCTATTATGCTTAACGTTACTGCAGTGTCAACATCCCTTGCCTTTTCAATGATGCTCTTGAGCAGTGCTTCCTCCTTCTCCCGAATCTCATTCATCTTGGTTAGAACTGTGATAGCAAGTTTTGCGTCTTTTTTCATGAACGCGGTGGCAGCGTTCATTTGCATTTCATATGCCACGCCGGATAATTGTGCAAAAGCCTTCAGGATATCGGAATCCACTCTTCGCTTGGATCTCAGTCTTAGAACGTGTCCTGCAATCTGGGAGGAGTAATAAACCAGACGGCTCAGATCTCGAGCTACCAACGCGAATGTGATGTTTTCTTGGCAGTTTTTGACTCCAATCTTGTCGGCAATTGTGTGGTTTAAACTGGCTAACGCGACCTGTCTAATCATGACACGATAGTGCCTTTGAGCTTCACCGCCTCGCTCTTGAACTTCCTTAGCCAACGCAGGATTCCATTCCACTAATGACTTGAGTGCATCTTGCTGTAACTTCAAGGAAAAAGATGAAGTTCTTTCAATAAGCGATTCCATTGAGAAAGCTGTGGGCTCAATTAAAACTTGGAAGCTTAAGCGGGTAGCCTCTTCTTCTGCTACTTCTACGCCGGGCAACTCTGTGCGTAGCTGCTTCAGGCGCTTCTTCTGTTCAGCTGACATGACTTTCTTGGAGATTATGTTGATGCGGCTGCTGCCTTGAATGTAATAGGTTGCCACACAGTACTCCAGCGCCCTTAAACTGGGAAAATCTTCAAGAGACAAATTGACTTCCAAAGGCTTCTCAAATCCGGCGCCCATCGGAAAAATCCTGAGAGAACCGTCGTCTTCTTCATGCACTGCCATTTGCTCGCCGCTCTCCAGTCTATGTTCCTCGACCCATTGTTTGGGCAAGGATAAAGTGAAGCTTCCGCCTTTGATTTTCTGCAGCTTTCTTATTTCCAAGGCTTCTTCCTCGCCTATTTCTGTGCGTATATAAGTTATATAAATTGCTCCCTGAAAATATTTTTCTCCGCAATCAATAAATCAATCTTTCACAACTGTTATTTTTCAGATTCGTGAAGCTCATGACCGCGCAAGTGAGAGTTTTGCTCCGAGCCATGTTCAAAGAGGCTGCAGGAAGGGGAGAAGTCACTCACGAGCTTGGTTCAGGTTCAACGCTGCGAATGCTTTTAGAAGAACTTGCGCAAAGATATGGAAAAGACTTCAAACAGATTTTGAACCCGAAGACCGGATTAATTGAGACTGACACGTTGGTGATGCTTAACGGTCAAAGCATGAGAAAACCCGACGTGCAACTAAACGATGGAGACGTCATTATGGTAACGGTTCCAATCGGAGGAGGCTAGATATAGCCGTGAGCGAAGTCAGATGCCTAAACTGCTTAAAACGGTTTCAAGTGCCACAAAACGCTGAAACAGCCACGTGCCCACATTGCAACACCAAGTTTCGGATCTCTTGGCCTGCGCCGGGTCAGGCTAAAGTGAGAGGACTAGCCTAAAAGAGCAGAAGAGAGAGGATCCTTCAAATTGGTTTTGAATAGAAAAATAGCTTACGTCAACCTTTCAACCGACAAAGTTGTCCAGAAGCCGATTCCAAGAGAAATGCGCACGCTGCATTTGGGCGGCAGAGGCATCAACACGTACCTTCTCTACAATCACATACAGTCCAAAACTGATCCGCTCAGCCCAGAAAACGTACTAGCTATAGGTACAGGATTACTTTGTGGCATTCCCTGCCTTGGCTCTGGACGATGCGACATTGCGGCTAAATCGCCGTTGACAGGCGCGATTGGAGACTCAAACATAGGGGGCTTCTTTGCACCAGAACTCAGGCTGGCCGGCTTTGATCATTTGGTCATCTCTGGAAAGGCTGCGAAACCCGTTTACCTCTGGATAAACGACGGCGAGATCACAGTTGAAGACGCCTCGCACCTGTGGGGACAGGACACGTTTGAAACACAAACCATGATACGGAAAGACCGTGACGATGAGGACATCAAAAGCATCGTAATCGGGGTGGGTGGAGAAAACCTTGTCAGGTTTGCCAACATTCGCACAGGCATGAAGAATTCTGCGGGCAGAACGGGCATGGGCGCGGTTATGGGTTCAAAAAATCTGAAAGCCATTGCTGTCAGAGGCACAACTAGTATAGAATATGCCCATCCAGATGCGCTACTTGACTACTGCAAAGAAATGAACGACATGATCATTGGCACACGATGGGCGAAAGCGCAGTCGAAATGGGGCACTATGATAATCTACAGCAACACCAACACCACGGGTTTAATCAGAACCAAAAACTTCCAGCTCAACAGGTTTGAAGAAGGTGAAGACCTTGAACCTGAAAACATCGACCGCTACTCGTTTGGAACTTCAGGCTGCTACGCCTGTGTAGTGCATTGTAGACATCGCTACACGGTGAAAGATGAAAAAGGTGAGCAGATTTTTGGAGAAGGACCAGAGTACACGTCGCTAGGCGCTTTCGGAACCATGGTCAACTGTAAGAAGATGGAGACTATTCTCAAGGCGAACCATCTCGTCAACAAGTACGGCATTGACACGTTGGAAACAGGAGGACTCATCGCATGGGCGATGGAGCTGTACGAAAAAGGTATACTGACAGACAAGCAAACTGATGGACTGAAATTGGAGTGGGGCGACGAAAACGTCGTCTATGAATTGATTCGGAAAATTGCCACTCGAGAAGGCTTCGGCAACATTCTTGCAGACGGCTTCAAACCAGCCATAGCCAAGATAGGAAAGGGCTCTGACTATTACGCTATACACGTCAAAGGCATGAGCAACTTGCACTCAGATGAACGCCCAACTCCCAGCTTCGCCTTGGGTATAGCGACCTCCACGCGCGGCGCTGATCACCTGCGTAGTCGCCCAGCTATCGACTTGTACGGTTTGCCTGAAGAGTTGCTAGAAGAAGTCTATGAAGGACCCGTGAGCTCTGATTCTACTTCGTATGAGGGAAAGCCTCGGATGATTTGGTGGCAGGAACGCCTCTACGCTGTAACTGATGCAATCGGCACATGCAAGTTTCAGACGGTTTTCTGCGCTGTCCACGCGCCAAAATGGAATGAATACTCAAAACTCATTCAGCTAGCCACTGGCATGGAATTTTCAAAGGCGCAACTGATGGAAATCGGCGAACGAATCTACACACTTGAACGACTGTTCAATCTCCGCGAAGGCTTCTCACGCAAGGACGATGCCCTTCCGGAACGCTACTTCAAAGAGCCAACGCCTATCGGTTTGCCAGCCGCGAAAGGCAAAACAATTGACAAGGAGCGATTTGAGAAAATGTTGGATGAATACTACGCATTGCACAGCTGGGATCAGAACGGTGTGCCCACAAAGGAGGCTTTGGAGCGGCTAGGGCTGGACAAGGAGCCATCCCACACGATTTGAAGAGAGGAGAGATGATCTTTGGAGAAGATTTTGTTTATTGACCCTGAGAAATGCACTGGATGCCGCCTCTGCGAAACTGCCTGCTCACTGCACAACGAGAAAGTGGTTAATCCTGCGTTGGCGCGGATTCATGTGGCTAAGTGGGAAACAGCAGGCTTGTATATTCCAGTGGTTTGTGTGCAATGTGAAACGCCCATATGTCAAACTGTCTGTCCTGTGCGAGCAATAAGCCGAGACGAGAAAACTGGCGCTGTTGTGATCGATCCAAATGTGTGCGTTGGCTGTCGACTCTGCGTTCTCTATTGCCCCTTCGCAGGCGCGCAGATCGACTTCAAGAAAGGAAGAGTTGTGAAATGCGATTTGTGCAACGGCGAACCAGTCTGCGCCAAGTTCTGTGACCCTCAAGCCCTACAATATGTTAAGGCTACAACCGCCAACATGAAGAAGCAACGTGCAGCAGCTCAAAAATTCTCCGAACTAATGAAAAAGCTGTTAGTTACGCCCTAGGAAGTTGCTAACTCAACAATTTCCATTACGTCGTAGACTCTGACTCCTAGGGAATTCCTTGCTGCTGCGTTGCGCAGGTTGATGTGGCATGTTGGGCATGCGGTAGCAAGCGCTGAGACATCTAGAGGAACGACATCTTTGACGAGCCTTTCTGTGGCGCAGTTAATTGCAACGGTGTTGTTGAAGGACCAGAGTCCGCCCCCAGCGCCGCAGCAACGTGAACGGTTTCGGCTCAGCGGCATTTCAACGAAGCTAAGCTTGGGCACAGCGGTTAGAACGTCGCGAGGTGGGTTGTAGACGTTGCTGTGTCTTCCAAGTGAGCATGGGTCATGATAAGTGATCTTCCAATTCAAATCGTGTAGAATGAGGTTCTTCTCTTTGATGAGTTGTTCCACGAATTGCGTGGCATGCTGGACTTTGCATGGAAGTTCAACGCCTAGTATTTCAGGATACATTTTGGTGAACGTGTAGTAGCAGCCTGCACAAGTCGTGATCAGAGTTTCGGCTCTTGTTTGGCTGAGTCTTTCAACAAGCCCTGAAGCATTTTCTTTTGCCTCGTCCCAGAGGCCAGATGCAAACATGACGTAGCCGCAGCATCCCTCTCTCTCCCCCAGATAGGTGAACTCCACATTTGCTCGATTCAGAATGTTGCTCAACGCCTTGGCAGTGTTTGGAGTGCGAGTTGAAGCCACACAGCCAGCCCAATAAAGAACAGAAGCCTTCCGTGGAAAAGCGCCTTTTTGCTGAAGTTGCTGCACCCATGCGACCCGTTTGCTGGGCGGCATTCCGCTTGGGTCTCCAACCTCAAATATGTTCTTAGCCGTGGCTGTAAACAGATCAGGCGTTAGCTCTTTTTGCGCAATCCGTCGGCGTGTGTCCAATATGGCTTTTCTAACCTGCGTGCTTTCAAAACAAGGCGCAAAACATAGTCCACATAGGCTGCAGGAGTACAGAACATCAGTTGCCTTATGTGAGAGTTGCAATTCGCCGCTAGCCAACCCACGCGTCAATATGGCTCTTCCCTTAGACGACCAAGTCTCGACGTTGTTGTAGGATAGGCTGACGGGGCAATATCCGCTGCATACATTGCATGTGAGGCATTTCTGTGAAGGAAGATTGGAGAAAAATGATTTCAGAGCTAGGGCATAATTGCGGAAGGAACCGTGTCCAGACCTTTGGATTTCTTGTTCTAACTCGTCTTTCTGAGTCTGTTGCTCATCTGGCTTCAAAAGTTCCTCAAGCTGTGGCGGGCTAGCATCGTCGACTAGAATAATGGCTTTTGACGTAGCTTGTTGAAATCCGGCTTTTCCTTCACTTCTTCTGAAGACTTGAATGCCTTCCTTCTGAGCCCACTCAAGAGCTTTGCTGATTTGCTGACCAGATTTCACTCTGACAACAGCGTCAAGTCGCGGATACTGCTTTTCTCTGAAGAAATGTTCAAATGAGTAAACGTACAGATCTTCAGGGTCTGTCAGAACGTCCGTGTTGCCCGCAATTTTTCTGAGACTTTGAATGATACTGTTGCCAAGGGACATGTGTTCAGCCTAGTTTGACAGCTAGTCGGAATAGGAAAGTATGCTTGGACGCAGATTAACTATGTGTTTGTTAATAAACATCTTTTTCCCAGAATGGCAAAATCCATATAAAAGTGCTCAACGCTATAAGCCTAAATTCTGAACGACTTTCATAATTTGACAAGGGAGAAGATTGATTATGGGATTGGAATGGTTGCCACGAGATAACGAACTCAAGAATCATGCACTGCACGGTGAGACACATTGGAGTAAGCAGGCTCCAGGAATAATATACGAGAAAAGACCATTGACAGATCCGCAGGGTCAGCCGATTGAAGACCTGTTCGTGTCTTGGATAATATTGAACAATCCGCAGCAGTACAACTCATACACGACTGAAATGGTGAAAGGCGTCATAGCCGGCTTTGAAAACGCATCACTTGACCGGAGCGTTGTGGCAGTCGTGTTCACAGGCGAAGGAGCCAACGCGTTCTGCACCGGGGGAAACACGAAGGAGTATGCCGAGTACTACAGTATGAGGCCGAATGAATACGGCGAGTACATGGAGCTCTTCAACCACATGGTCGACTCCATACTCATGTGTAAGAAACCAGTCATCAACCGAGTTAACGGCATGCGAGTAGCTGGCGGACAGGAAATCGGCATGGCATGTGATATTGCAATTGCAAGCGACCTAGCCGTTTTCGGACAAGCAGGCCCGCGACACGGCTCGTCTCCAGACGGCGGCTCATCAGACTTCCTGCCATGGATGCTGAGCATAGAAGACGCGTTGTGGAACTGTGTCTCATGCGAGTTGTGGAGTGCCTACAAAATGAAAAGACTAGGGTTAATCAACAAGGCGGTTCCAATAATCAACGATTATGGCAATTGGATTCGTAACCCTTTAGTAACAACAGATCGATATGTCGAAGACGGCGAAATCGTCTACGGCGAGTACAAGACCGGAGAAGAATACGACAAAGGGCAAGCAGTCATAAAAGCCGCGAAAGAACAGAACAAAATCAGCCTCGAACTACTGGACAAAGAAGTCAACAAAGCCGTGTGGCTGTTCGCCAACTTGTTCCCAGGCTGCTTAATCAAAGCGATTGACAGCGTGCGAGCGAAGAAGAAGTTCTTCTGGGATGCAGCTAAGGACTACAACCGCCACTGGCTAGCAGCAAACATGAACTATGAAGCTTTCCTAGGATTCAGCGCGTTCAACACACGAAAGATGACGGGCAAGGACACAATTGACTTCATCAAATTCAGGCAGTTAATCGCAAGAGGCAAGCTGGCAGAGGATGCAATGTACGACGAAGTCATGGCAAAACCCAAAGAACAAGAAAAACAATAGCAGATTATAAACACGAAGGCGAAAGGCATGAGTAAGATCCCCGAGAAGATACAGACCTGGCAGATGACAAAACCTTGGAGCAAAGACTCTAAAACTGGGCAAACAATCGAAGGCTTGCTAGAAAGAGTTGAGATTCCAGTTCCAGCCCTGCAACCAAACGAAGCCCTAGTCGAGATTGCTGGATGCGGTGTCTGCCACACTGACCTAGGCTATTTCTATGATGGAGTGCCAACGATTACCAAGCCACCACTTACCTTGGGACACGAAATAAGCGGCACTGTGATAGCAGGAGATAGCCGCTTCCTAGGCAAGGAAGTAGTCGTACCCGCAGTTATGCCCTGCAACAAATGTGAAATATGTGCCTCTGGACGAGGAAACCGCTGCTTAGCTCAGAAAATGCCTGGAAACAGCCTCGGCATCTACGGAGGCTTCTCAAGCCACATTCCCGTGCCTTCTGAAGACTTGTGTGTTGTTGGTAACAGAGGCGACTTTAGACTCGCCGAACTAGCTGTGATAGCTGACGCCGTGACCACGCCTTATCAAGCCTGCGTACGAGCTGGGCTGAAGAAAGGGGACAATGTAATCGTTGTGGGTG
>Ga0224495_10002012_pt1 | contig 13685 bp, 8 predicted proteins | sample SF_Jul11_sed_USG_FD_168128 | JGI IMG/M metagenome (GOLD analysis project Ga0224495, IMG submission 168128) | Sediment microbial communities from San Francisco Bay, California, United States - SF_Jul11_sed_USGS_4_1 | ecosystem: Environmental > Aquatic > Marine > Sediment | place: USA: California... | reverse complement strand
GCTGAATATGTCGTGGATTTCCTTCCCAAGGTTAAGGTGGAGGTTGTTGTTTCGTCAGAATTGCTGGATAGGGCGGTTGAAGCGATCATCAAATCTGCGCATACCGGCAAGATCGGTGACGGAAAGATATTCGTCTCTTCTGTGGAGCAGGTGATACGCATACGCACCGGTGAGACCGACGAAACAGCGCTTTAGTAACAATCTGATTTTTTCTCATGATCGTGCATGGGCACGCAATAAATTGGCCTCGCAGCCCATATATTGCATGCTGATTTACTGGCTTGGACGGCATGCGTATAATGCCTGCTTTGCCGAGGGCTGCACAATATGAGCAACATCCAAAAAGCTCTGACATTTGACGACGTTCTGCTCGTTCCTGCTTATTCCAATGTATTGCCGCGAGATGTCAGTCTGCGCACCCAGCTCACCCGCAACATTTACCTGAATATCCCGCTGCTGTCTGCTGCGATGGATACAGTAACCGAGTCTCGCCTTGCGATCGCACTGGCGCAGGAAGGCGGGATCGGTATCCTCCACAAGAACATGTCTGCCAAAGCCCAGGCTGCGAAGGTTGCAAAAGTTAAGCGTTTTGAAAGCGGCGTGGTCAAGGATCCGATTACTATCACACCGGACATGACGGTACGTAATGTGCTGGATTTGACCCGACATCACAAAATCTCGGGTTTGCCCGTAGTACAGGGCAAGCAGCTGGTGGGGATAGTCACCAACCGCGATCTGCGTTTTGAGAACAATCTGGATCAGCCGATCCGGGACATCATGACCTCGAGCGATCGTCTCATCACTGTCAAGGAGAATGCCAGTCTTGAAGAGGCGCGCGCCTTGATGCACAAACACCGTATTGAGCGGGTGTTGGTGGTTAATGATGCATTCGAACTGCGCGGTTTGATGACAGTCAAGGACATCCTCAAGGCCAGCGAGCACCCCCTGGCTTGCAAAGACAGCCATGGCCGTCTGCGCGCCGGCGCGGCAGTCGGGGTGGGCGAGGGAACTGAAGAACGTGTTTTATTGCTGGCAGAAGCGGGCGTTGATGTGATCGTGGTGGATACTGCTCACGGTCATTCCCAAGGCGTGCTGGAACGCGTCAAATGGGTCAAGAACAACTTCCCGCATGTCGAAGTGATAGGAGGCAACATTGCTACAGGCGTTGCGGCAAAGGCTCTTCTGGATCACGGTGCCGACGGAGTGAAAGTAGGCATAGGACCTGGCTCCATTTGCACCACGCGCATCGTGGCGGGGGTCGGTGTTCCTCAGATCGCTGCGATCCAGAATGTATCAAAAGCCCTGCAAGGTAGCGGCGTGCCGTTGGTCGCGGATGGCGGCATCCGATACTCGGGAGACATAGCCAAAGCGATTGCGTCCGGTGCGCATGCAGTGATGCTGGGTGGATTGTTTGCCGGTACCGAAGAATCTCCGGGCGAAATCGAATTGTTTCAGGGCCGCTCGTATAAATCCTATCGCGGCATGGGCAGCCTGGGTGCGATGCAGCAAGGTTCCAGCGACCGCTATTTTCAAGACAGTGAGGCCAATCAGGACAAACTGGTACCGGAAGGCGTGGAAGGGCGGGTCCCCTACAAGGGCAGCGTGATCGCGGTGATCCATCAATTGATGGGTGGTCTGCGTTCCAGCATGGGATATCTCGGTTGTCCAGATATCGCCACGATGCACACCAAATCCGAGTTTATCGAGATCACCTCTTCGGGAATCCGCGAGTCACATGTTCATGATGTGCATATCACCAAGGAAGCACCGAATTACCATATCGAATAATCCGCAGGATCGAGGATGGCTGTATGAGCAAGACCGCATCCTGTGCTCCTTAATCCCCTATCCTGATATATGTCCCATAAAAAGATCCTGATCCTAGATTTCGGCTCGCAATACACTCAGTTGATCGCGCGCCGGATTCGAGAAACGCATGTCTATTGCGAGTTGCATCCCCATGATGTGGACGATGCATTCATCCGTGCTTTCAATCCCAGCGGTATCATTCTTTCCGGCGGGCCGAATTCCGTCACCGAAGGCGATACGCCGCGTGCGCCACAGATCGTGTTCGAGCTGGGCGTGCCGGTGCTGGGCATTTGTTACGGCATGCAGACCATGTCTGCGCAGCTGGGCGGTGCAGTCGAGAATGGTCTGGTGAGGGAATTCGGATATGCAGAGATACGCGCGCAGGGTCATTCTGCATTGTTGATGAATGTTCAGGACCGAACCAACGACCAGGGACATGGTTTGATCGATGTCTGGATGAGCCATGGCGATAAAGTTACAAAACTACCACCCGGTTTCACGGTGATCGCAAGCAATATCTCTACACCCATAGCGGGCATGGCGGACGAGGCCCGGCACTTTTATGCACTGCAGTTCCATCCGGAAGTGACCCATACGCATCAGGGAAAGACGATCCTGAGCAGGTTCGTGCATGATATCTGCGGCTGCGCGCAGGACTGGAACATGCCGGATTACGTCAACGAAGCGGTGGAAAGGATCCGTACTCAGGTGGGCAAGGATGAGGTCATTCTGGGATTGTCAGGCGGGGTGGATTCCTCTGTCGCCGCGGCGTTGATCCACCGTGCGATCGGAGACCAGCTGAATTGCGTGTTTGTGGACAATGGTTTGTTGCGCTTGAACGAGGCGGAGCAAGTAATGAAAACATTCGCCGACAACCTCGGCGTAAAGGTGATCCATGTCGATGCCAGCAGTGAATTCCTGCACCATTTGACCGGCGTGTCAGATCCCGAACAAAAGCGCAAAGTGATCGGGCGCGAGTTCGTCGAAGTTTTCCAGCGCGAAGCAAAGAAATTGCCTCAGGCCAAGTGGCTGGCACAGGGAACCATCTATCCTGACGTGATCGAGTCAGCCGGGGCAAAAACCAAGAAGGCGCATACCATCAAGTCGCACCATAACGTCGGAGGTTTGCCGGAAAGTCTTCACCTTAATCTGCTGGAGCCGTTGCGCGAGTTGTTCAAGGATGAAGTGCGCGAGCTCGGTGTGGCACTGGGCCTGCCGCATGACATGGTGTATCGCCATCCCTTTCCCGGCCCTGGACTCGGCGTGCGTATTCTCGGAGAAGTGAAACGAGAATATGCCGACCTGCTGCGCCGTGCCGATGCGATCTTCATCGAAGAATTGCGCGCTTCCGGATGGTACGAAAAGACCTCGCAGGCTTTTACCGTGTTCCTGCCGGTCAGGAGTGTCGGCGTGATGGGTGATGGCCGGACTTATGAATGGGTAGTTGCATTGCGCGCAGTACAAACCCAGGATTTCATGACTGCTCACTGGGCCGAACTGCCCCACACATTGCTGGGCAAAACCTCCAACCGCATCATCAACGAAGTTCGCGGCATTAACCGTGTCGTGTACGACATCTCAGGAAAGCCCCCTGCTACGATAGAGTGGGAGTAGCGGCCTCGACACGGTGCGGCGAAGCCGGCGGTGGGGGGAGAAATCGCCATGGGTCATTCCAATTGCTATATCCTAACAGCAGTTGTCAGCGAGTTGTCCTCATAAGCATTCGTGATGAATCAATTTGAAGCAACCATATTTCCCCGCTCTTTACCTAACCCTTTGAAATAGACTGATTTATCATCGCTGTTCCAGGCTTTGCCAGTGGCTTCAATCAGTTATCCTGGTATCGTCAAAATCGATACCAAGAGTCGGTGCGCTCAAGCATTAGACGGTAAGAAAGGGCAGTGCCATGACTAAACCTTCTATAAACAAATTTATCGGCCACGACAGCGGTGAAAAGAAGTATGGCGTAGAATCGCAGGCCAACGCCCGGCAAAGGATCAGTTTCGATTGCCGCTTTCAAAAGGAGCATGAAGCAAGGCTGCGTGCAGAAGCAAAATTGCGCCAACTTCAGTTTGAATTCGCTGTGCTCTCGAGACGCAATGAACAGGCTGTATTGGATGGTTCCGCAGCAGACCATGCACATCTTCTGGCACTTGAGGCGGCTGAACGTCGTGCCACGGCGAGCAAAAATGCGCGGTACGAAGCCGAACGCAAACTCAATACTGAACAAGAAGCGGCAGAATTGGCGGAGTCCAAAGCCGAGGCTGACAGAAATGCATGGCAGCTTCAGGAACAGGCAAATGTGCTTTTGCGCAAGGCAGAGCACAAAGCGCGGGAGCGCCTGGCCTCAGAATCCATGGCCAGCAAAGCTGCAGCTTTCAAGCTCCAGACCGAACGTGAATTGGCCGTTCTGGCCGAACAGCGTGCCTATGCCGAGTTGCAGATTGCGCATGAAGCCGAGTTGAAGCTGCGAGCTGATACCAGGGAACTTGCACTGACCAATGACTTGCTTGCGTCCATGCGCAAGGCTCGCAGCATTTCCGGAGAGCGCGTTGAGACCGATTCCCATGCAATCGATGAATCCCCGCAATGGAATAACGATCAGGCCGCTCGAACATCACATAGTGGAACAACACAGAATATCGGGTACGTTTTAAAGTCGAATTAAGTCCAAAAACCTATCTCAAGTGCCAAAGAAAGAGGCACAGTAATATTTCGAATCAAACACTGCATATGCTTTCAGGAAAATTACTGCTCCCGATAAAAGTATGAAACACAATCGTATTGTTATCTAGTGGCTGATAAAATTGGCAGCATCCAAATTCGGGGTAAACGGCCGGTTGCAGCATCTTCTACTGCCTCGCTCTGTTGCGTTAGGGATTGAATGACAAATACCCATTTGGCCAAAACAATACTCTGGACATCCATTGTTGTTCTGGCCGCAATATTCACGCTGCAGCATCTATTGACAGACCGGCTGTGGCTGGTGTTTCTAGACAACTTGCACTGGACTGCCGGTACCGCAGCAGCTGCGGCGCTGGCATGGCTGGGTTATTCCCGGAGCGGCGGTGCAGAACGCGCAGCACGGCGCTGGTTCTTTTTCGGACTGACTGCCTACTTTGTTGGCCAAGTACTGTTCGATATACAGGTTTACATAGGCTGGAATCCGTTTCCAGCTCCTTCCGATCTCTTTTACCTGATGCTGGGGCCAGGCTGCTTGTTGGGTATGGTGGCCGCGATGCGCATTCAATTGCCCAGCAGTAACCGCGGAGTGACGATACTCGATACTGCGATGTTGAGTATAGCGTTGATGACGCTGATACTCACTGTCTATCTGCCGAAATCCGAAACTCTTGACCTGTCTTTAATTGTCATGACAGCCTATCCGCTGGTTCTGTTGACCACAGCATGCTTCGGTATTTTGTTGATGCTGCATTTGCGTCCGCGTCTGGAATGGCCGTGGATACTGTTCCAGATCGGGCTGTGCTTGCAGGGTATGATCTGGATGTGGTGGAATGTTCAAGCCCTTACAGGCACAACAGAAGATGCGTCGCTGCTGAACCAGTTGTTTTCCGTGGCTTCAATCGTTGTCGGCGGCTCGGCAATGAAGTGGCGCATGGAAGCCACGAATAATGAACGCTACGCAAATTGGTGTGAAGGTGTTTTGCGCATGCTTCCCCTACTGGCAGTAGTGATTGCCGCGATTGCAGCAGTGTTGGCGCTATCGTCGAGCTCCGTATTACCAATTCTCAGATATACGGTATTGTACGCCGCTGTCGCAGTTATATTGCTCGCCGCGCTACGCCAGAGCCTGATGCTCAAGGAACATGAACAACTGCTTGAGGCCGAAAAGGCAGTCGCGGAATCGAGGAGATTCTTGCAGGAAGTGATAGATGCCATACCTGTGGGAATATTCTGGAAAGATCGAGAACTGCGCTATATGGGGGGAAATACTTTATTTACCAGGGATGCTGGAGTCTTAAAATCCACCGATATTGCAGGCAAAACCGATTATGACCTGTCATGGAAAATGTTTGCGGAAGAATTTCGCGCCGATGATTGGTCTGTGATTGACTCAGGTATCGCCAAACTTGACTACGATGAGCAAATGACCATGTCAGATGGCAGAACCATATGGGTGCGCACCTCCAAGGTTCCCTTGCTGAACAATATCAATGAGAATATCGGAATTTTGGGAGTATACAGGGACATCACTGCGCAGAAGGATGCAGAGGATGAGATATACACCTTGGCTTTTTATGATGCGCTTACCAGTCTGCCCAACCGCAGGATGTTTCATGAAAGGGTCCGACGTTACATCGCTTCAGGCCTCCGTCACGATAATTACGGCGCCATCCTGTTCCTGGATCTCGACAATTTCAAGACTCTGAACGACACCCGTGGCCATTCCGTTGGCGATATGTTGCTGATAGAAGTTGCCAACCTGCTTAAAGCGTGTGTGCGTGAGGGAGACGCTGTGGCAAGATTGGGTGGGGACGAATTTATCATCATGCTGGAAGGATTGAGTTCAGACAAGCAACAGGCCGCAACTCAAGCTGAAGGTGTGGCGCAAAAAATTCTCGAATCGATCCGCAAGCCGATATTGTTGCAGGGATATGAGCACCATGGATCCATCAGTATCGGCATTATGCTATTTCGTGGTGAAGAGCTTACCAATGAAGAACTGCTAAAGTATGCAGATACGGCCATGTACGAAGCAAAAAGCGCCGGACGCAACACACTGCGCTTCTTCGACCCGGTCATGCAATCCAAGCTGGAATCCCGCATGGCATTGGATGCAGATTTGCGACAGGCTCTTATAGAACGTCAATTCATACTCCACTATCAGATCCAGGTGAATCATGATCTGAAGGCGATAGGCGCTGAAGTGTTGTTGCGCTGGCAACATCCGAAACGCGGCATGACACCTCCACTGGATTTCATTCGGTTGGCCGAAGAAAACGGCCTGATACTGCCGATCGGCCAGTGGGTGCTTGAGATTGCCTGTGAGAGTCTCGAGGCATGGGAGGGAAACCCGCTAACAAGTGAATTGGATCTGTCTGTCAACGTCAGTGCGCGCCAATTCAGGCAACCGGATTTTGTCGAGCAAGTACGCGGGACTTTGGCAAGGATAGGCAATGACCCGAGAATGCTCAAACTGGAGTTGACAGAAAGCATGGTGCTGGAAAACGTTCAGGATACAAGCCGGAAAATGCGTGCTTTAAAGGAGATCGGGGTGCGTTTCTCGATGGATGATTTTGGCACGGGCTATTCATCTCTCTCGTATCTGACCCAGTTGCCTTTTGACCAGTTGAAAATTGACCAGACATTCGTACGCAATATCGGCGTGAAATCTACCGACGAGATCATCATTCAAACTATCATAGGAATGGGGCGCAACCTTGGAATGCAGGTTATTGCCGAGGGAGTAGAGACGGAGCAACAACGAGCTTTTCTTGATCATCACAACTGCCATGCATACCAGGGATTCTTGTTCGGTAAACCGGTACATTTGGCCGAGTTAGAGCAGCGACTTGGACAATCTTCCGAGCAACCATAAGAATTACTTGTTTACCCATCCCAAGAAAAATTCTTCGATTGCCCCGGGTGAGAAAACTGCCAAGACGATGTTGGTAAGTTAATAATCAATCTGCCAGCAAGGCGTTGCGCAGCTTTTCTACATGTTCTGCCCTGGAAAGTGCTGCGCCGCTGATCCAGAACACATCTTCGGCACGACTGCCCAGTGTATTAATTTTGGCGCGATGCAGGCGGATGCCGTGCTGATCGAAAATCAGCGCGATGCGCGCCAATAATCCCGGCCTGTCACCAGCAATGAGCGACAACACATACATGCCTTTGTGGTCGGGTTTGATCTCAACCCGGGTGTTCATCGGGAAATGTTTGAGCTGGCGGCTGATGCGTCCCGTGGCTGGGATGGAGACCGGCTTTGCCTGCGTGATCTGCTGTGCCAGCTCAAACTCTATATAAGTCATGATGTCACGATATACCGTGCTGCTGCGCACGGCCTCCATGATCTGGAAACTGTTCAACGCGAAGCCGTGACGGGTAGTGTGGATCTTGGCCTCGACTATGGTGAAACTCATGCGTGCGAAAAAGTCGCAGATGCGAGCGAACAGTCCTCGCTGGTCAGGACAATATACTAACACCTGCAAACCTTCACCGACACGACTCAAGCGTGCCTTCACGACCGGAACGGCGGGATTTACCTTGGAAGAAAGCAAACGGGTATGCCAGGCGATTTCCTGTGCCTCGTGATCAAGAAAATAGCTATCTTCAAGTTGCGCCCACAACAATTGATAGGAGTCAGCTGGCATAGCATACAGATTAAGTATGGTGGCAGCCTCGCGGCGGATTTCTCCAAGCCGGTCGGAAATCATCCCGTCGCTCATATAGCGCCTCGCCAGACGAAACAGGTCTTCTATCAGCTTGGCTTTCCAGGCATTCCAAACTTTCGGGCTGGTACCGCGCACATCGGCCACGGTCAACAGATACAGCGCGACCAGATATCGGTCATTTTTGATCTTGTCGGCGAAGCCTTTAATCACCTCGGGATCAGACAGATCCTGCTTTTGCGCGGTGGCGGAAAGGGTAAGGTGTTGTTCGACCAGCCAAACGATCAGGTCGGTGTCGTCAGAGCTGAGTTGGTGCTGCACGCAGAATGCACGCGCGTCCTTTTTTCCCAACTGCGAGTGGTCGCCGCCACGTCCCTTGGCAATGTCGTGAAACAAGCCTGCGATATAGAGAACTTCTGGGCGGGCAAATTCTCCGATCAATTTGCTGCACAGAGGGTATTCGTGAACAAACTGACGGACGGCAAAGCGGCGCAGGTTGCGCACCACCATCAGGATATGTTCATCAACCGTGTACACATGGAAGAGGTCATGCTGCATCTGTCCGACGATGCGCCCGAACGCCGGAATATATGCGCCCAGAATTCCATATTGGTTCATACGCCGTAGTGCATGGAGCACCCCTTGAGGTTGGCGAAGGATTTCCATGAAGTGTGCACGGTTCGGCGGATCTCGTCGGAATGTGGCATCAATGTAATGTTGCGAACGCCAAAGTGCGCGCAAGGTCTTCGCGCTGAGGTCGGTCAGTTCGGGGTGCTTTTCAAGCAACAGGAACAGTTCGAAAATCGCACTGGGATTGTGCTCGAACAACTGCTCGTCACGGATGTCCAGCAGCGTGCCGACTGCTCTGAAGCGTTCATTCAGCGCGTGTACCGTAGGTGATTCCCGGAAAATGTGGTCACGCAGGCTCTGCAGAAGTATCGTGTTGAACTGGCGCACCGCACGCTTAGTTTGGTAGTAGCGCTGCATCAAGTGTTCGCTGGCACGACGATTTGCCGATGCTGCAATTCCCATCTGTTCTGCGAGCGGGGTCTGGAAATCGAAGATCAACCGGTCTTCGCGGCGCTTGGCGAGGTAATGCAAACGGATGCGAAGTTCTTGCAGCAGTGAATCGTGCCGCGAGATCTGGCGTGCTTCGCTGGGTGTAATTAGTCCGGCCTTGGCCAGCGTTATCCAGCTCGTGCCCAGACCTACCGCACGTGCGATCCAGGTGATGGTTTGCAGGTCTCGCAGACCGCCGGGGCTTTCTTTAAGGTTGGGTTCGAGGTTGAAGTCAGAGTCAACGAATCGATCATGGCGTTGCTGTTGCTCTTGCACTTTGGCACGAAAAAATTCGCGCGGGTCGAGGTATTGGTGCAATACGTTTTTCAATTCGCCAAACAGCCTGGCATCGCCATTGAGCAGTCGTGCTTCGAGCAGGTTAGTCTGCACGGTAATGTCGGCGGATTCCTTAAGGCATTGAGCGATAGTGCGGATGCTATGGCCCACTTCCAGGCCGATGTCCCAAAGCAGCCCTACAAGTGTTTGCAACTTCTGTTGCAGCGCTTCGTCCGGCTCGGTATACAGCAGGATCAGAAGGTCGATATCTGAACGGGGGTACAGTTCGCCGCGCCCATAGCCGCCAACAGCTACCAGGGCGATCTGTTCAGGCATATCGAGATTTTGCCAGACTAGGTGCAGATACTTGTCTATTAACCGGCTGTGCGAACTTAACAAGCGAGCTGACCTGGCATGCTGCTGAAAGTTTTGCTCGAGAGCCGAACGGTCATCGCGCAATGATGAGCGCAATGCGGGAGCATCGATAGGATCAATGCCACCAGGAGTATTAGCCAATGACTTTTTCATAGGGTATCCATGAATAAGTCATATGGCATTCGTTCTACCAGTGGCTTTGTCATAAGCAGCGGCTTGGCAGGCATCATTTGCCTGGCTTAAACCAGACACTTGGTTGTTGTTCATTGACAACCAGTGCAATGGCTAGGAGTTTCATCAGTCGACTGGCAAGTAGTTTATCAGGGAGGAGAAGGACAGCCATCGGACACAGTCAGTACTTCGAAGCAGGTGTCGGTGACGAGTATGGTGTGTTCATATTGTGCCGAAAGGCTGTGATCCTTGGTGACTACCGTCCATCCATCGCCGAGTTGTTTGATGCTCGCTTTGCCGGCATTTATCATTGGTTCTATTGTGAAGGTCATGCCCGGCTCAAGCTTCAATCCTGTCTTGGGTTTTCCGTAATGCAATACCTGCGGTTCCTCATGGAATTTCTTGCCGATACCATGGCCGCAAAATTCCCGCACTACGCTATAACCCATTGGTTCGACAAAACTTTGAATGGCGTGGCCGATATCGCCTAGGTAAGCACCCGGCCTTACCACGCTGATGCCGCGCCACAACGCCTGAAAAGTAGTCTCGCATAAACGCCGTGCCTGAATGGACGGCTCTCCGACATAGAACATGCGGCTGCTGTCACCGTGATAGCCATCTTTGATGACAGTGATGTCCAGATTAACGATATCGCCATTCCTGAGTGATTTGTCGCTGGGAACACCATGGCAAATCTGGTGATTAATCGAAGTGCAAATGGACTTTGGGAAGGGTTTGTATCCGTTGGGTGCATAATTTAACGGGGCAGGTATGCCTTTTTGCACATTCACGATCAAGTCATGACAGAGCCGATCAAGTTCGTTGGTAGTAACACCCGCCTTGACGAAAGGCCCGATATAATCAAGAACCTCACTTGTCAATCGACCGGCAATGCGCATCTTTTCGATCTCTTGCTGGGATTTGATAGAAACGGGCATATTTAATTAAAGTAATTTGAATGATCCTGATCACGTCTGAGAATATCACGCGAGTTATTTTGAGGCTAATTCAGTTCAAGAACAGGCTGGCCTGACATCACTCTGTTTGGTTTGACCCGGAAAGTTCGTAAGTATTTTTCCAGTAAGCATGAAGGGGAGTCGATGGACAAATAAAAATGGCGCTTTTGCGCCATTTTTATTCTTTACACTTCTAGCTGATGGTTGTTCGATGCAACCTGGATCGCTGATTGAATCCGATTACGCCGATCATAGCCCGGAAAGGTAATCAGACACAGCTTCGATCTCGGGTGCGGTCATTGCCTTGGCGACATTTCCCATCATGCCAGCCGGGTCGTTCTTGCGATCGCCGCTTTTGAAGTCGGTAAGTTGTTTTACCAGATAGTCCTTGTGCTGGCCGCCGATCACAGGGAACAATGCATTATCCGGCGATTTACCCTTACCTTTATCTCCATGGCAGTTTACACACCCATATACACCGCTGGCGGCATTGCCTTCGAGGAAAAGTTGCTTTCCGGCTTCGTTATTTCCCCCCGATCCTTTCATAAGCTTCTGACTGGCGAAATAGGCAGTAATATCGAGTAAATCCTGATGTTCAGTAACGGTTGCCGCCATGCTGCTCATGGTCGGATCAACACGGGCTTCGTTCTGAAATTCACGGACCTGCTTTTGCAGATAGTTCGCAAACTGGCCAGCGAGTTTGGGGAAAGTAGGTGCATCGCTATTTCCAGTTTCGCCATGACAACCCTGGCACATTGCCGATTTGTCCTTGCCGGCGACTGGGTCGCCTTTGCCAATACGCTGTTTAATATCTTCCGGGCTATCCCCGGCATAGGCGGCTGACACCGCGAAAAGTGATATGGATAAAACAGCGGCAGTGATTTTGATTATGTGTGACATGTCCCCTCGCTTGCAGTTCTTGGTTATTCATCTCGGTAGGATTGTTTCCGATAACCGTTGCCGCGTCAATGGTGTTTTTCCAGTCTGGGTGCATCGGCAGAAGAAATATCGAATATAGGTTGAAGGATATGAGCCTCCGGAAATCATGTCAGCATGGCATATTGGCTAATTCGAAAATTGAGTTTTCCTGCGGCTCGTGACGAATATTATTAATTGTTTACATTATATTCTGCGCAACTGGCTATCTCCGTGAACACTACTGTCCCGACAGGAATTCTGTCACGGCCTCGATTTCGGCGTCTGTCATTTGATTGGCCAGCAGGCCCATAATTCCTGATATATCTGTGCCGCGTACGCCGGTCTTGAAGTCCTTCATTTGCTTGGTTAAATATTCCTTGTGCTGGCCTCCAATTACTGGAAATAGGGCATTGTAGGATGGTTTGCCTTTACCGTTTTCACCGTGGCAATTATGGCAGCCCTTGTCGAGATAAAGCTTTTCTCCCACCTCATTTTTCGTCGTCGTGCCTTTCATCTGGTTCTGGCTGGCAAAGTATGCAGCGATGTCCGCCAGTTTCCGGCGACTGGTCAAGGTCGCGGAGATCTTGGTCATGTTTGGATCCCGGCGTGTACCCTCCTGAAAGTTATAGATTTGTCGTTGGATATAGTCGGCGTATTGCCCTTCAAGCTTGGGAATATTTGGTGCGACTGTATTGCCATCTACGCCGTGGCAACTCTTGCACTCAGCAGCTTTGGCTTTTCCATCAACAGGATTTCCGCTTCCTACGCGCCTTTTGATATCTTCGGGACTGTCGTCGGCAAATGAGCAGGTACTTGCAAATAACATAATGCCCAGAACAACAGCGATGCTTGATTTGGTCACTTCCATTGATGCTCCCTGCAGATAAAACAGTGTGTCAGGCTTGGCTCAATTGTTTACTATGATAGCCATAACGTCAAATTATAAACTCTATTCGAGTAGCCGAAAGAAAATTCACCATCGTTTGATACTGTTTGGAAATTACCGCGCTTATTGATATCGCAGGGCTTCTATCGGATCCAGCTTTGCAGCTTTGCGCGCCGGATAAAAACCGAAGAAGATGCCTACCGCCGCTGCCACGCTGAATGCCACTACCACCGAGCTGCCCGAGATGATGACCATCGTTCCGGTAAGTTTATCGACCAGCAATGCACCGCCGATCCCCAATAATAGCCCGATTAAACACCCGGCTACCGAGATGAGGATGGCTTCCAGCAGGAACTGGGTGAGGATATCCCGTTCGCGTGCACCGATGGCCATGCGAATGCCGATCTCTCGGGTGCGTTCAGTAACTGATACCAGCATGATGTTCATGATACCGATCCCACCCACCAGCAGCGAAACCGAGGCGATCGCGCCGAGCAACAAAGACATGACGCGAGTGCTTTCTGCGGCTGAATCAGCGGCAGCGGTGAGATTGCGCAGGTAAAAGTCGTTATCCATGCCTTCGCGTATGCGATGCCGCTGCCGCAATAATTCAGTCATGGACTTCTCGACGACAGGCATCATCTCCTGCGTGGTTGTTTGAACCATCACCATGCGCACCGAACCAGGGAACTGTGAGCCGAAAACCTGGCGCTGTGCGGTGGTGAGCGGGATGAGAATGGTATCGTCCTGATCACGCCCATCCATGGCTTGTCCCTTTGTTGCCAGCAAGCCGAGGACGATGAACGGACTTTGTTGGATACGTAATGTCTTGCCGACAGGGTTCTCGTCACCGAACAGGTTTTGCGCGGCTGTCTTGCCGAT
>Ga0224495_10002011_pt1 | contig 13690 bp, 12 predicted proteins | sample SF_Jul11_sed_USG_FD_168128 | JGI IMG/M metagenome (GOLD analysis project Ga0224495, IMG submission 168128) | Sediment microbial communities from San Francisco Bay, California, United States - SF_Jul11_sed_USGS_4_1 | ecosystem: Environmental > Aquatic > Marine > Sediment | place: USA: California... | reverse complement strand
CCAGTTGACGGATCCGGCTTCACCGCCCACCCACGAGTTGGAATATGACGTCTGCGTTGTCGTCAGGTCCACCTGCAGCGACTTTTTCCACAGCCCCGGCTGAACGTCTTCCGCCGACGCCGACCAGGCTGACATTACCATCACAGCGACGGCAGCCGGCAGCACCAGCCGGCGCCGTCTACGACTGAGACTTCTGTTCATGGCCCATCCTCCTTGTATAGACATTTTCGAGAAGACTTTTTTCGAACCAGTCCCCTTCCTGAGAGAATATTTCAGGAGAATTTACCCCGAGGGACGGCGTTGGGCAACCTCAAAAATCGCCCTGATCCGAACAAGGGCAGCCGGTATCACCTTTCCTGGATTGCCCTCAGCGGGTCAAGCCTGGTCTGCAGACGGCCGGCCTAGCGCGATGCCGCTAAATTTTTATCAGTCGGTTACGTCTTGTTTGTCCGGGTGTATGATTCATCCGGGCCGGGGAAGGCGCCACTCTTGACATCATCGATATATCGTTTGATGGCGTCGGAAATAATCGGAGCCAGATTAGCGTATTCGCGCAGGAACTTGGGTTTAAAACCTTCCTCGCGCAAGCCGAGCATGTCGTTTATCACCAGCACCTGCCCGTCGCAGTGGGGGCCGGCACCGATGCCGATGGTGGCGGCGGTGTCAAGTGAGTCGGTTATCTGTGCAGCAACGTCGGCATCGAGCAACTCGAGCACCATCGAGAAGCACCCGACTTCCTGCAGAGCCAGGGCGGACTCCTGAAGGTAGGCGCGGGATTTTTCCTTTTTACCCTGCACTTTCGGCCCGCCGAAGCGATGGATTGACTGCGGGGTCAGCCCGATATGGCCCATGACGGGAATGCCGCACTCAATCACGCGCCGGATAGTCGAAACCATTTCCAGGCCGCCTTCGATCTTGACGGCTTCGGCTTGCCCCTCTTTGAGGAAGCGCCCGGCATTGGCGACGGCTACTTCGAGCGAAGGCTGAAACGAGAGAAACGGCATATCGGCGATAATCAGGGCCCGCTGGCTGCCGCGGGCGACGGCGGCCGTGTGTGTAACCATAGTATCCATGGTAACAGGCAGGGTGTTGGCGTGACCATGGATGACATTGCTGGCGGAATCGCCCACGAGAATGGAATCGATGCCAGCCTGGTCGAGCAGTCCGGCAATAAAGTAGTCGTAGGCGGTCAGAACGGTAATCTTCTCGCCTTTAGCCTTCTTGGCGATGAAAGTCTGAACGGTCGTTTTTTTCACGCCTTTGCCGTAGGTCATAGTCTACTCCCGGACCAGGTCCCCGGCGGGGGCATAGTATTTTTTGCCGCTGACGGGTTTTTTGATTTGTTCGATCAGGTCATCGAAATGCCCGGGGTTATCGACAAAATCAATCTGGTCGGTTTTCACCACCAACAACGGGGTATCGGTGTAATCAAAGAAGTAATAGTCGTAGGCCTTGTTAAGCATCTCGATGTAATCATAATCGATGGTTTTTTCGAAGCCGAGATTGCGTTTGCGAATCCGCTCCAGCAATGTCTTCGTTGACCCCTGCAGATAGATGACCAGATCGGGTCGGGGAATGTCGCGGGCAAGAGTGGGAGCGATTTTGTTGTAGAGCGCCAGTTCCCTCTCAGAAAGGTTGACCTGGGCGAATATCTGGTCTTTTGCGAACATATAATCGGCCACGATGCGCTGGGCAAAAAGATCGCGCGCGACCAGCTGCTGCTGTTGCTGGAAGCGGGCAATCAAGAAGAATAACTGGCAGGAAAAAGCGTAGCGGTGGCGGCTCTTATAGAAGTCGGCCAGAAAAGGATTTTCGAAGACTTCTTCGGCAACCAGTTCGGCCTGGATTCGCTCGGCCAGCATCCTGGCGAAACTGGTTTTGCCGACGCCGATTACCCCCTCCACGGCGATGTAATTGGGTTCAAACGTTTCTTGCGACATGGTCCTTATAGAGTATTACTTCTTGCCGCTCTTCCGCGCTGAGAAACTCCGCCACGGGTGTTTTGGTAACGGGATGAATAATCTCGGGATCAATCTGGAGAAGCGGCACCATCGCAAAGGGACGGTTCAAAAGCTCCCGATGGGGGATGGAGAGCTGGTCGGTTTGGATAATCTGCTGTCCAAACAGCAGGATGTCCAGATCGATGGTGCGGGGCAGGCGCTGTCCTTTGCCGGTACGTCCCAGTGATTTTTCAATCATCTCGAGGGTATTGAGCAGTTCGTGGGGTAAATACTTGTAGTCGGCCATCACCACCTGATTCATAAACGAGGGGTTCTCCCCTTCCATATCCCGGGCCTCGGAGACGTAGATAGCCGAAGTGGCCACAATTTCCAGACCATCGATCTCTTCCATTTTGGAAAGTGCGTCGCCAAGGTACTTTTCGCGGTCACCCCTGTTGGAGCCCAGGAGGATAAAAACTGTCTCTGCCATCAGTTACCTCAGAGGTATACGGTTACCGGTCAGTGCTTTTAATGAGTTTATCGGTATCGCCCTGGAAACGTGTAATCTCGATTTCAATAAACTTGATTTGCCCGGCGACCGGCGGGTTCAATTTCCGCACCTTCAAAGTTACCCGATAAACGGGAAACTTGTCAAGCAACTTGTCGGCCAGGTTCTCGGCCAGCTTCTCGATGAGAGCGTAGGCCTTGCCCTCCGCCAGTTCCTTGACGGCGGCGTAGACACGGCCGTAGTCGATGGTGTCGGCGAGCTTGTCGGTGTGACCGGCCTCGGCCAGGTCCACCTCCAGTTCGCAATCGACCTCAAAAATACGTCCGGTTTCTTTTTCCGCAGCGGAAACGCCGTGGTATGCGTAGAAGGTCATGCCGGCAAGGCGGATGATATCTTTCATTCGAGACTTGCCCCCTTAACCAGGCGGAGTCGTTTTTTGGCCCGTTCACACGCCTTGCGGTACATTTCCGGCGGTGCCGTCAGGGACAACCTGAGATAACCCTCGCCGTTGTCACCGAAAACATGGCCGGGGACGGTCAGGATACGTCCGCGGCGGTACAGCGCTCCGGCAACGGTGGCGGCATGACTTCGCCGTTCGATCCGGGCCCACACGAAAGGTACCGCGTCAAAGCCGACCCTTTCGAGGGACAGGGCGTCAAGCAGCGGGTTGACGGCGGTCGAACTCTGCTGAATCAGCTTGCGAGCTTTCTTAAGGTTTTCACCGGGGAACTGCCGGATGGCGGCTATCGCCCAGTCGACGTAGAATTGCGGGATATGTTGCCGGACGAGCCGGGAGGCCTGATCCAAGCCGCTGATGACCTCGCGGTTGCCGACCACAAAGCCAAACGGAATCGGCGGCAGTCCGAAAAGGTAGGCGAACGAGCAGACCTCGACACCAATTTTTCTGCCGCCGGTGATAGCGACCAGCGAAGTCAGCTTGCGGCCGGATATGGACTGATAGGCAGCATCGTTGACGACGATGATGTTCTCTCTTCCGGACAGCCACAGCAATTCTTCGAAGGCCTTCTCCCCCAGTTCCGCGCCGGTGGGGTTGTGGGGTGAATTGACGAAGAGGAGTCTGGCGACGCGGCCCAGGCGGGAATTGACGCGCTTGAAATCGGGCAGCCATTCGTTTTTCTGGACGACGGCGTAAGATATGGGTTCGCCACTGCAGGCGGCGACCGCCCGCCGGTACAGCGGGACGCCCACATCGGGCACGAAGGCAATATCACCATTGTCGATAAATGCCAGGGCCAACTGGAATATCAAATCTGAGATACTGCCACCGATGAAAATCTCTTTGGAACCGTTAAGCTTGGCCCCGTGATAATTCAGAAACCAGCCGGCGAGTTCTTCCTTGAGGTTTTCTATCTTGCCCTTACCGGCCACGGCCAGCGGCACATCACGGCGCGCGTCATCGTCATCATACTCGACCGGCCAGTGAAAGCTGCCGAGATCCAGAAGTTCCGATTTCCTGATCAGGGGAGGTTTCTTCCCGGCGTGGACAAAGGAAAAGATGTCGGGGGGAAGCTGGTAGAGGCGCTGGGCTTTTTCAATAATGACTTTTTTCATGTTCATATCCGCCCGAGTCGGTCAGGAGCCTTTTGTCTCAAGCTTTCGCCGTATCTCCGACAGGCGCTGGACATCCTCGGCCGGAAGGGTGTCAACCCCGCCAAGTTGCCGCGCCAGCATGACTATCCTGGCATAATGCTCGACGGTCTCATGTCGGTGATAAGCCTGTTCGAGGCTGCTCCCGAGCGTGAGAAGACCGTGGTTTTTGAGCAGAAAGGCGTTGCAGTGGTCGATATACGGCGCCAGCGAAGCGGCGACGGCTTCAGTGCCGGGTGGGGCGTACGCGGCTTTCGGGATGTCGCCCACAAATACGACGACTTCCGGCAGCACGTCGGCGTCGAGTGGCTCTCCGGAGACGGCGAAAGCGGTAGCATACGGGGCATGCGAATGAACGCATCCCATAACTTCCGGTCGGAGCCGGTACACATACAGATGCATGGCCATTTCTGACGAGGCCGCCAGTCGGCCGTGGACATGCTTGCCGTCGAAGTCAACGGTCACGAGGTCGTCGGCCGCCAATTCCCCTTTGGGCCGTCCCGCAGGGGTTATCATGATATGACCGCCTTCAAGGCGCATCGATATATTGCCGTCGGTGCCGGCGAGCATACCGCGCTGGTAAAGCTTCCGGCCGATTTCGATAATTTTTCTTTCAGGGCTGAAGGAAGTCGTCATAACAAGCCGAAGTTAGGCGGTGGGGTGAGAAAAGTCAATAGGTTCCCGCTACGAAAGGCGTGCCCGGCGGATAACTCTTTGTCGGCCATAGGACTTGCAGGCAGTCCCAGTCGCTGGCGGCGGCCTTCGGGGAAGGGAAAAAAAACTTCGGCCAAGGCACATTTTTTTTTGAATCAACGCCGCGTTTGGAGCGTTATAACTACTGAACCGACTGTCAAGCAAAAAATATTTCTTGACAGCATGGGATATGAAACGTATTATACAAGGCTAACTTTTGGAGGAAGATAGTTGGCAGTTGGTCACCTTTTCCCCGATTCGAGGAAGACTAAGGGGCATACGATACTCACGGCGATTTTTGTCGCCGTCGTTTTCACTCTGGTCGGCATCCTCATAGCTTCCAATCTCAACCTGTCACCCCGCACGGAGGCTCAGAGTGCTTCGGGCATTTCGACTTCGGGCGAGTACCCGGTTGTTGAGCGCGATGGTCGTTTGCAGTCTCCCTTCGTAGCGGTCGTGGACAATGTCAAGAACGCAGTGGTCAATATCTCGGCCCGGACTCGTGAGGAGAATCTGCCCTGGTGGTATCAGGGTTCAAATTACGCGACCTCGTCGGGATCGGGGTTCTTTTTCCGCAACGACGGGTACATTCTCACCAACAATCATGTCATCAAGGACGCCATGAAGCTGTCGGTGTGGACGGCGTCGGGTTATAAATACGAAGCGAAACTGGTCGGAGCCGACCCGCTGACGGACCTGGCGGTAATAAAGGTAGAGCCGGAAGAGGAGATTACGGCTATTCCTTTTGGCAATTCGGACGACATCAAAGTCGGGGATTGGGCCATAGCCATCGGGAATCCCTTTCCGCAGCAGGGTCTGGACCGGACGGTGACGGTGGGGGTCGTCTCGGCCAAGGGCCGCAGTAACCTGCGCTTTGGTTCCGAGACACCGACCTACCAGAGCTATATCCAGACGGATGCCTCCATCAATCCCGGAAACTCGGGCGGCCCGCTGCTCAACCTGAGGGGCGAGTGCATCGGCGTCAACGCAGCCATATCCAGTCCGACGGGCAGTTCGGTGGGTATTGGCTTCGCCATTCCAATCAACATGGCCAAAGCAATCGTACCAGACCTGATAGCTTCGGGTCGAGCTTCCCGGGGCTGGCTGGGAGTTTGGCTGTCCGACGTTACGGAGCGCGAAGCCAAGCGGCAGGGGCTGGGGGCGGTCCGGGGCGTTGTGATAGACTCCGTGTTTACCGGGTCGCCGGCAGAAAAGGCGGGTCTGGAGCGGGGTGATATCGTGACGGGCTTTTCGAATCAGCCGGTCGACAACGCCAGCCAGTTATCGGTGTTGGTATCGACCATCAAAAACGGCACGACGGTGGAGGTTGAGTACATCCGTGACGGCAGCCGCCACGTTGGCCAGACCGTAATAACGGACCGGGAAACATTCCTTGCTTCCCATGACGGGCCAAGCACACAGGATGATTTCGAGGTTGACCGCTGGATGGGCATGGAGCTTATGACTTTCACACCCGATATCGCGCGGGCGCTGGCTGTCGATTACGTGGAAGGAGTTTACGTTCGGCGGGTGTATCCGGGCTCCCCGGCCGACAATTCGTCGATCGCCAGAGGCACCATCATATTACAGATAAACAACGTACCAGTAAAGTCGCTGGAAAGTGTCGAAGAGGTGGCCGGACAGCTATCCGGGACCGACGGACGGGTTCCGCTGATCGTGCAGGAACCTGACGGTACCATTGCTCGAAAGGTCATCAGGCCTTAGTCGAGCCCGGGGACAGGCAATCATCAACCCGATGACCGGCCGGATGATGCGGTCATCCAACAATATAGAGCAGAAGGAGACGGCCAAAGACTGTGGCGAAACAATCTCTAAAGTATCGTGACGAAGACAGGTCCCTGGATCTGTATCTTCGCGAAATAGGGGAAACGTCTCTAATAACCGCCGATGAAGAGGTGCGGTTGGCCAGGAGAATCAAGCAGGGCGATCAACGGGCCCTGGAAAAACTGACCAAGGCCAACCTTCGCTTCGTGGTTTCGGTAGCCAAGCAGTACCAGAATCAGGGTCTTTCGCTGGCTGACTTGATTAACGAAGGTAACATAGGTCTTATCAAGGCGGCGAAACGTTTTGATGAGACGCGTGGGTTCAAGTTCATCAGCTACGCCGTATGGTGGATCAGGCAGGCCATTTTACAGGCACTGGCCGAGCAGAGTCGAATCGTTCGCCTGCCGCTAAACCGTGTGGGTACGCTTCACAAGATCGGCAAGATCTCAAGCAAACTCGAACAGGAACTGGGCCGGGAGCCGTCGCCCGAGGAAATCGCCAACGACCTGGAGTTGTCGGAGGGCGAGGTCTCTGACACGCTCAAGATATCCAATTCGCACCTTTCGCTGGACCAGCCGTTTTCCGTTTCCGAGGATAATTCTTTGATCGACGTTCTGGAAGACGAGTTCCAGCCGTCGCCCGACGAGTCACTGCTGAGCCATTCGCTTCGCATCGAGATCGAGAAGGCGCTGGATACCCTGACGCCGCGCGAGGCCGAGGTGATCAACCTGTACTTCGGTCTCAATCACGAGAAAGCGCTGACGCTCGAGGAGATCGGCGCCCGCTTCTCTCTTACGAGAGAGCGCGTACGGCAGATCAAGGAGAAGGCGATTCGCCGACTGCGCCATGCCTCGCGCAGCCGTTCGCTGCGTGCTTACTTGAATTAGAACACAATCGTGCTTTTCGGGCCGCCCTGTCGGGCGGCCTTTTTTTTGCAATTCCACCGGATGCACCCGGTCTGCGTGCTGAGAAAACGGGAAGAGAATCGGGACAGGGCCGAACAGAAGGGCATCTATTGATGTATTAACGCGGCTATTGTCACTCCGTCGCGCTGTCTGTGACGGGCTCGGGTTGCCGCTCAAAGGGCAGATCGACCTTATCGGTTACATCCTCATACTGGAATGGAAAATTCCATGGAGCGTAGAACGTCCTGTCCGGCAGGAGGTCAAAAGCAGTGCCGAAGTACTCGTTGAAGACCACGCGGAAGGAATTCACGGGAGTAATGGCGGGATAAAGAGGCAGAGAATCGACGCCGGGAAGATAATAGGCGTTGAGGATCGACAGGCGTTCCTTGAGATAAGTCGTGCGGGCGCTGTTCCAGTCGAGCATGGCGCCCGAACCATGGTCGGCCTGGACGATAATGATGGGCGCCGGGCCGGTCGCGTTGGCGATGATTTCATCGAGGGCTTGCTGAAGCAGGTTCGTAACCACGTGAATCTGGTTACGATAGCCGCTGATATATTCTTCAACGGTTCCCCCATGTATGGTATAATGGTTGCCGTCGGCGTGGTTGAATTCGCGTTCGCGGGCATAGGGTTCGCCGTTTTCGTCGAAAAGAAACGGCGGGTGGGGCGCCAGGATGTGCGCAAAGACGAAAAAGGGCGAGGGCGCCACCGTGAGCCTCCTGAGTTTTTCCAGATCGAAGCAGATTCTGTCGCGCTCCAGGTCATACGGTGACTTGACTTTGTGTAACCAGTACGGGAGGGGGGTGGTCAGGAGAACGAGGTTCTGAAACTGAGTGAAATTAAGAACCGGCGACAGGACGTAATCGGCTTTTTTTATTTCGGTCAGGTTGTAACCGGTCGCAAAGGAGACAATCTTGTATCCCTGCCGGCGCAGGAACTGAAAAACGGCGTTGTTCTGGAACAACTTCGCCAGGGGCATGCGGTCGCCGGAACCGGCTTCGAAATCGGCGAGTTGATCGATGTAGTTCAGGTTCAGCGAGGCGGAAAGGGACAACAGCGTCTGCGGGTAATTACTGTGGCTGCTGTCAGCAACATAGAACCCGGCCTGCCTGAGATGAGCCAGGAAATCGGAATTGTCATAGTCGAAAACTTCCTTAAGCACGTCCCGGCGGGCATAACCGTCCACAACGATATAGTAAATATCGCGAAGCGGTCCGGCCGCGCCCGCGCCCGGGCTGATCTCGGTGCGTTCGACGACGACCGCGGAACGACTGGCCAGGACATAGCCTCCAACCGCCACCTGCGCGGCCACCAAGACCACGGTCAGGGTGTTGAGAAGCGATGTCAGCCTGGGCAGGGTGCCGCGGCTTCGGACAACGAGAAAAACGGCAACGAGCAGGATGCCGCCCAGTGTCCACAGGACGCGCTCGTTGGCCCGGTCGGAGAACTGGTGAAATTCCAGGCCCAGCCAGCGCGCGAAATTCAGCAGGTGCCCGTAGGAAAAGAAAGGCACCAGGAAGATAGTGACGATCAGGCCGCTCTTGTTGGTGTTCCTGAGGGCCAGGTTCAACCCGGTCGTTAACAGAAAGACAACGACGGTGATCACTGCCGCGGGCAGCAGAATTTCGGTCACATGCATCTGTCGGGCGTTCTGGGCGAACAGAAACAAAATCGGGAACAGGCCGGCCAGGTAAGGATGAAGGACAAACCGCTTTTTCACCAGCCGCGCTCCGTATTCTGAATGAGTTCCCTTATATCCCGGGGGAATTCCTTGCCGCGAAGCTGCTCAGTCACCCGCTGGAAGATGTATGGTCGATACCACGGCGAATATATGGATTCGTCGGGCAGCTTCTCATAATTGGTACCGAAGTAGGCGTTCAGAATCAACCGGAAAGTGTTGACGGGCGTGATAGAGGGATACACGGGCAGGCTGTCCAGGCCGGGGAGATAAAAGGCGTTGAGAATCGAGAATCGTTCCTTGATATAGGTGCGCCTGACACTGCTCCAGTCCAGTCTTGCCCCGGAACCATGGTCGGCCTGCAGAATAATAACAGGCGGGTCATCAGCACTATTTTCCAGAATCCCATCGATAGTTTCTTGAAGCAGACCGGTGACAACTTTTACTTGATTGTGGTACCCGACGAGGTATTCGCGGGTGTTGCCGCCGTCCCGTATATAATGGCTGCCGTCGCCGTGATCGTAACGACGGGACCGCTCGTGGGTATTACCCTCTTGGTCGAACAGGAACGGCGGGTGCGGCGAAACGATGTGGGCAAAGACGAAGTAAGGCGGCTCGGCCTCGGTGATGTGGGGCAGCTTTTCAAGCGTCTTCAGAACGCGATCACGGTGGAGGTCGAAGGGTGATTTGAGACCATGCATAATATACGGCAGGGGTGTCGTCAGAAGCAGAAGACCCTGGAACTCGGAGGGGCTGCCGGCGGGATTAAGAGTGATATCGGCGTCGTCCAGCTCGGTCATGTCGAAACCGCTGACAAAGTTCACGAGCGTGTAGCCCCGTTCCCTGAGCGTTTTAAAGAGAACGTTGTCGCGGAACAGTTTTATCAGGGGGAGCCGGTCCTTGGTCGTTTTGTCAAACTTGCCCAGCGCATGGAGGAAGTTCATGTTCAGCGAGGATGCCAGCGTCTGCATGGTCTGCGTATAATTGGCATAGCTGCTGTCAGCGACAAAGAAACCTTTGTCTCTCAGGTGCTCGAGAAACTCCGAGTTGTCGTAGTGGAAAATCTCTTTGAGAATGTCGTGCCGCGCGTAACCGTCGACTACTATATAATAAATATTGGGAAGCTTATCAGGGCTGTCACCTGTCACGGCGATTTCCGGCCGGTCCAGGGCCACGGACGAGCGGCCGGCAACGGCGTAGCCGCCGGCCGCGACCTGAAGCAGCACCAGCATCACGGCGACGATGTTCAGAAGACGGGTCAGCCGAGGCAGAGAACCGGCGGCGCGGAGAGTAAAGAAGATTACAGCGACAAGCATCAGGCTGAGACCTCCGAGGAGCACGCCGTTGACGGTGTCGTCGAACTGGTCGAACTCAAAATGCAGGCCCCGCACCAAATCGACAAGGTGCCCATAGGAGAAAAAGACCAGCAGAAAGACGCTGATTATCAGGCCGGCCTTGTTGATGTTTTTAAGCAGCAGGTTCAACAGAAGTGTTGTCAGCAGAACAAAGGCAAGGACCGCCAGCGCCGGCACCACGGTATCGTTGATCGGCATCTGGTCGGCGTTTTGGGCGAACAGAAACAATACGGGGAATAATCCGAACAGGTAGGGATGTAGCACAAACCACTTTCTCATGCCGACGCTATTTCCTCTCCATCAGGTACATGGTGCGTTCACTCTCCTTGATGTTTTGCGAGTCGGTGATCTGAAAGACATCGGCGAAAGCCTTTTCAAATCCTTCCCGGGCGTAATCGGGGAAAATATCTTCGCGCGAGGCCAGAAGCCGCTGAGTCTGGGAGTCGCTCTTGGGAACGAATTCGATAATCAGGGAACGGCAGATGCGGGCGAAAAAGTGGGCCACCATCGGCAGAGGCAGGTTGTTGGCAATGGCTAGATGGTGAACCAGAGCCAGGGCCATAACGGTATCATCGGTGGACCGTTTCAGGGCGGCCTTACGTTCGGTGTTTTCCCATCCGAGGTCGGGACTGGGATTGGTCAGGTCAAGCAGCAAGGGCAGGAGGCTGGTATCCTTATTCTTAACGCATTCGCGGTAATTCTTTTCGACGGCCGCCGGGTCAACGTCGAAAGCGACCGTCGGGATACCGCGATCCGCGGCCAGACGGCTGTACAGGCCGGTATTGGCGCCCAGGTCCCAGACTCGCGACGGGTTCAGCCGCTCCAGGTATTGACTCACGAGAGCTTTTTTGTGTTGGAGCGCCGCCGGGGTGTAATTCGTGTGCTCATAATAGTCGCCCCAGGTGGTATCTTCGGGTTGCCAGTCAAGCGACCTGACCGCCGACTGGAGATTATCGATCAGGCCCAGCAGGGAGCGTTTGCTCATCTTGCGGCTGATAGTCTTTATGCTGGTGTCGGCATAGCGCTTCTGGCTTCTGGCGTGCAGCCTGATGTGCGTGAGCAGCGAAAAACTGAAGCGTGTCCGAAAGGGCAGTAGTTCGCTGGCCAGGTCCAGCGGGATGCCGTCAATATACACCCGCAGAAGCTGGCCAAGACGGATATCGGTAAGGCTCATCAGGGCCAGGGGCGCCAGAAAATGCTGACAGAACTGCCGATAGGCCACCCATGGCGAGCCTTCTCTGTATTTTTCAAACGACAGGGTATCTATCATAACCGGTCGGCCGTTGACAAACTGGATGTTATAGGCGCTGGCATCCTTGAGCGACATGCCCATCTCAAGGGCCATCTGCTGAATTTGCAGAGTGACAGAGGCCGCATCCTTGAGCTGGCCGAAACACCACTCGTAGGGATACGACACAAACGGCACCTGATCCGGTTTGATGACCTTATAAGCATCGGCAGTCTGGGCGGCATCGAGACCGGCGTCGACGTGAGGAATCAGCAGACGGGCGGCCACGAGTTTCCCGTAAAGCCCGCTGCCGAGCAGCAGGTCAAAATCCTTTTGGCAGGCTTTGTTTACCTGACGATATACGGTACCGTCGCGCACAAAGACAAATCCGCTGGGGTCCCGGAAGGAGGCGGGGTCGATCCGGCTATTCTTTATCGGGTCCGACATCACGTCCTTTGGAAAACAGTTTCCCGAAAAACGACCTCAGGTTTCTCCAGAAGATTTTGACGGCGAGAGCCGCCCCGAGCAGACCGGCCAGGACTAACTGGAGGATATAGCTGCCAGTCGCCGGGTCGAGATAGGCATGGGCGGGCTGATAAGACAGCACAATCAACAGTCCTGTGAGGAGAAATACGCTTAGCAGCCTTCTCATAATGCAGCACCTCCGGATAAGTCGGTAAGAATATTTTTCGAAGCCAAACAGCATGCATTATAAGCAATTTGCGGGGTTTTTCAAGCGATTTCTGCGGTCCGCCTGAGCGGGCGACATCAGAAGGAACACGGGCACAGGCTGACGGCTATTTGGAGCAGACTTCGCGTGGTTACGATGGCGCTCCTCCAGCGCGTGGGCGCCAGCGGCCGAAAGCGGACAGCAGCAACCGGGCCGAACAGACAATGACCACCGACAGGAGGATATCGGCAGAAATGTGGCCCGGGTAGAAATACCGGGAGCCCTGCCAGGGGAAAAAGCCGATCAGGAGGCTGTAATAAACCAACACACATCCAAGAACGAGAGCAGCGCGCGATTCGCTCCGTCGGCATAGCATGACAAGACCGATGACGGAGAGTAGGAAGGTCAGGTAATTGAGCTTGTATCGCTTTACAAAGCCCTCGAGCGGTCTTGTGATGTAGTCATACCGCGGAATCAGCAAACGGTGTTGATAGCTGATGTCGTTTATGTTCGTCCAGTCCTGTCTGAAGTAGGTTTCGACCAGGCGCCACGGGTGCTCGGCTAAGACCTCTTTGAATTTCCCATACTGACGCCAATAGTTTTCACCAGCGCTCAGGTGGTTCCGGCCATTTTTTCTCAGGTAGTCATCCAACCATTCCCTGAGTATCTCGCGGTGCGGTCGATTCTGCATTCTTCCCAGTGTCATTGCCGCCACGGTTGCGGGCCCCCCGGCGCTTGAGAAAGCGATCGTCGCACAACCGTGCACGCACCAGTTGCGGATGACCCAGCCGGCCGCCGTTACGAGCATTATGGCAATACAGACCATCACCTTTAGGATAAGCCGGTTATGTCGTACGTACCATCGTCTGCGGATCCAGAGGAAGGCAATGAGAGCCGTCACCACAGGCCAGAACAGCCCAACGGGGTGAATAAGGATTGCGCCAGCCGTCAGAAGACCACAAAGAACGAAGCAGGCCCAGCTTCCTCTCCTGAGTCCCCTGACAAATAACAGCAGGCCCGTCAGGAAAACAAAGTAGTGCAGAGAATCCGAGAGCAGCGAGCAGCTTAGAAATACACCGGTGACCGATACCGCCGAAAGCAGTCCCGCCGTCAGGCCAACGGCTCGGTCCCCCAGCAGTTCTATCGCCAGAAGATACAGGAGGGCGCAGGAGAGGCTCGCGAGGATCAGTTGAATGACGAGAGCCGGCAAGGCGGCGACGCCGAAAACCACGAATGAAACCATCAAAAAGCAGGGATAACCCGGTCCGTGGGAGAAAACAGCGGACTCATAGTCACCCCGCGCCAAGAGCCAGCGCCCTG
>Ga0224495_10002010_pt1 | contig 13690 bp, 5 predicted proteins | sample SF_Jul11_sed_USG_FD_168128 | JGI IMG/M metagenome (GOLD analysis project Ga0224495, IMG submission 168128) | Sediment microbial communities from San Francisco Bay, California, United States - SF_Jul11_sed_USGS_4_1 | ecosystem: Environmental > Aquatic > Marine > Sediment | place: USA: California... | reverse complement strand
TCTGATTGAGTTCGATTAACTGCTGATAAAGCCGGCTCTTTTCAACGATCGTCGACAGCTGGCCAGCAATCTGGAGAAAAAGTTCTACATGGGAATTCTGGTAGGTGTTCAATTGCCTACTGTTAAAAAATATGAATCCAATGGGATGGTGCATGCCAACCAGAGGAAACGTTAAGCTGGAGCGCATTCCTTCTTCAACAATCAGCCTGGTTGATTCAGATTCCGGATGCTCTTGCAGATATGCCGGCAGATCATTAATGATACGCGGCTGGCCCGTTTCGACAATCCGCTGCAAATTGCTTCCTTCCATGCGTGCTGTGTAGCCGGGCGTGATATTCGCTGTGGCTGTGTTGGATCGTACCCATTGCGCCCGAACGACCCGTCCATTTTCTTCGAGCAGTGAAAATCCAATTCGATCATAGGGTATTAGGGATTTAAACGATTCAAAGATCTGATTCAAAATTTCGTCTAAAGTCAGTCCGGCATTTATTTGAGCGGTGATTTTGCATAACATGTGAAACTGGCCAAATTGTTTTTTCAGCTCTTGCCCTAATTCAAGCAATGTTTGGCCGAGTTGGCCGATTTCGTCTTCCGGACCAACCGGAACCTCAAAATCAAACATCCCTTTTTTCATGGTAGCGGCAATATCGCGGTACTTGGCAATCCGGGGATCAATCACGACGAAAAACCTCCGTTTACAGTTGTTTTTATGTGTTCGATTTTATGAGAAAGTTATATTTTTAGGTTCTTCTCCAATTTAGTTGGAGAAGAGGGTCCAAGGATTCAAGCTTGTACCCTTTGGAATCACACCTACTCAATTGGAGATGACCTACTTATTTTACCCTAATTAACTGCAACTAATCGGGAGATGATCCTATTTTTACGATTCAATATCCTTAAGTTTTTCAATTCCCAGCATCTTGAAAAGGGCCTTTTCGTAAAATGGTTCCGTAATTCCCTCTCGCAGTTTGTGGAGGAAATATTTTTCAAAAGCGACTTTTGCCAGATGAATATGTTTTCCTTTGGAGGACCAGTTGACATTTCTCGGCGGAATTTGGGGAATGGCCACGAATCCAACCCCGCTGTCACCGAAATCCGCGAGACATACGGCGTTCCAGGTCGCTTCATGAACCGGTTTTTTATTGTCGAGCAACGCACGGATGTTGCGAGCCGTTGCCGCCACCATCGATTCAATCATAAAGCCTGTTTTGGGGACGCCGGTGGGGACCGGTGTCGGCTCAACCGGCGGGATGGCCACACAGACACCTATGGCGAAGATATTGGGGTATTTAGGGTTTTGCTGGTATGGGTTGATGAGCACAAACCCGCGTGGATTCACCAGGCCTTCGATTCCATACACGGCGTCAATGCCCTTAAAAGCAGGCAGCATCATGGAATATTTAAAGAATAGTTCGTGTTTTTTCTTTTCATTACCGGTTTCGTCCAGTTCAGTAACATAAACCTTGTCTTTTTCGACACGAGCAACCTTGGCATTGCAAATCCATTTGATGGTTCGTTCACGCATCACAGACTCCAAAAGCCCCTTGGTGTCTCCGACACCTCCCAGTCCAAGATGACCGATATAGGGTTCCGAGGTGACAAACGTCATCGGCACCTTGTCCCTGATTTTTCTACGCCGCAGGTCGGTCTCCATGATCATGGCGAACTCATACGCCGGCCCGAAACAGGAGGCGCCCTGGACCGCACCGACCACGATGGGCCCGGGGTTTTGGACAAAGGACTGCCAGGCGTCAAAGGCTTTGAGCGCATGGTCGGTTCTGCAGATGGACTGGGTGAATCCACTCACTGGTCCCAACCCCTCGATTTCGTCATAGGCCAAAGCAGGCCCGGTGGCGATGATCAGATAATCGTAATCAACCGTCCGACCGTCGGCCAGCTCCACCTGGTTTTTTTCCGCCAGAACGCGTTTGGCACCTGTGGGGATAAAATTTATGTTTCTTTTTTTGTAGATGGGCGCCAGGGGGATTTCAATCTCCTGGCGCGTGCGCCAACCAACGGCCACCCATGGGTTGGAAGGGGTAAACTGATACGTATCCATATTGCAGATAACGGTCAGTTCATCCGAAGACCTTAAATGTTCTTTCATTTCCAGTGCCATGGGGATTCCGCCCAGCCCGGCACCGATTATTGTAATCCCAGCCATTTTTCTATACCTCCGTGATTTTGGAATGGAAGAGAACCCTCACGATCCCGGAAAGCGGGGCGTAATCAACACCGGGCACGGGGCATGCCGCACCACCAGTTCCGTGGTTCTCCCGAAAAAAGTTACTTCCAAAAACTGCTGATGACGGGCACCCAGAACGATAAGATCGTCCTTGTTTTCCTTGGCATAGGAGAGGATCTCTTCAGCGGCGTGCCCTTTACTAACCATCGGTTTAACCTCGCATTCTACCTTTACCGTATCGGCGATCCATGAACACAATTTTTCCTCGTCTTTAGAAATGTCAGCATCTTTGTCTGTTTCCCTGATGTGGAGCACGGTCAGAACCGCACCAAAGCGGTCGGCAATGGCCGCCGCATGGCGCAAGGCGAAGACAGCTGTTTCTGACATATTGGATGGACACAGGATTCTTTCCAGAACAGGTATTGAATCGGCATGGGATACGTCGATGAATAGATGGGTTTTTTGCCTTACCGTGAACACAGGGACGGTTACATTTGCCACAGTGTTTTCAGCCACTGATCCCAATCTGAGCCGTTTCAACCCCCCGTAGCCATGGGTGCCTATCACAATAAGGTCGATGGCCGCTTGTTTCGTGAAGTCCAGAATTGCCCCCACTGGATGTGCTTCAATGACGTCGAACTTCAGATCAATTTCCTTAGCGTGGATTCCGAGGACTTTTTGGACATGTTCAGCAAGATGATTTCGAAGGCCGGTTTTGGCCGTTGCCAGCTCTTGAATCAGATGATCGCTTTCACTTCGGGAAAAATAGCGGGGCAGTTCAAATGTTTCTGCATGCAAAACATGCAAGGTTGCGTTATACTCCCGTGCGGCTACTTCGGCATATTTGAGTGCCAGGTCGGACAGTTCGCTAAAATCCAGCGGGCAAAGAATACGTCTGGGCTCGAACGAAAAAATGTCAGCCATGATGTCCTCCGGGGGGTTGTGTTGGGGTGGTTGATGAATGCCATGAATTTCAATCTATTTTCTTAGCGCTCTAATTCATAAATACGATGACGTATTTTTATGTGGACACTATCCCGTATAAGCTAAAGTCTAAAAGTTTGAAGTTTGAAGTGCCTAAAGTGAACTAAAGTTGAGGAACGCGCTTTCAGCGGGATCAATTATAATCAAAATTGATAGAACACCTTAACTTTAGGCACCTTAGTTCACTTTAGGCACTTTAAACTTTTGCATACATAGAATGAAAAAACCAGGTTATAAATATGTAACCGTATTTACGAATACATGTACTTAGCCTTCTGTTTTCTTAAAAAAGTCATCGTCAATAATTATGCCACCACCTCTAAACGACTCACACCTTCAGAAATTTTGTGTATTCGTATCTTGGTGGGAATTTCATTCTCGAGCCGCTTCACATGGGAAATAATACCCACCGTTTTACCGCTTGTTTTCAAATTCTTAAGTGTAGAAATTACCTTGTATAATGTTTCATCATCCAGATAGCCGAAGCCCTCATCAATAAAAAGGGACTCTATTTTTCGACCATTTCCGGTCATATCTGAAAGCCCCAGCGCCATTGCAAGGCTGACCAAAAAGCTCTCACCGCCGGACAATGTATTGATGGGTCTGCGTGCTCTCTGATGAAAAACATCCTCGATTTCCAATGCCAACCCGTATTTTTCAGGACGTCTCAAATAAAAACGGCCACTGAGTTCTTCGAGTTGTTGGTTGCTGTGTTCGAGCAAACGCTCAAGCATAAGTTCTTGAACTTTCTTTTTGATATCGGTCTCACTGGCGGATTCGAAGAAATCTTTTTCTTTATGGATTCGATCACATATTTTTTCCTGTTCTTCCATTTCCTTAAATTTTTGTTCATATTCTTTTTCCATGGCTTTCTGGTGCTTCAGTCGATTTGTGGCGGCGGTAAGCGCTTCTCTCAGTTCATCCTTTTGTTTTCCCGCATCTTGGATTTGCAGGCTTAGGACTTCCGTAGATTCAATGGTCATTTCTTTTGTTTCTTCTTCGTCAAATTTTTCCCGGATGACATCCAAATTCGCAATGCATTGGGTGATTTCGCGATCTATGGCTTCCTGTTTATCCTTGATGACCTGCTGTTCTTCGAGACTCAAAAAGCTATTTTGGACCTCCTCTATAGTACTGAAACCAGAATCAACCAACCGGGTTGAAAGATCTTGTTCAAGGTCTTCACATTTCTTTTTATCGTCCTGAAATGTATCTTCCGTAATCTGTTTCAATTGCTGTTTTTCTGAAAGGGCATGGTGAATCTCTCGGAGTTGTTGCCGGATGGTTTCCGCTTCTTCTTTCTGAGCCTGTAATTTGTTTTCCGTTTTTTGCTTTTCTTGAAGCGGGTCTCCGGTTCCGAAAGTCGTCTCTCGGTTTTCTTGCAGCGCATGCAACGCTTTTTGATCGGTTTTACTCTGTTCTTTTAGACGTTCGGCTTCCTTTTTCAACTTATCGAGTATTTGAGGCAAGGCTTCGTTTTTGTTTTTCAATGAGATTGCCTGTTTTTTTAGTTCGTCTTTAGCTTTCAGGTGGTTGAGGTAATCGACCCTCCTTGATTCCAGGCGCCGATTCAATTCATCTTCTGTTCCCGGGTCCGGAATTTTTTCTTTGAATATCTTGAGGGGCTGTTGAAGGTTTTGTAACAGTTCCGCTTCCCTTTGTTTGATGTTTTGATTTTCCTGTTGTAGTGAAGATAACGTATCTCGATGGATATTTAAATCATATTGAAGTTTGTCCGAAACAGCTTGCTTTTCAGTTAACTTTCCCAAATTTTTTTGCATGGCCTGATCGATCTTTACAGCCTTTTTAAACTGTTTTCGAATTTTTTTGATCCGGGCCTCTTGTTTTCGCACATCTTTATTCAGTATCCGAATGGATTTCTTAACAGAATGACGATCCCCAATGGCCCATTCGGCCTTTGTCGCCTGACACAAAAGATTCCATTTTTTCCTCATTTCCACCAAGGGATCATGTCGATCTTTAAGTCGGGCAATTTTGTCCAAAAGGTTTTTTGTTTGATGTTGAATTTTTCTCAGTTTATCCTCCTGCACTCGAAGAGCCTGGGCCGGATCTTTTCCGAACGGAGGTTCTGTGGTCACATAAGGATGATCCATTGAACCGCAGAGGGGACAAGATTCCTTTTCCTTGAGCTGTTTTCTGCATGGTTCGAATTTAGCAATGTTTTGGATGACGGACAGGATGTTGTTTTCGAGTTTAAACATTCTCTGCAAGTGGGCGTGTTCTTGTTCAGCCTGTTTCAACGCGTTTTCCAAAACTTCTCCGTCCGCTGGTTCTCGCTTGGCATATAATTTAGAGATCTTGAGCATTGAATGATAGTTCGCCAGTCGATCTTTCTTATCGGCACACGTTTTTTCAAGCGCTTCCAGGGAATCGTTTTTCAAAAGGGATGTTAATTTTTCATTCTGTTCTGCTTTTCGGGCCTTGATTTTCGCCGTTTTGTTCCGGAGTTTTCCGATTTTACGTGACGTTTTGGTCAGCAATGCAGACGCTTTTTTTTCGGCCTTCAATTCGGACTTCTGTTGGCCGGGGTGCTTTGACATGCTGTGACGGATCGATCGCAACTGTTCCAGTGTGCCTCTGATGATAGGAATCTGTTTGACCAGTTCTTCATATTCAGCATGTTCTTTCAGCCAATCTTCCGTATTCTTTTGGCGGGCGTCGTTTTCTGCGATCTCCTGCTTGATTGCCAGTTGTTCCTGTAAGGTCTTCTTCTGTTCTTTTTCATTAGATGCCTGACGCTCCAACAACGTTCGAACCGAATCGCTTGCCGCCTTGATCCTTTGGTCGATTTCAAGTGTCTTTTCAATCAGCGCCCGGCGTTCCGACCAGCTTTTTTGCGCTTGATCTAGTTCAAAGATATGAGCCTTTTCCGTTTCCGTCAGCACCTTGTGTCGATCTTTTAGATCTGCAATTTCTCTTTCAAGTTCCTTTAGCGTATCCGAATCCATGGACGCTTTTGCTTTGAGGCTGTCAAGCCGCTTAATGTCTTCTTCAAAAGATGCGGCATCCATGGCCTTTTTTAGTCGCAGAAGATCTGATTGAATTTGCGCTTTTCGGTTCTGAGCTCCTGCAAGAGCGGTTTGATTTTCCTTATATTCCTTTTGTAGTTGACCATGGAGTTTGAGCTGTTTTTCTTTTTCGTATAATTTGAAAAATAAGTTTTCAGTCTTTTGATAATCTTCTTCGAGCTGCTGAAGCGTTTCCTGAAGATTCTTAATCTCTGAAGTGTGCATCAAAGGAAAATTTTGAATCTCTTCTTTGAGTGCCCCAAGCTTTTTATACTCCGTTTCAGCTTTGTCAAAGATGGCTTTTGAAGATTCAGCATAAATTTCTTTGCCAACAATTTTTTCTAATATTTCGGCCCTTTCGTTATCGAGGGCGTTTAAGAATGCGGCAAATTCCCCCTGGGTCAACATGATGGATCGGGAGAAACGCTTAAAGTCGAGACCGGTCAGTTCTGCGATACGGTTGCGAACCGTGCTGATCTTATCCTCGAGAACCTGTTTATTCCGTGTAATTTCGATCAGTTTCATTTCCGGCGGATGCATTTTCCCTTTGGTGCAGCGCAGAGACCATGTGGAACAATAAACATTGTCGTTTATCGAGAATGTCACCGTTGAATAACAGTCAGAGGCCTGTTTGCTCATAATTTGCTCCGGTGAATTTTTAAGACGCGCGGTCTCGCCGTAAAGTCCGAGTGATATCGCATCAAAAATGGTGGTCTTTCCGGATCCGTTGGGACCGGTAATGGCAAACAGTCCTGATTCCTTAAGTGGAGACCGGTTGAAATGAACCTCCCATTCGCCCTTTAAAGTGTTTATATTTTTAAACTTTACGTTTAATATTTTCATAGTTCGTTACCGCCATTTCGTTGTTGGTATTTATTTTGCCCTGAAAAACCTGGTTCTCCCCCGCAATGCGGGATCTTCGATGGGCCTTGCCTGTCCCGCATTGCGGGAGTCAGAGTTCTTCGGCTCTGCCTGATGAATCGCCGCAAGAGTTTGAAGTGAACTAAAGTTTGAAGTGAGCTAAAGTTAAGGAATTCTATCAATTATATCAGGGGTCGGGGTATTTTTATTTGTCGGATCGCTCCATGGATCATGCTTTTTTCAAACCGTGTAATCACGCCAGAGGCGGACAAGCCTCGTGGTTAAAGGATCGTAAAGAAATAACAGATTTCAATATCATAACAATGGGTTCGTCTTGAAACAAACAACTTCTATTCTATAAATGCTTCGTCGTGCGTCTGTTATTTCTAACGATCCCTAAACCACTCAAACAGTCCACGCTTTTCAAAAAAATGATCCATTCCGCTCTCCGAGCCGGAGGCTAATATTCAATGATTTAGAAAAAACTCCCCGACCCCTCAATTATATAAAATTTACGGAGCGAAGCGACTCCACAACTTTAGGCATTTTAGATCACTTTAGGCACTTTTAACCTGTGCGGTTTTGAGTAAAACAGCCCAAAACAAAGCCTGGTCCTTTGGGCCAGGATTCTTTACATATATTATTGTACCATATATTTATGCTTTGGAGAGCCTATAAACAAAGTTTAAATTAAAATATTTTGAATTACAAGGGTTCAGTAACTCTTTTGCAAAAAGCTTTTCAGTTGGCGCTTATCCTGTTAACCTTCAATTTTGGCTGACCCCAGGTGGCTCTGGTAGTCTCGAATTCTTTGGATAAGTACTTTGCACAGGTTCAGTGATACGACCGGGGAGTTCTTCAATAGAAGTGAAAAATCATCGGCCTTTAACATATAAATCATCGCATCGGACTCGACTTTGACGGTATAGGGATGATTTTTACCGTCGATAAGGGCCAATTCGCCGAAGAATCGGTTTTTCCCGATACACTCTATAACTTTCTGTCGGTCTGTTTCGGCACCCGTTATCAGCGACACCTGACCTTCGAAAATAAGATATAGGCAATCGTAAGGCATGCCTTCCCGGAGCACGACATTGTTTTTCGAATATCGCTGAACCGCCATCATGGAGACAAGGGTGAAAAGCTCCTGAACTGGCAAGTTTGTAAATAGGGGTATTTGGCGGATCCATCGGATTTTTTCCACCATGGGTGAGCCGGCTGGTGGACGGTTTTTTGTATCAATGCCGGCCTCCAAGATATCCAGCGCCCATCCGGCGGCCTCCTTTACCATCTGGTTTTCTGAATTCGCGTACCTTCGAATTTCAGGAAGCAGCGCATCGTTTCGGGCTGATTCTCCCAGCGCATAAAGGCCGAGGACCTGGATCATGGGGTCAGGATCGCCCACCAACTCCTTGAGTATTTCTCCAAGCGAGGATGACATGGGCAGATCATCTCCTAACCTTTCCCGGGCAACAGCGAGCTTTTCTTCCATCGTCCCCTCACTCAGCAACGGAACAAGCAGACGTCGAATATCGGTGTGCAGGCTGCTTTCCAATGCTTCGATGGCGTTATCCACATCCCGCTTTTCTCCAGACTGAATCGCTCGTATAATCAGTTTCATTTGATCTCCTAAGACCGTAGATCCGAGCCCTCTTAGCACAATTTCGATGATTTCATTGTGTTTTTCCAACAGGTGATCGCGGCAGAGCGCGAGTGCAGGGCCCAATGGGCCGGATTCCAGAATCTTCACCTGGGCCAGACAACCATAAGCGGCTTTAAGCTCCTTAACGATAAAAGAGGAAAGCATTACGGCAGGCACACCGATGTCATCAAAAAGCGCAAGGATTTCGTTTTTTAGAACACGGGAGGGGAGATGAAGGGCTGATAATAGATCGGGTAGCGCGTCTTTTTCTCTCTGTCGAATCAACAAAGCGGCTTGGGACCGGACGTTCGGGTCCGGGTCTGTTAAGCGTTTTATCAACATCTCGACAGGGATGTTATTTTCCAAAACGCCGATCGCTTCAACTGCGGCTTTACGAACCTGGGGCGAGGTATCTTCAAACGACGCCTGAACGATGTCAACGACAGCGTTGTGTTTCATCTTTGACAGTCCGGAAATGGCCCATGCTTTTAATTCCGGATCTTTTCCGGCAGAAAGTCCAAGCAGGATGTCTGCAAACGCGTTATCTCCGGTTTTACCGAGGATCTCGATCCCCATTCGAAAGTCGGATTCATCCCTGTTGAGTAAGTTGTTGAGGCGGTTTCGGAAAATGGGTAAATTTCGAGGGTCTTTCCCGAGATAGAATCCGGACAGCGCTTCGATCCGAACCCGGCGATCTGAATGATCCAAAAAAGCCTCCATGACCGACGAACATCTTTGGGGGGCTAATCGGATCAGCGTCTCCAGCAGGTATGACAAAAGTTCCGGCGAAGCTGACCGGGTCAAAAGGATAAGTCTATCTAAAGCCGATTCCGTATTCTCAGGAACCAGTAGATCCAACATTTGTTTTTGTGTTTTTAAAGGCTGGGCCGACAATGCATCTATAAGGGTATCCGTCCATCCCGGCGGTTTTGCCGCTGCCAGAATGTCTGCATAAAACGCAGCGATTTTTGGCTCAGCGTTGGCGATATTTTGCTTAAGTTTGTTCAGCAGTCGCTTATCTTTTAACAGCGTTTTAAGGTTGACGTCTTCGAGATTTGACCAGTCAATTTGCTTGTCAGCAAGTGTTTGCAGCAAAATTGACGGATACGCTTTTTTTAAACGGATATTGGTAAACAGCCAGATGAGTGTTAAGGGGGCAGCCACTATCGATAACCAGCGCGGATCGACCAGACCTTTGATAAGAATCAGTAGACCGGAACCGGTGAAGTCGGATATCCTGACCACCGCTCCCCTTAAGAAAACCCGGATTAACGCCCGGCTTTGCTCAGGGAAAAAGTTGTAAAGGATCGTCCGAGCCGGGTTGTTGAGGGTTGTTTTGAGAGTTTCGGTGCTAAAGCGTGCATAAATGCCGGATATGATATCGAATCGAAGAAAAAGGCTGCCGAATGCCAAAAAATAGTTCGCTGGATGAAACAGCAAACTGGTGGTGATGCCTAAGCGGGTAATGATCCGACCGGAAACCATCAAAACGACAAACATGACGGCATTGGAGATACCGCGATACAGGCCGAAAAAATGAAGCGTCGCTGCTTCGGTGGTGAAATGATTGTCCACAACAACATTGAACTGGTAGTCCATGATGGGAAGCAGTATATTCGGTATGGCGATGATAAGAATCATATATTTCAGCAACACCGATTGACGGGCATTGGTGAGAAATTCTTGAAAGTTATCGATAAATTTACCCTCTAGTTTACCTTTGCGCCTATCGACTCGAGTTTCCATGGGAGCGGCCACGATTTTTTCAGTCAATTCGTTCAGAACGGCAGCCAGCACCATTCCGACAACAAATATCAAAAGAAGATTGTTAAGACCGAGCCAGCGGGCGAGTCTTCCTGTCATTAAACTTCCCGCTGTGGTACCCAGAACACCACCGGCTGTAACCAGTGTGAAAAGGCGTTTGGATTGTTGAGTGGTAAACAAGTCGCTTAAAATATCCCAGTAGAGAATCGGCAAAATGGCAACAGATTGGCTTTTGAGAATGTAGAGCACCGGATAGATCCAGGCAAACTTCAAAGGCAGGAGCAAACGAATCAGACCGATACAACCGCCGAAATAAAGCAAAACCACCGTAAAAACACGAACGTTTCGAAAGCGTTCCATAAAAATGCCGACAAGTCCGGAAAAAAAGAAAGTAATGATGGCTTCTGCGAGAAAAACGGTGGGCAAGGATTGGACTCCGAAACGCTTGAGAAAGGCACTTTGAGCAAAATTATTGATCTGGATGGCGCTGCTGCTCATGACCAGTTGAATGGCGGTCACCCAAAGCAACGGTTTTATCTCATTCGGATAGACCCTCAACGCTTTCCGAAGAAAGATTACGGGTTGGGCCCACTGCATCAGGTTGTGATGCCGGGTCGGCAAAATGGGGGTGTAATCGCTCATGGATATATCGGCGAAAAATTTAAAGAATTAATATGTATTTTAAGTGGAATTATGTTTTTTTCTTCAAAGCATGCTTGACGGATAAGTTAAAGGTGTCATATTGATAGTTGTTTTTTTGGCGAATATGTTGAATAAAAGAAAACATGTTGAATCTATGTCAATACATATTTGAATGTTAAAAGGTTGCGTGTCAAGAATGATGATACATTTTAAGCTAAAAAAAAGTTTATGTTTATATGCCGCAATCGTTTTGTTCGGTCTGATTTCGATGTCCTGGGCGGCGGCACCCAAAGTGCTGGAAAATAAACAAAGCCCCACGGCGGTGAACCACCAGAAACCATTGCCCGAGATCGATCCCGCCGACATCGAGCTGAGAATCAAAGAGGTCAAAAAAAGGCTGGCGGAAGCTGAAGCAGCGGAAAATGAACAAACAGCACGCCAATTGGGAATACTGTTTTCCCAACTTCAGGAACGAACAGCAAGGCTTCGGGAATTAGACAGCGTCTATCAGCGGCTCTTAACAGCCTTAAACAAAAAGAAAATCCTGGAAAAAGAAGAAGCCCTTTTGAAAGAAAAAGTGCAGACTCAGCAGCAGATAACCCTTCCGGAAAATCCGCCGTATTCCCTGAGTTTTTATGACACCATTCTCGATAAGTTGATTACCGACGACCATAAGAAAGAGACAGCCATTTTGGGGATCAGCCTGGCCGAGAAGGCTTTGGAGGATGCCAGATCGAGGCTGGATGACAGCGGTCAGGATCTGCGGAAATCCAAAGAAGAACTGGCGCTAATGGAACCCGGGAAAGTGACTGGAAAACTGAAGTGGGAAATAGAACAGGCCCGATTGAAACTGGAGATTTCCCAAGGGGTTTTTGATTTGCAAAGGACAACCAGGCAAAATCTTTCGATAGAAGTTCGACTTGCCAAACAAAATTCAGATGTTACACAACAGAACCTCGTTTGGGTCAGCAAAAACTTGCATTTTGACAACGCCGACCTGGAAAAACAGATCGAAGCCATCAATCGGAACAGGGATGAACTTCAAAAGCGACAAAAGGATCAGCTCCGTGGACAGATGAAGGTGGAGACCGCCTGGCTTCAGGCCCAGGAAAGACTCGCGAATGCCAGAAAAAAGACAGATATTGCATTGGCCAAGGCCAGATTAGAGGCCGCCGACGCCGAGCGGGAAGCCTCCCAGCAGCGTCTGGAACAGACAGAGGATATGTTGAACCTGTTAAATCAACAGGAACAGGTGTGGAGAAATCGTTACGCGCTTGTCAACGGCGGGGTGAATCAAGAAAAAATCGACGCCTGGAAAAAAGAGATTGAAGCCGGCAAAGTAAAAATCGAAAGAATCGTGCGACTTCAGGAAAGCTATCAAAACAGTCTTCAGCCCCAAATTACATCCCTGGAAAAACAATTATCCGATCAGGGGTATTCGAAAGATTTACGACGCGAGCTTGAAAATAGATTGGGTGCGCTAAGGACGTTGGAAAAGGGGGGGGTCGAATATTTGTCGATGCTGCAAGCAACCTTACGGTTGAACCAGCGGCTTCTGGATGAGATTACCAATAAACGCGAACACTTTGATTTGTGGAAAAAACTAACCACACTGACCGGCAAGGTAACAAACATCTGGGACCTGGAATTGTGGGTTATTGACGAACACGGGGTGACGGTAAAGAAACTGGTAATGGCCCTGATCACCCTGATTATCGGGTTTATATTTGTTAAAAGAATCATCCTTTTTTGGATTCGAGGCCTTTTGGTGCGTGTCCACATGAAAGAGACCACGATGGCGGCCACTGAGAAGATTATCAATTATATTATCATATTCTTGATCGTTCTCTTTTCCCTGCGCGTGGTCAACATGCCTTTGACGCTGTTTACATTCTTAGGCGGTGCCGTTGCCATCGGTGTTGGTTTCGGGGCCCAGAACCTGATCAACAATTTCATCAGCGGATTCATCGTTATGGCGGAACAACCGATAAAGATCGGGGACCTGGTTGAAATCGAAGGGAACTTCGCCATGGTGGAGGAGATCGGCGCGCGCTGTACGCGAATTCGCACCGGCGGCAATGTCCAGATCCTGGTGCCCAACAGCAGTTTTTTGGAGAAAAATATCATTAACTGGACCCTTTCAGACAAAGAGGTCAGGGCGCAGGTGACGGTGGGGGTTATTTACGGGTCTCCGGTTCGTGAAGTAGAGCGCCTTATGCTTCAGGTCGCCGACGATCACAAAAGGATAAGGAAGTCCCCAAAACCCTTTGTGCTCTTTAACGATTTTGGGGACAATGCCCTGATATTCGATCTTTACTTCTGGATCAGTATGAACCGCATCATGGATCGGCGCATCATTGAAAGCGATATCCGTTTCCATATTGACGATCTTTTCCGAGAGGCGGGGATTGTCATTGCATTTCCCCAGAGGGATGTTCACCTGGACACTCAAAAGCCTTTGGAGTTTCGTCTTGTAAAAGACCAAAGCGACCCCAATGCAATCGTAAAAGATTAGATTATAGTCGCGCAAGTCCTCATGGATGCTAAAGATATTTTGGCTCGGACCGGAAGAAACACGTGTTG
>Ga0224495_10002009_pt1 | contig 13692 bp, 10 predicted proteins | sample SF_Jul11_sed_USG_FD_168128 | JGI IMG/M metagenome (GOLD analysis project Ga0224495, IMG submission 168128) | Sediment microbial communities from San Francisco Bay, California, United States - SF_Jul11_sed_USGS_4_1 | ecosystem: Environmental > Aquatic > Marine > Sediment | place: USA: California... | reverse complement strand
CCAAGCCCTACTCTTGCCATTACCGCCTATGCCAACCAGCTTAAATCTGAAGGCAAAGATGTTGTTGGTTTTGGTGCGGGAGAGCCTGACTTTGATACACCCGATCACATTAAAAATGCAGCCATTGATGCCATAAAAAAAGGACATACAAAATATACAGCTGTTCAGGGTATCCCTGCTCTTCGCCAGGCAGTCACAGAAAAACTCAAGCGTGAAAACAACCTTGAATATACCCCTGCACAGGTTTGCGTGGGTGTGGGTGGCAAACAGGTTTTGTATAATATCTTTATGGCTCTTTTAAACCCTGGTGATGAAGTAGTCATACCAGGACCATACTGGGTTAGCTACAAAGATATGGTAGTGCTGGCAACCGGCAAGGCTGTAATCATTGAAACCTCAATTGACAAACAGTTCAAAATGAGTGCTGAACAGCTTAAGGCTGCAATTACTCCGAAAACAAAAGCAGTTATAATTAACTCTCCCTCAAACCCCACGGGTGCGGCCTATTCAAAAGCAGAACTCGAATCATTTGCAGCCGTTTTACGGAACTACCCTGATATCTGGATCATCACAGATGACATATATGAAAAGCTGCTCTATGATGGCCTTGAGTTTTTTAATATTGCCATGCTCGATAAAGAGCTTGTTTCACGTACCATTATTGTCAACGGACTCTCGAAAGCTTATTCGATGACAGGGTGGCGTCTGGGATACGTTGCATCACGCAGCCAGGAGCTTGTTGATGCAGTTACAATGCTCCAGGGACAAAGCACATCTAATGCAGTCTCTTTTGCACAATACGGTGGAGTGGAAGCTTTAAGAGGTGATCAGGGTTGTGTGGATACCATGAAAATATCTTTTAAAGAAAGAAGAGATTATGCCTATTCAAGATTGTCGACAATGGCCGGCCTGAAAGTTTTTAAACCACAGGGCGCTTTTTATATATTTCCTGATTTCAGCAAGGCAATTCAATTTGACGGTTTTCAAAGAGCTATAAAAAATAATCCTGAAGAAAAAAGTTACAGCAAAATATTCTCATCACTTCTGTTAAAAGAAAAACTTGTTGCGGTTGTGTCGGGTTCTGCTTTTGGTTACGACAACGGATTCCGAATCAGTTATGCGACATCTATGGAGCAGATTGTTACAGGGTTAGACCGGATGGATGAGTTTATGGTCGACCTTCAAAAAGGTTAGTTTCAATTAATGAGGTTAATTTACCGGGCGCTGGCGACTTTTTTTTTATTGCAAAGTGCCCTGGTATATGCAGAAAATTCAAACAAAACTGAAAATCAGAAAAACAGTTTCATTCTCTCGCTGAGTGGACTCACAAATGATCAGATAGATCGTTATCAAAAAAGAAACAACGAAAACCAGATGAGCGAACCGGGAGATCTCATCTATAAAATATTATTGCACTATGAGACCATTCAGTCAGAGCAGGAAGTTTTAAACGAAAAGAATGCCCGGCTGAAACAAAGTTACGGAGCCTTCATACCTGAGATTTCTCTAAATGCAACCCAGCCTCTTTACAACAAAAAGCAGATTTACCAGCCTCTGCTGTATGTACGCCTGAAGCAACCTGTTATCAATGCCCTGAATAACTATACCGCTCTGCTGGCAGCAAAAGACAATATTCAAATTTCACAACTGACCCTGAAGCAGGAGATTCAAAATATATTTCTTGAATCGGTTAAATCGATTTATAACTATAAAATGGTTGAACTTCAACTTGAAATTAAAGAAAACAGTATCTCTTTAACCAACGACCGCATTCATTATTTAACAAAAAGAGTTTCTCTTGGAAAATCAAGCGAAAGCGAAGTGCTCTCTTCAAAAGCCAGACTCGAACGCTTGAAGGCAGAAAAAGAGTCTCTCAAGGCTGCCCTATACAAAGAGGGGGAACATTTAACACTTCTTGCCCACCTTGAAAAGATACCTTCTGAAATAAAAATAAACAATGAAATGAACAATGAATTGCAAAAAATTGACCTCTTTCAGCGTATTGCTCAACGCCCTGATGTTTTAACAAGTCTGCAGATTATTGCTCTGGAAGAACACAACCTTTTAAAAGCAAAAGGAGAATTTTTGCCGTCTATTTTTCTACAGGCCGACTATTATATCAATGATAATAACTCTATAAATCGTATACAGCCCTACAACCAGGGTAATTTTTCAGTTAATGCCGTAGCCAGCCTTCCCCTGTTTTCAGGGTTTAGAAATTATTTCAAGGTAAAAGAGTTTCAATCAAGAGTGCATTCCTCAAAAATAAATAGTGAACTGGTTCAAAAAAAGGCTAAAAGTGAAATTACAAATAATTATAATGCATACCTGAGTGCCTACAATGAATCACTCTCATATAAAAGTGCCTACGAAATGGCCCAGAAAAGTTATGCCCTGGTTCAAGAGGAGTATAAATATGGCAGGGTAACCAATCTTGAAGTACTCTCCGCTCTGATGGAAATGCAGGACACCTACTCTCTACTAATCTCATCGCAGTATCGATATTACCTGTCGAGAGTAGAACTCGAGATTTCTCTGAATAAAAGCATCGGGGAGATAATATCTACCTTATGATACTTCCTGAACTTTCCATAAAGCGCTCGGTCTTTGCATGGATGATCATGTTTACAGCCATTGTTTTTGGCGCCATCGCGTTTAACCGACTTGGAATCAGCTACCTTCCTGATGTTGATTTTCCTGTTTTAAATATCAGTATCAACTGGGAGGGAGCATCACCTGAAATTATGGAGACCGAAATTGTAGAGCGGGTAGAAAAAGAGATCATCAATGTGGAAGGAATAAACGAGATTCAATCTACGATCAAACAGGGATCTGCCAATATTACCCTCTCTTTCAACCTTGACCGAAATGTGAACGAAGCCCTCCAGGAGGTACAATCATATCTTTCACAGGTTCGACTTCCCTATGGAGTAAATCCTCCCATATTAATGAAAAGCAACCCTGAAGACAGCCCGATTCTCTGGATTGGAATAAACGGTGACCGCTCTCTGAAAGATCTGTATGTGTATACAGAAAACACTCTACTTGACCGTTTTAAACTTTTACCCGGCGTAGGCGAGGTAATTATTGGAGGTGCCAGCGAACGAAGTCTGCGCATACATCTGGACAAGTTCAAACTAAAAAAAAATGAACTGACGGTTCTTGATATACAGTCCGCTGTTTTGTTGCAGCATGGTGAGTCTGCCATGGGGTTTTTCACCAACAGTGAAACAGAAGCAAATATACGCTTTCTGGGTGAAGCAATAACTGCAGAGGGCATCGGTGAGATACTGATTACCAGACGAGGGGGCGCGCCGATATTAAATGCCCGGATAAAAATTAAAGATGTCGCAAGAGTTGAAGATGGATTAAACGATATACGCCGCATAAACTCCATTAACGGAAAACCAGGCTTAACGATAGGTATAAAAAAACAACGCAGCAGTAATGCCATCGAGGCTGGAAACAACATACTCGAAGAGATTCAAAATATACAAAAAGAGCTACCACCTGACATGAAAATTGCTCCTGTTTTTGATGGAGTTCGTTTTGCAAAAGATGCAGTTACTGATACACAAATTACACTGTTGCTTTCTGTAATTGTAACTACCATTGTTGTCTATCTTTTTCTCGGAAGTCTCAGCTCGACTTTCAATATATTTCTTGCCATACCCACATCTGTCATGGGTACTTTTCTGATACTTTATTTCAGTGGCTTTACCATGAATCTTTTTACTCTGCTCGGTTTATCTCTTGCTATCGGGATTGTGGTAGATGATGCGATCATGGTTCTTGAAAACATTGTGCGCCATTTTCAGAACGGAAAAAACAGAGTTCAGGCAGCCCTCGATGGATCAAGAGAAGTCTATTTTGCCGCACTGGCTACCAGCGTTGTTTTACTGTCTATTTTTGTTCCGGTAATTTTTATGGAGGGAGTTATCGGCAAATTTTTTTACCAGTTTGGAATAACCATATCGTCTGCGGTTGCACTTTCTACCCTTGATGCACTGACGCTGACGCCCATGCGTGCTTCCAGGACGCTTGTAAAAAGTAAAAAAGAGCCGGCAATCATTGCTCTTATACACCGCACCAACCATCTCTTAATAAAATTTTACACAGATAAACTTCAGCTTGCCCTGAAGCATAAATATATTGTTTTAACAGTTGCTGCCCTGTTTTTAACGTTTTCTTTTTATCTTTTAAAATTTATTCCTGCAGAATTTGTTCCCGAACAGGATCAAAGCCAGTTTGGTATCTCCGTGAAACTACCCGTTGCATCATCTATCAGCTTTACGAAAAAAAAGTCTGACGAGATTGAAAAATATCTGAAAACCGTTACTGAAATAAAAGATTATCTTGCCATAATCGGAGGGTTCAGCGGAGGAGATGTAAATACGATTCGCTATATTATTTCTCTTAAACCGCCTGACCAGAGATCCCTGAGTCAAAAAGCACTGATGGACAAAATAAAAAAAGAACTTTCGGCCTTGATAAAATCCCGAGTCTCTCTTTTTGATTTTGCTTCACGAGGGCTGACTCCAAGGGGCAGCTCACCCGTAGAGCTGATTATTCGAGGACCCGAATGGAGTGAACTTAAAAGAGTTGCAGAAGCTTCTATACAAAAAATGGAAGCTTCGGGTCTTGTCGAAAGTGTAGATATGGATTACCAGGAGGGTATGCCCCAGATTACCATATCACCCAGGCGACATGAAGCAGCTCTGCATGGTGTAGCTGTCTCTACGATTCTCGATACTGTGGCTATTGCCATGGGAGGAGTACGCGAAGGCCGCTTTACCAGCGATGGAAAACGTTATGACATCAGAATTCAACTCGAACCTGAACAGAGACAATCCGAAAAAGATCTTCACTCTTTAATGATTCGAAACAGCTTTGGAGAACTAATTCCGCTTACCGCAGTTGCAACAATAGCCAAAGGCAATACTGTTTCTGCACTTTCCCGGGTAAACAGGCAACGGGCCATAACAATAACCGCACGTGTTGCATCAGGAAAATCACAATCTACCGCCCTTCAAACCTCAGAAACGATCATCAAAAAACTCTTACCCGAAAGCTATAGTGTCTCACGGGGAGGAACCAGCAAGGGATTTCAATCTTCATTTGAAAGTCTCCAGTATGCACTTATTCTGGGTATCATAGTCTCTTACATTGCCATGGCCATTCAGTTTAACAGCTTTATTCACCCTGTGACAATTTTAATTGCCATTCCTTTTGGTATAGCCGGTGCTCTTCTTACCCTCTTTTCAGCAGGCTTATCCATAAATCTCTTCAGTCTGATCGGTATTGTTTTACTATCTGGTCTGGTAACAAAAAATTCTATATTGATCGTTGAATTTATAAACCAGCAAAGAGAACACCCAGTAAAAAGGCAAATATTAGAACAAAATGAAAAACAAACAAATAATAAAGCTGCGAAAAAAACAGAGAAAAAAACCTATATTCAACATGACAGTAAAAAAGAACAAAAGAAAAATCTGATAGATGCCGTTCTCTCTGCAGCACCTCTGCGCTTGAGGCCCATTTTAATGACATCTATCACAACCATATTTGCGGCCCTTCCCCAGCTTCTGCCCATAGGTTCAGGATATGAAACCCGCATGCCTCTGGCTGCAACAGTTATGGGAGGAATTTTCTTTTCCATGTCATTTTCACTGTTTGTAGTTCCCGTACTCTATATAATACTGGCTAAATTTGAAAAAGAAAAGGTAGAACTTTAAATGCATATTCAATTTTTAAAATTTATTTTAACAACACTTCTTGTTTTTGCTTCGATTCATTTAATTATCTACTATTCACTTTTAAAGCTTGTTCATATAAAAATAAAGTTAAATTTATTAAAAGGTTCTCTTGTTTTTCTTGCTTTAAGTTTTATTGTATTTTCTGCAATAAACCACTTCTTTAATAATATTTTTTCAAGAGTACTTGCAGCCTCTGCTGGGGTCTGGTTTGTTTACTCAATTTATCTTGCTTCTATTTTTACTCTGATATGGATAGCTCGTTTCATATTAAATCTGTTTAACTACCACATAACAGAAAAAATCTATCAGAAAATTTCCACAACTCTCATGATTGGTACCCTTTGCTTTACTCTCTATGGAGTCTATCTTGCTTATATAATCAAGGTTACTACGGTACATGTGCAACTGAAATCACTACCCGAAAACTGGAGAGGAAAAAAAGTTTTACAAATATCAGATCTGCATCTGGGAGGTTCGTGGGGAGAAGGGAAAATTAAGAAAATTAAAAATATTATTGTAGAGACCAAACCAGATATCGTAGTTATTACAGGAGATCTTTTTGACGGCAGCTCGGACAAAAATATTCAATTTATAGAAGGGCTCTCAACCCTGACTGCCCGGAAAATCCCCTACGGGATCTATTTTACCAGCGGAAATCATGAAATATACAGTGGCTATGAAAAGTCCATTGATATTGTAAAGCAATCGGGAATCATTCCACTTGAAAATAAAACAGTAAATCTTGATGGACTTCTGCTTATTGGTGTGAAGTTTCCTGATTTCAGTAAAAGCAATTTTGCATCAGAAGGAATTTACCAGATTGATAAAGACCCCCTATATAACAAATCGATGCCCTCTGTTTTACTTTATCATGTTCCGACAGAGATTGCTGTTGCACATAAAAGTATTACCGAAATGCAGCAGAGTGCCTATACCCACCCTGATACAAATTTTACCTATGCGCAGTCAATTGGAATAGACCTGCAGCTATCGGGCCACACACATGCAGGACAGTTTTTTCCTTTCAGATATATTACAGATCATATTTTCAATGGTTTCTCATACGGGCTTCAAAGGGTAAATAATTTTCAAATTTATATTCATGCCGGAACAGGAACATGGGGCCCACCTGTGCGCCATATATATCCATCTGAGGTGGCTCTTATTATTCTGAACCAGGCTCAATAAAACAACTTTTATGAACTATTTATTTGAAAAAAAGTATACTTATTTTATTTTTAACAATTCTGTGATGACATTGATATTGACTATCTGGTAAAATTAAACATCGACATGTAAACAAATATTAAGAGTTCTATGCTGCATACATGAATATATGAACAGCAAAAAAATGCTTTCATAAAAAAACTTTAGCTCTGAGCAAAAACAGCGTAAAAAAAAAGCAGGCGATTCGAAACGCACAAAATTCAGGCGTTCCAGGGCGGCCACCTCCTTATATTACAGAATCAATTTTGAATTTTATAGGGTTTGATGACTCCTGATTCAAGAATATTTTTCATATCAAGTATTTTCAAGGTGACTGCAGCTCTTCCAGGAATTGTTACGTCGGCATATCCTTTAACAAAAAACTCAAACAGATTTTTATTTTTTTCTGGTGGATGTATATACTGGTCATCAGGAGCTATCTGCAGCAACTGCCGTACATAATCAGCCACGATTCCAACTGTTTTATTGTGAAGCATGTTTCCGAATTCCTCTTGTATACTTTCCTGATTCAGAAGAAGAACGGTTGAAAAATCATTTCTTTTTTCGATTGCTGTTTCCTGAGGTAAAAAAGTTATTTCATATAGCTCATCCATATTCAACTCTTCCATCTCTAAATTTAAAAGGGAGGATATCCTGAGCGTATCCTCCTTGAATATCCGGTAAGCTTTCCAGATATATTTACAATTTATTGCGTAGACCTGGCGATGAATATCAAACACCAGATAAAGATGAAAATCCCAGTCACTCATAAGCAGATTTTGAAACTTTAAAATTTTTCAAAATCTTTTGCCACTGCTGGTTTTGATTCTACAATTTTTTTCATTGGTTTATGCTCAACATCATTATTATTTACATGCTGGCTATCCATTTTCATCTCATCTTCCTTTATGATATTATTTGTTTTTTTGGAATAGTCTCCATCATATTCATTAACCGGGTTGTGATTATTCAAATGAACTTTACCTACATTAAAAAAAGAAATCAGCTCTTTAAGAGATTCAACTGAACCGCTCAACTCTTCAGCTGTCGCAGCCAGCTCTTCTGCACCAGATGCATTTGAGGCGGTCACCTTGTCAAGCTGGCTCATGGCATTGTTAATCTGACTTACACCTGTAGCCTGCTGTTCAGATGCTGCCGATATTTCCTCAACCAGATCAGAAGTTTTTTTAATTCCTGGAACAATTGCAGAGATGAGAGCTCCTGCATTTTCTGCAATGGCTACACTTTGTGATGCCAGGGAGCTTATTTCCTGGGCTGCAACCTGCGAACGTTCGGCAAGCTTTCTTACCTCACTCGCCACAACAGCAAAACCTTTTCCATGCTCCCCTGCCCGTGCTGCCTCAATTGCTGCATTCAAGGCAAGGAGATTTGTGTTATATGAAATATCTTCTACCATGCTGATTTTTTCAGATATTTTTTTCATCGCTTCAACTGTTTTGTTTACTGCATCTCCTCCCTGCTCAGCATCATTCGAGGACTTACCGGCGATGGAACTCGTAACTTTTGAATTTTCAGCATTCTGGTTAATACTTGCCGACATCTGTTCAAGCGAAGCGCTTGTCTCTTCTACGCTTGCAGCCTGTTCATTGGTCCCCTGGCTCATGGTTTGTGCTGTTGCACTCAACTGACCAGCAGCATTGGCAACATTCTCGGTATGAGATAATATTTTTCCGATAATATCAGTTAAACTATTGCTCATATCATTCAGAGAAGACATCATGGTACCGAGTTCATCGCTGCTTTTCACCTCACTTCTACTGGAAAGATCTCCATGAGCAATTAAATTTACACTTGCTAAGGCCTGGTTAATAGAGCTTGTAATCAATCTGGCAATAAAGACACCGATCAATAAAGATAATATAAAAGAGATTACAATGGTCACCACCATAACAAGGTCACTGGTTTGGGCAATTTTTTCATCTTGTTCAGAAGTATTGCGTGCAACTTCAATTTTGGATTCCATCAAAGCATCAATCAGTTTTTGTTCATGAGCTGCCGCCTCCTTGCCTCTTCCATGTACCAGATTTTCAGCCTCAAAAACTTTACCTTCTTCTACCAGTGTTTTCACCTCTTCAATGATTTCACCATATTTGACTCTTGAATCCTGAAACTCTTTAAACTCTTCTTTACCCTTTTGAGTCAGAAGTGTTTTTTCAAATTCATCACTAATGGATTCAATTTTACCTCGTAATTCAACAATAGTGTTCCATGCCTCCAGTCTTTCCTGATTATTTTTTGCAATCATATAATCTCTTATATTTATTCTGATCCTCTGAAAATATGTGGAGATATGTCCAAGCTGCCCCAGAGGGAGTGCCATTTTTTCATACATCGTTTTATTTGCTTCTGACACTACGGCAAGACCCCTGATTCCGACCACACCAATGACTACTCCAAAAATAGAAATCAAAACAAATCCTGACAATATTTTTACCATAATTTTATAATTCATAAACCATTTTATAAAGATATTTCTTGTTAATAAAATTAATGAGCCCAGGACGATAATTCCTCCAAGACCAATTATTATGAATTTCATGGAAAAAAATGAATTATCATTTAATAAAGAAGTATTATTTTCAGAATTTGTCAAACTCTCATTTTCCATAGAAGATTTTGATTGATCAGAATTTATTATCATAGATCCTTTTACTTCGGTTATTATTCGATTATTTAACGGCTGAACTGGACGGGCATTTTCGCCAAACATTTTTAAAAAAGCAGCGATCTGGGATTTAGAAATGGTAGAAGCTGATTTTAACACAAACCATTCAACCCCTTCCGAGCAGGGAGGCGTTGTAAGCGATCCCTGAAAATGATAATATTTTCCGTCAGAAGGAAGAATTCCGGAAGGATTAATAACTATATTTCCTGAGGTATATGTTTCACCGGCTTTCGCAGGCGCACCATCCAGCAGACTATTTAATACACTGTTTTCTTTTCCCTCTTCAAACATTACACCAATTACCGCTAATCCTCCGTTTTTGTTTTTATGAACGAGGTGAATCTCCAAAGGATACACTTTACCATCTATCTGATTTTCAGATGGTGTATGAAAGTGAAATTGAACCAGTCTATACTCTTCTGAATTAATTCTAACAATGCTTGCATTTTTTATATTTGCCTGCAGCGTGTGGCCATTATTTATTAAATCTATATTATCATCTTTGTAATCAAGTTCCAGTTTTTTTGCATCTGAAGCACTGCTCTTTTTTATATTTATGGGTGACTGATTTTTTCCATTTTTGCAAATTGCATATTCAGAGGAGAGAGAACCCCATTTTGATGGACCTGTACTGCCGTTATAACCCCAGGAAGCACCTTTACCTGATGAGTAGATATTCGCCACGAAAAAAAAGAATACAAACAGACTGATCCAGTAGCTTTTATTAACACGATATTTCATAAAATTTAATCCCCTTTTGATTTTGCTTTTCAGCAACAAAAGTTAAGACGACATTTTTTAAAAATACTAATGCTTTAGTATTTTTTTAAATTTTTTATTGAAAAAAAATAAAAAATAAGAAAAATAAATACAATTTAATTATTTATTTTATATCTGTGTTTTATCTTTATGTTAATACAGAATCACATTTATGCTTGCCCGAAAACTGTAAATTTTAAATATTAAAAATATTATCTGGTATGAATATCAAATAAACCAATATTTAAAATTTTTCAAAATCTTTTTCGCTTGCTGTCAAAACGGTATTTTTTTTGATCGGACCTGGAACCCCTCTATAATCGGTGATTCCTGCTGTATATCTATCGGTATCTGCATACTTTTCAGTAACTTGTTCATTTTAATATATTTTAGGGATTCACCATTACTATAGGATTCTTTTTTTTCTAATACTTGATTTCTTTTGTTTGAATTATCAGATAAATAAGAATTTTTTCGTATAATTTTTTCAACATGATCAACCTTGAAAAAACGAACGAGTTCTTTCAATGACTCAACTGAACCGCTGAGCTCCTCTGCAGTTGCTGCCAACTCCTCAGCCCCGGATGCATTGGAGGCTGTAACCTTGTCACGCTGCGTCATCGCATTATTAATCTGGTTTACACCTGTTGTCTGCTGATCAGACGCTGCTGAAATCTCTTCGAGCAGATCTGATGTTTTTTTAATACTGGGAACAATCGCAGAAATTAAACCACCTGCTTTTTCGGCAATCTGAACACTATTAACCGCAAGGGCGCTGATCTCCTGGGCTGCCACCTGTGATCTTTCAGCAAGTTTTCTTACCTCAGATGCGACTACTGCAAATCCCTTGCCATGTTCCCCTGCACGGGCAGCTTCAATCGCAGCGTTTAAGGCCAATAAATTAGTATTATATAAGATATCTTCCACCATGGTTATCTTATCAGAAATTTAACGCATCGCCTCAACAGTCTGAATTACCGCACTCCCTCCATCTTGTGCCTCTTTTGAAGATTTATTCGCCATTCCCCTTGTTACTTTGGCATTTTCACTATTTTGGTTGATACTTGCTGACATTTGTTCCAGAGAAGCACTGGTCTCTTCAACACTTGCTGCCTGCTCATTTGTTCCCTGACTTAAACTCTGGGCTGTTGTACTTAACTGGGTTGCAGCACAGGCAACATTTTCAGTATGTGAAAGTATTTTACCTATCATTTCAGATAAGTTTTTCGATAAGTATCCAGTTTATCCATCATTACTTTTTCGTTATCAGCAATTTCTTTTTCAATATTCTCCATGTCATTATCATCCGTTGCAATTATGTGATCATAGAGGCTCCTGTCGATATACACGCCATATATATTGGCGGCACAAACAGTATCAATCGGAACAAGGTTATTATCATACATGCTATTCAACATGTTGTTAATTGTTAAAGAACTGTTCAGACCAACAAGACCCGTAACCAGAAGAGCAACTGAGCTGACCAAAGAGATCAATAAAATCTTTGTAATAATTTTTAAATTTTTAAACCATTGCATATAAATTCTCCTTAAACAAATTGGAGGAATACATTCCTGGCAACATCCATAACGTTAATCGCGAACCTTGCCAGCAGCCTACTCATAAAACCGGAAGAATTATAGCATACTGATGGGATTTTAGATTTCAAAATATTAAACGTAAAAAAAAATTAAAGGCCAACAATTATTAAATAAATATAGGTATTTCATATAAAAAATAAACTTTTTTTGACCATTCAATGATTTTTAGAACAAAAACAATAAACCGAGTTGAACCCAGGTTTCAACATCGCCCATACGAACACAAGTCGAACCAGTTAGTTGTTGACAATTAGAGTAATCATTCTAAAAATAGCAACTTAGAGTAATTACTCTACAATGAGAATACAAAAAATAATAAAAAACATAAAAAAGGACAAAGAGAGTGAATAAAAACTTCATTAAAAATGGCATAAAAATCAATCAGAAAAATGGCATCTATTCTGTTAACGACACAACCCCAGGTGAATATGATAGAAAAGCTTTTTTTTATGACAAAGTAATGAGTAACACATTATACAATATAATCATGTGGGGAAACAAACCTGACAACTATACGAACTACGCAAAAGAGAGTATTCATCGATCTGCTGAAGGAACAGTCCTGGATATAGGATGTGGAAGCCTGAGTTTTACGCATACTGTTTACAATAATTATACACAAAGGGAACTTGTACTTTCTGATCTGTCTGAAGAAATGTTGAAAATCGGAAAAAATCGATTAAATAGCAACCAGCCGAATATACGATTCCTGAGAGCAGATGCTTTGAACTTTCCGTTTAAAAATGAAACTGTGCAGACCATTTTATCTTTCGGCTTTTTGCATGTTATCCATAACCATGAAAAAATCCTGCATGAATTCTATCGTCTGTTAAAACCTGGTGGTGACTTACATCTTACATGTCTGTGTACCGACAGAAAAATAAGTATGCTGTATCTACGTTTACTAAAAAACAGAGGCCTCATATCTCTTTGCATGAAATCAGGTGAAATAAAAAATATTATAGAAAAATCAGGATTTAGAGTATCCATGACCGTAATCGGAGGAATGGCATACATTGATGCCATAAAAAAATAAAATGAACACTACCAGAGCAAAAATAATAAACGCTTCGATTGAGTTGTTTAACGAACATGGAACAGCAAAAATCAGCACAAATCATATATGTGAGTATTTATCCATAAGTCCGGGAAATCTTTACTATCACTTCCGCAGCAAAGATGAAATTATTGTATCCATATTTCAAAAGATGATCGAACAATGGGAGAGTACTCCTGTACCTGCTGACCCAGCTTTGCAAAATTTATTTTTCATGTATGAACAAACATTGGATTTTTTATGGAACTACCGCTTTATTCACAGAGAAATCAACTCTTTATTCCATGGAATCGAAAGTTTTAAAAAAATATTCAAAGAGGCCCAGAAAAGACGCTTAAAGGATATACAAAATTTTATCAATCTGTATTCGCATGCGGGGATATTAAAAAAAATGAACACCGAGGAAATACATATATTAACACGAACCATATGGTTTTTTTCTCTCTACTGGATCTCTTACCTGGAGACCGAAGGCAAAAAAATTGACCATAAAACAATACAAAACAGCGTTCACATTTTAAAGAACATAGTGCAGCCATATATTATAAAAGGAATATAATATGATCATAAAAATATATTTAGTTCTACTCTTTCTCTCCATTGGAATCATTCATGTATATTGGGCAT
>Ga0224495_10002008_pt1 | contig 13693 bp, 14 predicted proteins | sample SF_Jul11_sed_USG_FD_168128 | JGI IMG/M metagenome (GOLD analysis project Ga0224495, IMG submission 168128) | Sediment microbial communities from San Francisco Bay, California, United States - SF_Jul11_sed_USGS_4_1 | ecosystem: Environmental > Aquatic > Marine > Sediment | place: USA: California... | reverse complement strand
CTTGGCGAGGGTTGGCTCCATGCTTGCAGACATGGTTTTATACGCCTTGACCTTTCCATGCCATATGTAAACAGACACCTGGCTTACTGCGGACATAATAATAAAAAAGAGGATGTACAGATACACGCTGTTGTGGCGGCCAAGCGCGATACGGCCAAGCCTGGCCGCGGAAATAGCCGCTTCTATTGCGATTATTATTGGCAGTGATAAACCGATGCACATCACCGCCGCGCAAAAAATAAAATGATGGACTAGAAAATATTCTGATATCGACAATGTGAAGATCAGAAGACTGACAATCTCTGCGGCGGCAAACCACATTCCTTTGCGTGTCTGGCCGTTATATATCTGCCCCAACCCTGGCGTCAGCAGGGACATCAGCCCGGCCAGCCAGACCCGGCGCTTCTTGTAAATCCCCTGATCAGCCTTGTTATTTTCTACCCAATGATGCGCCGTATTCTCGCCATACAGGTTATTCATAGCTCCAGCCACCTATCTTCAAACCCATCCAGCTTAAGCTCCCACTGGGCCACATATAGCCGGTCCTCAAGCTCCGGCGCGTTCCATAGCCCCTCCAGCCGCGCCGCGTCTTTCTGGGTGGTGACAATGGAGGCAGCGCCCAGGCCATGGGCCTCCCGCCCGATGGCGCGGATATCCTCGGAGCTGTATTGGTGATGGTCTGCAAAGGGCAATCGCCCCGCCAAGGTGACTCCCGCATCCATCAGCGACACCGCAAAGCCCGCCGGGTTGGCGATTCCGCAGAAGGCCAGCGCCGGGCCGGGGATGGAGTCCACCACCTGGCCATCCATCCTGGCAAAGCCGGTGATGGCGCCGCGAGCCGTGGCCACCGGCATTGCCCCGCCAGCCAGCTTCCTGATCTCTTCCTTCCACTCCTCCAGCCGCTCTTCATCCTCGCGGCTGCGGACCATTATCACCGCCACGTCCGCCCGGGCCAGGTTCCCTGCCGGCTCGCGCAGATAGCCCAAGGGGAAAAGCTGGCGGCGGGCCGGGTCCAGCGTATGCTCATCCACCAGGACGATATCCATGTCGCGCGCCATCGCCCGGTGGCCGAATCCGTCATCGAGGATGATCACCTCCACACCGAACCACTCCGCCAGGGCCATGGCGCCCAGCCGCCGGTTGGGCGCGGTGACCACGCAGGCGCCGGGGAGTTTTTTGGCCACCATGTATGGCTCGTCGGCGGAGTATGGAGGCGGGGCGCAGAGATTCCGGCCATCGGAGACCACCAGGACTTTCTCCGAAGCCTGTTGGCCATAACCCCGGGAGAGGATACCCACTTTCTTTTTGGGCATGAGCTCCTGGGCGATTTTGATGGTCAACGGAGTTTTGCCGGAGCCGCCCAGGGTGAGCCCGCCCACGCTGATGACAGGGCATGGCGCCCGGTGGCTGGAGATCAGTGCGCGGTCGTATGCTTTGTTCCGCAACGCCGCTCCCGCGGAGTAAATCGCCTGGGCAGCCGCCAGGGGAAGGTATAGCGCGCCGGGGGATTCCTGCCCCAGCATGATCCGCTCCAGCAGGGCGCGCCACTGGCGGGGCTGGCTTGTCATCGGCCCAGAGTTTCGATAAGCTCCCTGGCCGCCGGTGGCAGATAGACCGCCTCCATATCCATCCGGGCCAGCTCCCGGGCGATCACGGCCGCCCGTTCCTTTTGGCCCAGTCTTTTATCCACCACCAGGAAAGCTCTTTGGCGCAACTGGCACACGCCGGAGCGGATGGTCAGTTCATCATCCCGCAGGTCGCCATATTTAACCTCCAGGCCCATTCTTCTGGCGGCGTCTTCCAGCAGCAGAAGGGCCACCCCCGCGGGGGTGATCGATCCGGCGCCGCTTTCGGTCCGCCTGCCGAAGAGCCCGTTCTGACGGATCATTTTTTTCTGACGTAACCGTGGCCCGCCCATTGATCTTTTTGCATGGCGCTGATGGTCTCCTGGGCGAAGTCACCCGCCACCCAGAACATCAGGTATCTTCCATCCTGCCCGAAGCATTCCGAGGCGGAGACTTGCCCATCGTGATTGCGGTCAAAGGACCATTGAGGGCATTCTGGGGTGTCGGAGAGGTAATCAAAATCGAGACCTTCAGATTCTGTGGTGTGGTATGAGCCCAGGTAATGCCCCGCCTCGTGGACCACGGTGGTGGCCTGCAGTTCCAGCTCCGCACGGTTCATGGTGAAAAAATCGCCGAAGGTGTTTAGGATCATCCCGGAGCGGGAGGTTCCTTTTTGCGAGGGGCCGGGGATGTCTCCAGCGGCGCCCAGGATCCCTTCGTCGCCGATGGAGCGGACCAGGAAGATGTCCAGGTTCCGGTCTGGCGCCCTGGCGCTCCAGGTCAAAAGCTCCTCCATCTGGTCCGGCCAGCCGGAGTTGTCCTCGTCCAGGTAGATGTCTATGTTGGTGAGCCTGTCGGCGTCCGGCCCGGTGTGGGTGTAAATATTGACCGAATCCACCTCGAAATCCACGTTTTTATAGACGCGCCGGATGACGTCCATCATCACATTGATCTGGCTGTTTTTTGCGGCGTCGGGGCCATTCATCGCCACCAGGTGGAAGTTTATCCCCAGCAAGTACGTGGCGCCGCCGCCGGACCCGGTGTCCACCAGGTCGCATCCTCCCATGGCCAGCATCCAGGCCGAGGCGAGAATCGCCGTCAGCGACGAGACCTTTTTAAGGCAATTCACACAGTAAATCTTTTTCATAAATTCTCCGTGCGGCCATCGCCCCATCAGGGCGCAGCCTTATTTTTTTCGCACCAGGGCATGGAGCCTGATCACCGTCGTCTGCTCCTGGCTGATTATATCCTGGGCGAAATTTCCCGCCGCCCAGAACATCATGTATTGCGCGTCCTGGCCAAAGCACTCATTGGGGGATACAAGCCCGTCGCTGTTTCGGTCAAAAGTCCACTGAGGGCATTCCGGAGTGTCCTTTAGATAATCAAAATCCCGCCCCTCGCGCTCCGTGGTGTGATAGACCCCCAGATAGTGGACCGACTCGTGGGCCAGGGTGCCGCCCTGGAGGTTAAGCTCCGAGGGGCTCATCTGGTAAAGCCCGCCGAGGGTGTTGAGGATGACGCCGGAGCGTTTTGTTCCTTTCTTGGCGGGGCCGGGGATGTTTCCGGCGGCGCCAAGAATGCCGATGTCTCCGAAAGATTTAACCAGGAAGATGTCGATATTCTGGTTGGGCGTCCTGCCGGACCATGTCAGAAGCTCCTCCATGTCGTCGGGCCAGCCGTTGTTGTCTTCGTCCCGATAGATATCGATGTTGGTCAGCCTCTGGGCGCTTTCGTCTGAATAATAATAGATCTCCACAGAGTCGATTTCGAATTTCTCCGGGAGAAACAGCCGTTTCACCTCGTCCACCATGGTGTTGATCCTGGAAACGGCGTCGGCGCGGTTTTCATCCATGGCGATCACATGGAAGTTGAATCCAATGCTGTACGTCGAGTCCGATTTCTTGCCTGGGCAGCCGGCCATGGCCAGCGCAAGGCCCAACACGAGCGCGGCCAACGACCCTCTAAAAGCCGGGGTCCTGGCGATGGCGCGGATTTTTCGCATCAATGCCTCCATTATCGGAAAAACGCGCTCATGACAAACGGGTTGTTTCCCTTTTCAAATTCCACGGTCGTAGGGTCACCATGACCCGGGTATATAATCGTCTCATCCGGCAGGGTGAATATCCTCTGCCGGATGGATTTTATCAATGTATCATGATCACCCCCAGGAAGGTCGGAACGGCCCACCGACATCCTGAATATAGTGTCGCCGGCGATAAGGAAGCCTTCATGATAAAAACAGGCGCCGCCGGGGGAATGGCCCGGAGTATGGATCACCTTCAGGCTTTGACAGGGGCAGATGGCCACGTCCTCCCCATCGTCCAGCAGGATGTCAGCCTCCGGCGAGAGGGCCAGGCCCAGATATGCCGCCATATCCTTCATCGATGGATGCGTAAGCATGGGGCCATCTAGCCGGTGGATGGCCAAGGGCGCGCCGGTGATCTGCTTCAGCATTCGGTTGGCGCCGGTATGGTCCACATGACCGTGGGTGTTCAATATGCGGGTCACCGTCCATCCCCGGCTGGCGACGGCATCCATGATCATCTTGCCGGAGTCGCCAGGATCGACGATGGCGCAGGATTGATGCTGCGGGCACCCCACGATATAGCAGTTCACATCCAGGGGGCCGACGCAAAGGGATTCTACTTCAACAGTCACCAGATTCTCATTCAGATAGGCGTTAAAGGCTCCAGGGCTTTTTATATAAGCTTTCACGAAACCTCATTTTACCGGCAAACAGGTAAAATCGAAATGAAAATAATATGCCGCCCCCGGTTGATATGTTACACTGCGATCAAGGCAGAAAATTGTGGACCCATATCCGTAAAGAAGCCAAATTGGAAGTAACTCCCCAAACTAAAGAAAAAGAAGAACTCCCCAGCCAGCCCAGCGGCCTGCGGGGCCTGGGAAACGTAATGTTATTTCTGGCGGTCGTCGCCGGCTTGGTGGCCGCGTTCAAATATACCCATCTGGGCTATTATTTCCAGCGGCCAGTCATTGAGCAGGCCCTGGACCAGCTTGGCCTTTGGGCGCCCTTGGGGTTTGTCCTCATCTACGCTATTGGAGCGGTGCTGGCCATCCCTGGCACGCTGCTTACCGCCGTGGGCGGGGTGGTGTTCGGCCCATATTTAGGCACAGCCCTGGTGGTGCTGGGCGCCACCGCAGGCGCCACCCTGGCGTTTTTGACGTCTCGATTTTTCGCCAGGGACTATGTCGTGGGCAAGTTCGGCCAGAATCCCTGGTTCCGCAAGCTGGAGAATGGGATCAATGCAAAAGGGGTCCGGTTCGTTCTGTTCGTCCGGCTGGTTCCCGTGTTTCCCTTCAACTGGCTTAATTACGCCTGCGGGCTGACCAGTGTCAGTTTGAAGGATTACCTGGTGGGCACCTTTTTTGGCATCATGCCCGCCAGCTTCGTCTTCACCAACGCCGCCGCCAAAGTGGCTGGCGCAGCCGCGGGCGAGGGGATCGGTCTCGATTTTTATTTGTCGCTCAGCCTGCTGGGCCTGCTATCCGCCGTATCCATGATGTTCAAGGGGAAGGAGGATCAGCCGGGCGAGCCTGAGGAGGAGAAAAAATGAAAAACAGCAAAGAGCGGCTCCCCCCGGGGCAAACGCTCACCCAGAAATTCCCGGTGCTCCATGCCGGGGACATTCCCGTTTTCGACCAGGCCAGCTGGAGCTTCAGGCTGACTGGCATGGTGGAGCAGGAGCTTTCTCTGACTTTTGACCAGTTTCTGGCCCTTCCCATGGCCGCCATCACAGCCGATTTTCATTGCGTCACCACCTGGAGCCGCTTCGACAACCTGTGGGAAGGCGTCCTCTCCAGCGTCATCACCGGGCTGGCCCGGCCCAAACCGGAAGCCAAATATGTGTTGATCCACTGCGAACATGGGTACACCACCAACCTTGCCATGGAGGATTTCCTGGCGGACAACACATTGTTTGCCCTCAAATGGGGCGGCCAACCCCTGACGCCGGAGCATGGCTATCCGCTGCGGTTGGTGGTTCCTCATCTTTACGCCTGGAAATCTGCCAAATGGGTGCGGGGAGTGGAGTTTTTGGATAAAAATAAACGTGGTTTCTGGGAAAGCAGAGGTTATCATATTAGCGGCGATCCTTGGCGAGAGGAGCGATATTCCTCGCAGGAATAATGAGGTCCAGCTTTTTTTTTCGGGAGAAATACAATGAGCTATGATTGCCTGATAATAGGCGGCGGCCCTGGTGGCATAAGCGCCGGGATATACGCCGTGAGGGCCGGGATGAAAACCGCGATGATAGAGCGTCTGGGCGTGGGCGGCCAGATCGCCGTCTCCGACATAATTGAAAACTACCCGGGGTTCCCTTCGCTCTCCGGGCCGGAGCTTATGGCCGAATTCGAAAAACACGCCACCTCGGTGGGACTGGAGATCAAATTCGACGATGTGACCCGGATCGAGGTGGACGGCCATGTACGGCGTGTCCATTTTGCCTCAGGAAACAGCATCGACGCCAAATCGGTGGTGATATGCTCCGGGGCAAAGCCGAAACGGCTTGGCTTTGCCGGCGAGGAGGAATTTGTGGGCAGGGGCGTCTCCAACTGCGCCACGTGCGACGGGGCGTTCTACCGCGGCAAACCCGTAGCCGTCATAGGCGGGGGCGACACCGCAGTGAAAGAATCGATTTATCTTTCCCGCATGGCCAGCAAGGTGTTCCATATCCACCGGCGGGACAGGCTGCGGGCGGAGAAGGTGCTGATAGACAGGATCATGGCCAGGCCCAACATAGAGTTTTACTGGAAGCATACCGCGCGGGCCGTGCTGGGGGACGACAGCGGGGTCACGGGCCTGAAGGTGGCCGGGGAGGATGGCCAGGAAAAGGATCTGGCCCTGGACGGGATATTCGTCTTCGTGGGGATTGAGCCAAACACAGCATTTGTAGATTGCCAGAAGGATCAGCAGGGGTTCATCATAACCAACCAGAAGATGGAAACTTCCGTCCCCGGAATTTTCGCCGCCGGAGACTGCCGGGTGACGCCCCTGCGGCAGGTGGCCACCGCAGTGGGAGACGCCGCCATCGCCGCCACCATGGCCGAGGAATATGTATCCGCGATGGAAGGAAGGGCTTACGAACAAGCCGCCAAGGCTTAACCGGCCAACGGGGCCAGGATTTGGCTTGTGAAAGCTTCCGATTTCAAGAAAAACCGGATTCTCTGGCGGTCCTATTGCGCCGACAGGATAGACCGCGCTTACGAGACAGACGCCAGAAAAGCCAGGATAGCGTTCGGCGCGATCCCTTTTCTGCTCCATCACAACCACCCTTCCCTTCCGGGCTTCGTGCGGATCGATGAATCGCTGGGGGGCATTCACCACTACTCCCCCACCAATGCGGACCTGGAGCTGGCCAGGGAGAGGTTTCCCAGCTACTTCTATCTGCCCTATGGCTCCGGGTCGGTCGGCGCCCGGCAGGACTTCGAGTCGATCCTGATCATGGGCTCGATCGGCACAGTGGCGCAAAATGACGATTCCGATTATGACTATTGGGTGGTGGTGGATCTTGACAATTTTTCAGAGCGCAAAATCGCCGCTATGAAGGCGAAGCTTTCCGCCTTGGAGGATTGGGCCGGCAAGCTGGGGGTGGAGGCCCATTTCTTCCTGTCGGACATGGAAAAGGTGAAAAACCACGATTTCGGCGCCGCCGACAAGGAGTCGGCCGGGTCCTCCCAGCCCAGGGCGTTGAAGGAAGAGTTTTACAGGACGGTGATCCACGTGGCGGGGAAAGACCCTCTGTGGTGGCTCCTGCCCCCCAGGCTGTCCAACCGGGAATATGAGATGAAAAAGGCCCTTCTTCTGTCTGAAGGGGGGATAGGAGAGGATGAATTCGTGGACCTGGGCAACGCCGAGCCGATACCCAAGGGCGAGCTTTACGGGGCCCTGTTGTGGCAGCTGAACAAGGCCACCTTAAGCCCTCACAAGGCCGCCCTGAAAATGGCGCTTATCGAGAATTTCCTCACTGGCGAGGGGGCGAGCCTCCCCTGCGAATCACTGAAGGAGATTGTTCAGAGCCAGGCTGGGGCCGCGTTTTTTTCAGACCCATACCTTCTGATGATCGACTATGTGCGCGCGCGGTACCTTGCCGAGGACAGGAAAGAAGCGGTGAAAAGCCTGGAGCAATGCTTTTATCTGAAGTCCATAGACTCCACCATAAACATCGACGATGATGGCGGAGGGTACAAAGAGCAAACGTTGCGCCAGTTGCTGCGATTCTGGGGGTGGAAGTCGGATGATCTGAATTTCGTCAACGACTACGAGTGCTGGAACGTGCGCAAAAGCGGCGAGATGGGCGCCAAGATGCACGAGTTTATCCTGAGCACCTACAGGAGCATATACAACGACCTGTCGATCCGCTCCGACATGAGTTCCGGCCTCACCAGCGACGACAGGACCATCCTGGGGCGCAAGCTTTTTGTGATCTATGACAAGCGCAACCCGGACAAGATCGAATATCTGAAGCGGATAATGCACGAAATGGAGGGCCTGGAGGAGATCACCCTCTACTTTCCACCTGCCCCTCCCGGCGCCCCAAGGCTGATCCAAGCGTTCATGGGGGATATCCGCGCATTTCTGCAGCGGGGCGAGGACGCCTCGGCCTATATTTTGCGGGAAGGGCCAGACCCGGTGTATATCATCATGTGGCTTGCCGTCAACGGCATTACCACCGGCTCCACCTATGTGTATGTGGAGCCGGAGGATAAGCCTCCGGTCTCGCCGAAAAACCTGCGGCGCCTGCTCTCGCTGGCGGCCTCATTTTTCCACCAGTTGAACCTGGGCAAGGTGTCAAGGGACGATCTTCTGTCAGAAGAGTATGTGACCAAGATTCTGGCCGCCGTGAACATATTGTCCGCCCCGGACGCCGAAGGTATCGAAACCGTTCACGTAATGCACTCCACCAGTTGGGGCGAAGTGTTTTGCCACACCTATGACGCCGAGGACGGCATGGAGAAAATCGCGCGGCTGGCCCTCAAGGCTGGAAACAAGTTCTCCATAGAGCAGCGGGACAATTTCCGCCTATTCGTGTCAGAGACCGCCCGGGAGAAGGATATCTCCACTCAATTCATCAAGGGCCTGGCCAGCAGGCTGCCAGACGCCAGATTCAACATGCAGCCCACGCCGTGACCGGCCGGGATCAGGCGCCGCCGCCATCGATCTCCATAATCGTCCCTGCTTTCCAGGAAACCGGGTTGGCGCGGATCTTTGACACGTTCTCCTGCGCGCCGGGCGTGGAGATTATCTTCGCCTTGGCTGAGGGAGACTCCATCACCCAGCCCCCCGCCGAGGCCAAATCCACCACCTCCCCCACGGGCAGGGCCCGGCAGATGAACACGGCGGCGGCGGTGGCCATGGGGGATATTCTCATCTTTCTCCATGCCGACACCGTTATCGAACCGGCATCCCTGGAGCAGGTCCGCGCCGCGCTGGCCATGCCTGGCGTGGCCGCTGGGGCCTTCACCCTGCGCGTGCAAGGGTCCGGCTGGTGGTTTCGGTTCATCACCGCCGTGGCTAACTTTAGAAGCCGGCTTTTAAAGATGCCCTTCGGCGATCAGGCGATATTTCTCACCAGGCGGCTGTTCGAGCGGATGGGAGGGTTCGAGAATACGCCGATCCTGGAGGATGTGCTGCTGATCGAGAAGGCGAAAAAATACGGCCGAATTGTCCTCATCCCGGCGGTGGCGTCCACCTCCTCCCGCCGGTGGGAGGCCAGGGGCCGCTACAAAACCACCCTGCGGCATTGGGGAATAATGACCGCTCACACGCTGGGGGCGTCACCACACAAGATCGCGCGGTGGTTCGAGCGGTGAGCAAGCCGCTCTGGCCGCGTCAGCAGATGAATCTTCGGACTCTCGGGATCAGGTCCCGTTCTGTAATGGGCTTATGCAGCATGTCATCGGCGCCCAGGGCGAAAATCCGCTCCCGCAGCCTGCGCTCCTGGACGGAGGTGGCCACGATAACGGGAATCTCCTTGGCGCCTGGCAGTTCCCGAAATGCGGTCAAAAACTCCAGCCCGTCCATCTCCGGCATCTGGTAATCGGTCAGCACGATATCGGGGGTCTGTTTTTTGGCCGCTTCCAAAGCCAGTTTGCCGTTGGAGGCCTCGATCACATCCACGCCGATCAACTCCATATAGGTTCTCAACAGGAACATCAGATTCTCGTCATCCTCGGCCAACAGCGCCACGGGGCGCCGGTCTGGCAGTTCCACGCTGAACACGGCGCCGCCATCATCCACCCGCGCGGCTACGCTTCCGCTGCCTGCAAGCAGAGCCTTCAGCTTATCGAGCCCAGATGTGAATTCGGCTTCGTTAATCGACTTTTGAGTCCAACACCTGGCGGAGAGGATCTTGCCCCTTCCGGCGGGGGAGAATAGTTCCACCTTGTCGGCTCTGACGCATATATTAAGCGCCAGTGCCGCCAAATTCCTGGAAGCCAACTGCATCAACGCAGGGTCCGCATGTATCCGCGTATGCTGGGGAACGCTATTTACCATGACCACTCCTTTTTGCCCGGCCTCCGCAGCCAGGGCCTTTATGGTCATTTCCGCCAGCAGGTTGGCGTCCATGAATATCGATTTGCCCTTCTGGCCGGTTTCCTGCCCGCCGGCCACCACGGCCAACGTCACATTCGCCTTCCGGCAATGCTCCATCGCTTTTTCCACCGCGTCCCTGGCGGCAGGGCTCATGCCGGAGCTTTGGCTCTTAACTATTTCCAGTTGTTTATGTATATCATCGATTATGGAAAGAGCGCCTGGAGGGGGCCGATTCGCCAGCGTGTCCATTTGACGGCGGACCGCCTGAAGCTCCTGCCGGGTGGCGATCAGGTCCTGCTCCAGTCTTCTGCGCTGGGTGACCTCCCGGGCCGATCCCAGAAAATGTCGCTCATCCCCGCCAGCCACTGCCACCGAGACCATCCGGACGCTGACCCATTTTGCCTCCGGACCGTTCAATCTGAATGTGATCCCATCGTCAGGTGGCAAAATCCCGCTCACCAGGTTGGCCACATGCCTGGTCACTTCCGGCAGATCATCAGGATGGACCAGCTGAGAAATATGAGCCCCATTCGGGCAGGCATGGCCAAAACATGTTAATTCAGAGATGCCGCCTGGCAGTGGCCCGATCTTTCCATCCGGGAATATCTGGAACACGGATATGGAAGTGTTTTTGATGACCGAAGAAAGGTGAGCTTGAGCCTGGGCCAGCCTTGCTTCCTTTTCGGCCAGAAGCTCCAGAAGATTCTGCTGATCCTGCAAAGAAAAATGATTGTTCTCTAACACGGCACACCTCTTCCAGCAAAAAGTTATGCGGAAGGAATTGAAAAGTGTTCCCCTTACTTTCAAAACGTATCAGCATTGTATAACTAAGTCTACCAGTGATGTCAAGAAAGATTTATTAATGGCGGTGATTATCAGTTCCAGACATTGGTAATAAACCTTTTTGTTATGCCAATTCCTTTTTACCCAGCGCATTGCATAATACGGCGAAATGGGTTTACACTGATTGCAATAATGGACGGCAAGGCGCCAGACATGGACCGCCACGAGGAACCAGATTATCAAGGAGATATTGAAATGCCAAAGGAAGGAAATAAGGCTCCGGCGTTCACCCTGCCGGACCAGGACGGGGTGGCCGTATCTCTTAAAGAGTTTACCGGATCGCTCTTGGTCCTGTTCTTTTTCCCAAAGGCCAACACCGGCGGGTGAAACACCCAGGCGGCCGAGTTTCGGGACGCCATCGGGGAATTCAAAAAGCTCAACGCCGTGGTCGTGGGCGTCAGCCGGGACAAGCCCGCCACCCTCAAAAGCTGGGCCGAAAAGCTCTCCTTGCCCTTCAGGCTGCTGTCCGACCCTGAAGCCAAGGTTCACAAGCAGTATGGCGCCTGGGGCCAGAAGACTCTTTATGGCAAAACCAGCGAAGGGGTGATCCGCTCCACGTTCATAGTGGGCCGGGACGGGAAGCTGCTCAAGGCATGGATCGGCGTGAGCGCCAAGGGAAATGCGGCCCAGACCCTGGCTGGGCTTGCCGGTGACGGATAAGGTTATTTGTAGCGGTAGGTGATTCTTCCCCGGGTAAGGTCATAGGGGGAAAGCTCCAGCCGCACCCTGTCGCCAGGGAGGATCCTGATGAAGAATTTGCGCATTCTTCCCGAAACGTGGGCCAACACCTCGAAACCGTTATCCAGCATCACCTTGAACATGGCGTTGGGCAGGGAGTCCTTTACGATCCCCTCCACCTCCACGGCCTTGTCGGTGTTGCTCTTGGGTGGTCCTTCGTCTCTTGGCCCATCGGTGGTGTATGATGGCGCCGGTCTTTTTCTCGCGTCTTTTTTTCCCATAATCCTGCAATAAAGTGTATTCATCCCGCCTCTCTTGGCGGACAAGCCTATAGATTAGTTCATCCCGGGCCGTAAAGCCAATGATTTGTTGCAAACCCGCCCTGCCAAGCCGGCCCCCCCGAGTAAAAAACCGGACGCCGCGGGCCCAGGTCACCGGCTGGTTTTCGCCGCCCCCCCTCCCCTGGCGGAGGCCGCGGCGGCCAGCAGGCGCAAGTTCAGGGTGTTCAGCGCCCTGGCCCCGCCAGACATCCTGCGGATATATCCAGACGCCTCTTGCCCCTTGCCCTCCAGCGTCAGGCTCAGCATCGCCACCTCCGTAAGATATACGTTTTCCCGATTGAAGGGGATCACTTCTTTTGGCAGCAGGGCCATCGCCAAAGGGCCCGCCGTTTTGAAGTCTCGTTTCCCCACCGCCCGATGCAGGCGAGCCCAGCCGCTGGCCTCTTCTGGCATGGCCGCAAAGCATCCGCTGGAGAAAACCGGACCCCACACCCGCTCCATTTCGTTTTCCGAAAGATAGGGCAGAATTGAAAATGCGATCCGATTCAGGGAGTGGATCCACGCCGTCCTGTCCCACTCCCCGGGGCAACTGTGCGTCATGGTGATCAGCACCCGAAGATCCGTGGCCAGCTCCACAGGCAAATGCGAAGAATCCTCCATACCGCCAGACACAACCCCAAGGATGGCCTTGGCGGCCAAGGCGCCGGCGCCCAATCCCAAAAACTTGTTCTCCCCAAGCTCCATTTCGCCGCGCGGGGCCATCCCCTCCAGCGTGGCGACCACATTAGCCGGGTCGCTACGCAGCTCCGCCAGCATGGTGGCCTGGTGTTTCAGATACCTTGCCCTTTCCGCGCCCAGGTCCAGCGTGGGAAAGAAGTCGGAGTTCATATTCAGGCTGTATGAGTTAAACAGGATATTGAGGGACCTTTTGCCGCCCAGCCGGCGCAGCAGCAGGTCGTCCGGTCCCATGATCCCCAGCTTTGCCAGGGAGGCCCGGGTCTCTTCCGATTCGAAAACCTTGCCCGTGGGCAAATCCAGCGGCTTGCCCTTGCGCGCCACGATCAGCAGGTCGGCGTCGTTGGTCAGGTACATGGCGTAATCTTCGTAAGCCGTGGAAATGGCCTTGACCACGCTGGAGAGCAGCTCCGGGTCCATCTCATAAAGCTGCATCCACTGCACCAAAAGCCCCCCCTCCTCCAGGCTCCGGCGGGTTATCTGGTAAAACTCGGCGGAAAAGAGGCCGCCCACGCCGCTGACCCACGGGTTGGAAGGTTCGGAAATGATAATGTCGTATTTGCCGCTGGTGGTGTTGAAAAAGGTTTTTGCGTCCTCTATATGTATCTTGCTGCGAGGATCATTAAACGCCCGTTCCGAGCTTTTGCCGAACTCCCGGGCGCCCTGGGCCATGGCTGGCTCTATCTCTATGGTATCCACCTTCTGGATGGAGGGGATCGACAGCATGGTGTGGCTGGTCACTCCCGTTCCGATGCCCACCACGGCCACAGATCTGGCCGCCGGATGCAGGTCCCACGGCAGCGCCGCCGAAAGCGTCATGGTGACCTCGTCGGCGCCGGGCTCGTAGACCCCCACCGAGGAATCGGGCTTGCCGTTGGTGCTGATTCCCTGAGACGCTCCCTTCTTGCCCGGCTCGGCGATGAAGACGTCCACGGTGGCGTTCTTGCCATCCTTGTGGAAAATAAACTCAATGCCGGAGCGGTAGATCACCCCGTTGCGGAAAACCTGGGAGATCATCTTGAGCCGGTCGAAAT
>Ga0224495_10002007_pt1 | contig 13697 bp, 13 predicted proteins | sample SF_Jul11_sed_USG_FD_168128 | JGI IMG/M metagenome (GOLD analysis project Ga0224495, IMG submission 168128) | Sediment microbial communities from San Francisco Bay, California, United States - SF_Jul11_sed_USGS_4_1 | ecosystem: Environmental > Aquatic > Marine > Sediment | place: USA: California... | reverse complement strand
ACAATCTGCTGCCATAGAGACGAAGCATATTTCCAGGTTCGATTGCTTTTTTTTCAAGTTTGCCAGATACTTTAGAAAGCTCTCTGGGCCGGGGGTTTTTACTTACCTGATCTTTTCTTATCGGGTTACTCTTTTCCCGTACAGCTTCACTTAAAGCACTCGAAAGCTTTGCATTAATACAAATCCGGTGTTTCTCTTTACGAAACCTTTCGTCAAGAGTGTCAAAGGTCCCCTGGATACTGAAAAAAAGATAGACAAACCCCAGATCAATGCTGCACCCAAGTACAAGATATTCCACAACCACACTCTCCAGGCTGGCAAGTACTGCCAGAATATCAGTCTGTGTCAGTGTGCACCCATAACTTATTTTTTCAATCAAATGTGATTTATCCAGCCGCTGAGTCACTTTGGCCTTGGCTACATACTTTCCACTCTTGCTGGCTCCAATAAGCTGGTTCTTCACTAAAATAAACTCCATAATCTTTCTCCTTAAATAAAAAAATGTAAAGCAAAACAAATAGCTTCCTTTTTAATTATAAGCAAAAATGATAAATTATTTCATAAAATCAGTTTTTTCTTTTTAACAATTACTGAAAAATTTATACCAGATTCCCCTGTAATGGAACTTTTAAATAGAGTTAGATTGGCGATAAATGGCTATGCAACTCTATCTGCTCCGAAAAGCACTCCTGAATATGAAAAAATAAAAAATATCTTCTGGCATATTGTAAAATGAACACCTGGGTAATGGTAGAAGTTAACCGGTTTCTCTACCATTCCCTTGACGAAAAGATGAAATGATTAAACCATTTGATCATTTCTACAAACGATGTCTATTTACACCTCTTGTGATTAGCTTACCTGAATAACTATTTTTCCCCGGGCATGCCCCTCTTCCAGATAACGCATTGCATCAGGAAGCTCTGCCAGGCGATATTTTCTGTCTATAACCGGAACCAGTTTACCTGAAGCAAGAAGCTCCCGAAGATACAATAAATTTTCACGATCAGGTTGCGACATCAGGGCTTTTAGTTGTTTACCTTTTTTTTCAGATAAAAGTGGTCCTAAAAAGAGAGCCTGAAACATTTGCCTGTTTGTTCCCCCACTCATTACATATATTCCCTGCGAACTGAGTGATTGTTTATAATACCTGATACAATGATATCCGTTGGCTGCCAGAATGATATCGTATGGAATACCATTCCGGGTGAAATCTTCTTTTTTGTAATCAATCACATGGTCTGCACCAAGTGAACGTACCAGCTCGTGGTTCTGGCTGCTGCAGACAGCGGTTACCTCAGCGCCTGCAATTCTGGCAAGCTGTACGGCAAATGTACCCACCCCTCCTGAGGCCCCGTTGATTAAAACTTTCTGGCTGGGCTTGATCTTTGCAATAGTATAAAGAGCATGCAAGGCAGTGTTTGCGGCAAGGGGAACTGCTGCAGCCTGCTCAAACGATATCCCGGCTGGTTTCAATACCAGAGCCTTTTCATCTGCGCAGGTATATTCAGCAAATCCTCCCCAGCCGCATTCAGCCATATCACCAAACACCTCATCACCTGCTTTAAATAATTTTACATTTTTACCTGTCGCTTCGACGATACCTGCAATGTCTGCACCCAGAATAGTGTTTTTTGGTTTAAATAACCCAAAGGCAAATCGCGCAATAAAAGGTTTTGCCCTCATCAGGTGCCAGTCAGCAGCATTCAATGAGGCGGCATGCACCTTTACCAGAACCTCATTTTCTCCGGGGACGGGCTTTTCAACTTCTTTCAGTTGAAGAACATCCGGTGATCCATATTTTGTAAAAACAATTGCTTTCATAGCTGCCTCCTTACTTGTTAATAAACTTTTCCTTCACTTCTTGATTTTTTGTACATCACCTGCATTATAAAAAGACTACTGCAAGACATCTTTCTCGTTATCATCGGGAACATATTCAAGGAGATCTCCCGGCTGGCAATGAAGCTCCCGGCATATTGCTTCGAGAGTTGACATTCGTATGGCTCTGGCTTTTCCGGTTTTTAAAATAGATAAATTGGCATTTGTCAGGTCTATTCGTGAAGCTAATTCACCTGAAGAAATCTTTCTGTCTGCCATCATCCGGTCTAACCTGAATATTATTGCCATAGGATCTTCCTTTGTATAAAATGCATCATACAGTTAAATCATGCTCTTCCTGCAAAGCTGCTCCGTTTTTAAATACATCCGTCAATATCAGCAATATAATACTCACCAGAAGTGACGAAAAGTTAAACGTTAAAATAGAGAATAGTATCAGTAATTTACTTACTTTCGATATCAGAAGAACATTCGCTTCGTTAAAAACAATATTATTTTTAAAATTAGAAAATATTTTTTGACCTTTTTTAATTATTTTTAACAATAAAAATATTACTGAACTGATGAAGAGCAAAGCTATAATTCTGAAATGAACCGGAGCGCTACTGAAAAACTTCCATGCTTCAGGATCTTTTTTTATTTCAGAATATAATTCAAATTTCATTCTCGAAAAAGCAGATACTCCCGGCTCGAGAACAGGATCAGAAAACATGGCAATAGACAATATAACTCCGATAAAAAAAGCAGCAAGTATCACTAAATACCATGCTGCCACTAAAAATATATGTAAATACGAAGATAAAGATTTTTCACCCAGATATTTCATTTTCTTCTCCTTAAAAGTTTATCGATTCATCTTTCGGGGTTTCGCCTTGCAATAAACAATCTCTGTTTACCTGATATAAACCCGACTGCTTGTTCGTTCAACCTTTCAAAATGAACTTATACAAATAATATCTGTTTGTCAACAAATATTTATTGTTTATCAATAAATTCATAATGATTTATGATAAATTATTATTCTTTTTGTACGTTATTAGAATCACATAAATAAATAGTCTCGTATTTCATAATACAATACCAGATTTTCTTTTTATAATAGAAGTCTGCATTCAATTTCACTTGCAACAATCCAAAAAAGAGCTTCAACATGAGATTTTTGCAATACAGAAAGGTTATACTCAAAACCTTGCCCGGGAGGTTGAAGAAAAAACAAAAGTACTGAATCGAAGCGTAGAGACAATGAATAATGACCTGAGACTTGCCCGCAATATTCAGCAGAATGTTTTGCTTAAGAAAGAACGCTATTTCACATTTCTTCAAATTGCTTCGCTTTATAACCCCCATTCCGAAGTGAGCGGAGACTTTTATGACATTGCAGAAATCAAACCAGAAGTCGTCAGATTTTTTATCGCAGATGTTACAGGGCACGGCTTGCAGGCAGCCCTTGTTACCATGACACTGAAAAGTGAATACGATTTTTTTAAATCAAAAGAGCTGGCTCCCGATCAATTACTTACAGAGCTGAATAAATCTTTCATAGAAAAAGTAAAAGGAGCCAACATTTTTGCCACTGCCTTTATTCTCGATATTCATCATGAAAAGAATCTGGTGGAGTATAGTTCAGCTGGCCATCCACCCCAGATACTGCTTGCATCTACAGAGCATGATAAAGTGAATATTTTAACAACAAAAGGACTACCACTTGGAGTTCTGGAAACGAGCAGATACCTTTCCGGGCAACAACGCATTGAAAAAGGAGCAAGAGCCTACCTCTATACAGATGGAATTACAGAGGCTCATAATGAAGAGCTCCAGGAGTTTGGTTCAGAGAGGTTCGTTGAAGAGATTTTAAAAACCAGAGAAAAATCAGTGGAAACCCAGCTGAGAACTATCCATGAGATTATCTCTTTATTTTCAGGAAAAAGCCCCGTGGCCGATGACCAGACCTTTATTGTAGTTCAATTTCATCCATAAATAGATTTAATAAAATTTAAAAAACTAATCTCTACCCCAAAAGAAAAAATGTATAAATGAATATATGCTATACATACGAAAATAAATAACCACCCTGTCCATAATACAAGAATGTGTATTGCGATGTAGAATTAGTTAATTTGTTTAATGGAAAAATTTGTAAATTCAAACAGAAAAAAAGCTACATTATTTGGAATATTGCTAATACTTGGCATTTTATTTGGAATATTAAATTCAGTGCCTGCCATTGAAAAACCCGATTATCTTACGAAAATAGCAACTATCAGAATTGAAATACTGATTGCCGTATTCTTCCAATCGGCAATGGCCATAACGTATACATTGATTGCAGTGTTGTTGTATCCGATAATCATGAAATATAGCGAAAGTCTGGCGATCAGCTATTTCGGATTCAGGATCATTGGAACTGCATTTCTGTTTGTTGGAATAGCCACGCTCCTCCTTTTGCTTTTCTTGAGTCAGAGTTTAGTTTCAACAGATCAAGCAGATTCACCAGTTTTTCTAACTATTGGGGAACTTTTAAGAACCGGAAGAGATCTCATGAATCATGTGGGCATGATTTTACCATGGAGCACAGGAGGCTTGATACTTTATTATTGTTTTTTTAAAATGAATCTTGTTCCAAAATGGCTTTCAGTCTGGGGTATTGTCAGCTCGTCTTTAACTCTTCTATCAACATTTATGTTCATGTTACATTTTATTCAAATTTTAACTGCTACCTGTTTTATAATCAATATACCTCTTCATTATTCCCTATCAGTTTAAATGGTATCATTTTATTCCCAATGCGCCGCGAGCCATAATCGTTTCCATAGACTGGATAAATTTTTTCTTTTCGTTATTGCTTACAGGCAATAGCCTGTTACTGATAATCCATCAAAAAGAAATAATATCTGAAAATAAAAGTATATTCAGTTTCTACATTTTGCTGGTAATCGTTTGGTTTTCAAGGGTAGTTATAACTATCTTGCATCCATGGAACAAAGACTATCTTTTTATCGATATCCTTCAAATTGTAATTTTTACAATTGTATTCCTGATGCTGTTTTTTCCGATGCTTTATTATTCAAAAAGCCATTAATTGTAAGTTAGATAAATTATGCGACCACATTCGCATTTGCTCTTCGCCTAACAGCCTGATCTTGCGAAAATTATAAAGATTAATTTCTTGTTGATCTGGTCTGCTACGACCATATACAAATGCCAGATAGGCGAAACCATTACCTGTAAAGCTGTCGGGTCTGGTCACAATACAGGTAGCACTTTTCAAGACGGCTTATTGATAACCAAAAACCAGAGCTTGACAAGTTACATAAAATATACACCAGGTTTTAAGTGTTCCATTGTTTGTTGACACTGTTGTAAATTATTATTAATTTTTATTCATATGAAAACAAAAGTCATTACTATTCAACAGATATTATTAAACCTACCCGAAGAGAGATTTGAACCCTTCAATAAACTGCACGAAACAATTGTAAAAAACCTCCCGAAGGGATATGAACCCGCCATTAGCTATGGAGGTATAGGGTATGTAGTTCCGCACAAGCTTTATCCTCATGGTTACCATTGCAAACCTGAAGAACCATTACCTTTTGTAGCCATTGCTTCTCGAAAAGGATCTATTAATTTTTATCACATGGGAATTTATGCTGATCCAGGATTATTAAAATGGTTCGTTGACGAATATCCAAAATACAGCAAACAAAAACTGGATATGGGAAAGAGTTGTGTGCGTTTTAAAAAAATGCAGGAGATACCTTATGAACTCATAGGTAAATTAATAAAAAAAATGAGCGTTAAGGAATGGATCAAAATTTATGAAGATAATCTTGTTCCGAAATCAAAAAAAGAAAGTACCATTGATCTCTCTTGATATAGACGATAGCCTGGCAGACCTTTTCGATTTATTTTAAGAGAATAAGCAGGTTCATCAGAAACTTGTGAACCAGTACAGAACACTAAATGACTGTATAAGATTATTTTAGCTTCTATTTAAATATATTTAAAATGAAATTGTCCTCAAGATCAATTTTCTTCTTCCATGTGAATATAGACTATTCTAAAACTGCAATGTCCCTGGTAATTTGTTTCACTGTTTTTCCGCTGGTTCAAACAAGCAGAACTGTATGCTTTTTAAATTCATCTGATACTTTTCATTTCTGTTAAACTCTCTGCCTGCTTTGGGTGGGAGACTCTTTAGATCTGGTACAATTTAATGATTCGATATCAAATGCACTCTGTTTAAAACAAACTGCATTTGATATCCTGATTTAATGTATTGATTTAAAAACTTAATTGAATTTTTTAAATCAATATTACATTTATCTTCTTTATTTGAGTAATAAGGGGCCTACTACAATTAATAACATTCAAATTTATCAGCAGACATCGTATTGCGTTTTTCTAATTTTTTCTTGTCACCATTGCATTTATTGTCTACGGACCAACTTTTAATATTATATTTCTCTTTCTCTCCCTCTGGCATTATGGCCTCCCAACAAAAACTGGCGTTCGGATTTTCTTTTATCAGTTTTTCCAGTTTTTCCAGATCACAATTGTTGTAAGCTTTTCTTGCAGGAAACACAGATTCCTCTTCTGAAACCTTCCCGGCAGAATACAAAAAGCCGAAGCTTAACAATGAAATTACCCATACATATTTTAAATTTCTCATAACTGATCTCCTTATTTTTTTATATAAATAATTTATCTTATTCAACAAGTCAATAATATTTTAAAATTTTATAAAATATATTTTTAAGCAAATGGAGAATATAGTAATATATTTTTTTGATCGACTATGATACCGGTTTGCTTTCAACCACACGAATACCAAATGTCTCGAAAAGCAACTATCAAAAAATTATTGACGTTGCAGGAAAAGGCACTATATTGATTTATGAATTTCTCATCAGATTTAATTGGTTCAAAAAATAAATGTTCGTCATGTGGCGGAAATTTCCAGATTAGCGCGAAAGTAATTCTCGAGGAAAAAATAGACTGTCCCTACTGTAAAAATACTATTATTTTAGAAAGCAGAGCTCCCGATCAGCAAAATGTAAGAAAATTTGTTTATAAATTGCATGATTTGGATAATGGTTTAGAAATTGCCTTCCAAAGAAAAAGTATACCGACAGAAGAAAGAGAAAAGGCCGGATACCTTGTTATCAGTCTCCCTTTTGCCATTTTATTAGCGGTTAGCATAATTTCAGGGTGGAACAATCTAATAGATCCGAATTTGGACGGGGGTTATCTGGCTTTTATAGCAACAGTAACATTAACAAGCTGGATTCTATCTGTGTATGTGATTATTAAGTCAGTATTCCGACCACGCCTGAGCCTGAATTCATCTGGCTTTGATGGAATCAGTCAAGATAAAAATGTCCATTTTGAAGTAGATTCACTTCAAGGATTCAGTAAATTGCAAAGGTCTAAATATCGGGAAAGTCTTAATATTATTGATGCCCATGACAAGGATAAAGATAAATTTTACCTTCTATTGTTTAAGACTGACGGATCTGTTCAGTTATTAAGCATTCTCGCAGATGATTACTGGATTGATGATCTTGTAGGGTTGTTGAACAAAACGTTAAAAAATATTGTAAATTCAAGATCAGGGGTGCCTCTATTTTCGAATGGTAATCAAGGTAATATAATAGATAAACTCCCGGCGGCATCTCCAGGCTCTGGAAATCGTAAAAAAGCAGGTACCTTTTGCTCTTCAGCGCTAACTCCCCAACAGAATGTTAAACCAAAAACAACTTGTAATTCTTGTGGCGCGGAAAACAATATTCCGCCTCAAATTCAAGTGATTGACTCATATTCTTGCCAGTATTGTGACACTCATATAGACTTAAGAATGCTTGATCATCAAAATATTCTTGATAGAATTACCTCTGGAAAATTACATGTAAAAGAAACAGGCTATGGCGTGTCGTTTTCAGACAAACGTTATCCTTACAAGCATCAAACTACTCCTTTGCATTTCGCTTTTTTATATTTTGGCTTTCTGGTTGCTGTGGGAACATTTTTGATGTTTCTTTTTTCAACCGGAAAAGACGAGTTTCCGTTTAAAAAGACGATGCTTTTTTTTAATGTACTTCCCCTGATTTATTATATAAAAAGTTTTTCTGCACGTGGAGACAGAAAAAACAGTTTTTTTAAAATGGCTAAACTTATGATATTTACCCAGTTTTTACCTTCGTTTGGTTTTGTTGCATATTTTCTGTATCGCATAACTGGCATGATCAATGTATTCAAGATGCATATACGGAAAACAACTCTAATGGAAGGTTATCGGTTTGGTAAAAAAAGCGCGATTTCACTGAGCAATATCCAAACAGCCGCTCTCTTCCGTTGGGATATCTTACAGGTACATTATCCATCTGTTTTAGATAAAACATTGATCATATCACGTGCCGATACTGATAAAAATGGAAATAAAACCGGAACCTGGTCAACCTATGATATGCGCAAAAATGCGATCTGGGGATTTGTGTTATTTATGAATGACAATCAAATGTATACATCACACTATCTTGGAGACATGTTTTCCGCAGAAACCATTGTTCGGTATATAAACAGACAAATATTTGAAAATGGTAAATAACAATAACAACTCAGAAATCTATAAAAATATACACTTTACCCCATTCGTCTTGTGGTTAAAAATTCAGAATATATTAATTAATAATGATTTATGTTAAGCGCGATTTCAGGTTATTAAGTGCCATTGCAGAATATAATATTTTTCATCTGATTTCCCACGTTTTATTAAACACGGTTTTGGCAGCTTTTTCATATTAATACAACGCATGACTGAGATAGCCCATAGATGAAGGTTTTCGAATTTCATGATAATAAAGTTTAATTTTGCGCTCGCCTTGCTGACAGATATTCAGCGATTGATGAGTTACCTCAATAAATATGGGAATGCCCCCCGTAAAGTTAAGGTCGCAAACCGGCGGCTTCTTGTGGTAGCGCTTGGCGCGAAATCTCCTCTTTATCACGGCAAATTTATCCAATTCTCCCGGGGAGAATTGGATAAAAAAATGGAAAAATTAGTCAGTGCGACGGCTCCTTTAAAAACAAATTCGGGGGGCGATCCGATCCCGGGGCAAATTCCATTTGGATTTAAAGTTGAAAATGGGCGGCTGATTAAAGAAAAGAAAGAGCAACAAATAATTATAAAAATACAAAGATGGAAAGTAGAGAATTTATCATTAAGAGAAATAGCCAGAAGGTTAAATCAAGAAAAAGTCCCGGGGAAAAACGGGGGGAGATGGGCGGCGAATACAGTGAAGAAGATTGTTGAAAGAACTTCAAACAACCAATAATAATAAACATATTATTAATGATTGAATTTGACGTAATATTTTAAACCCACAATTTGGCAGATAGGTTGTCGGTTAATTTTCTTAAATGGTAACTTTTAGAATTTATTATCGATAATTTCAGGATAAAATATTTAATGTCTGATAACTATCTCGAAAGAAGCCAGGTCTATAAGGTATTTTTAAAATTTTTAATAACAAATCAAAAGATAGATACTTATAATATTCCTGAATTAAACCACTGGCTTTCAGTAAATGATTTAACTGTAGAACAAGAATATTATCTTCTTAAAATATTATCAAAAGCACAATATTACACTGAAGACCAAATCATATATGGTTATAAATATTTAATTGAAGAATACTTAATTCCTTATATAATTTGCAATTTAACATCTTTAGATTATCCAAAAAATTTTATTAACAATCCTCTTAGTTATTGTGATTTCAACTTTAGAGAAATTCTGGAAAACATATTATTTATTCCATGTCATCAGAGGAGAAGCCTGATGAAAGTGGAAATCATATCTCACGAATATTGACAAAAAATCAAATCATTTCGAATCATCAATTAGCATTCATAAAAAATGCCATAAAATCAAAAGCATGGGAAAAATATAAATACATTGTGATTATAGACGACGGAATTGGTACTGGTCAGCAAATAAAGGATTTCTTAAAAACAGATGAAATGAAACTATTAATGTCTAAATTAGAAAGTCCTAAGTTATTAATTAATACAACTTTACTGGCACATGAAAAAGGTCTTAACCACGTTGATAAAAATATTTTCTCAATATTTTTAGATAAATACGACATCTCTCATAGAGTATTTTCAATTAACTCAATATATTGGGAACGAGGAGAACGCGATAAAGCCCAAAAATGTTTAGGTGACTTAGCTAAAGATAGGGGTCTAAAATTAAGGGGGCGTGATAATCTCGGTTGTTCAATTTTTATATCAAAGACTATACCAAACTGGACTTTACCATTATTTTGGATGAAGACTCCAAATTGGGAGCCACTAGTTCATAGAGGAAATTCTCAATGACAGTTAATCCATTTAAAGCATTTAGAACTGAGCAATTAAATATAAACCCATGGGATTATTTTATTCGATATGATAAAGATGATTCTCTTTTAGGAGATCGCCCTTTGGTTTATGAAGGAGGTCGTGGATCAGGGAAAACAATGTATTTTTATTGTAATTCATGGCTGCCTACCTTAAAGGTTGCAGAAAATAATAATGAAAGCTTGAATGATTTGTTCAGTAAGAGAGTCAATGTAGGTTTTTATCATAAGGTAAACGATACTTTTTTAAAGTCATTTAAAGGGGATCGTTTAGATGAAAATAAGTGGTTAAGTTTATTTGATACATATTTTAATTATATTATAATTAAAGATATAATTTGCTTTCTTGAAACCCTTACAGAGAAAAACTATTTGGAAAAGAGAAAAGTACTAGAAATATTTGACAAAATCTTATCTGAAAAAATTGGGATTGAAAAAGATGAAGAGCATACGTTTCATATATTTCGTAATAAGGTTGACGCAAAACTAGACTTTATTCAATCATTTATAAACAATGATTTAGATATAAATCGCATCATTTTACTAACTCCTAGTCAGTTAATAGATTCTTTGTTGGCAGAGCTTCATGGTCTAAGTGAATTTCAATATACGCAGTTTCATATTTTAATAGATCAATTTGAAACATTGAGCACTGAACAACAAGTCAGAATAAACACTTTAATAAAAAAAAGTGACAGTAAAATCGTTTATAATATTGCTGTAAAAACGTTAGGTCATAAAACCTATGACACTTTGGTCGATGGTGAGGTGATTCAAAGAAAGCATGATTATAGGCACTTCCGTATCGAACAAGATATTGATGAAGAAAAGTATCCTGATTTTTTAAAGTCAATTATAAAAAAAAGATTGGAAGCGTTTATTGCAGGTGATAATGTTGAGGAGTTTACCGATATTAATTACTACCTTGGACAATATGATTTTGATGATGAGTTAAATGAATTATCAAAAAAGGGGGACAGAGTCAATACTCTACGCAACGAGGTTGCAGATTTAATTCGCAAAAACCAAAAAGAGAAAGAAGCAATAGAAGATATTATTGATTCTTTAACAAAATGTGACTTATTGAATTTGAGGTTGCATAAAGCGCTTTTATTGAGAAAAGGTCTCACACCTGAAATTATTTACAAAAACTTCTTAGAATATAATAGTGCAAGTAACAAAACGACTACAGCATATCATAATTGGTTAAACCCTGCAAAACCGAATATTATCGTGTTGTTATGTAGGGAGTTTAGACATCCCAAAAAATACTATGGGTTCAATACATTTACTTACCTCTCCAAAGGTGTTATACGGAATTTTTTAGAATTATGTGAAAACGCCTTTGATATTGCAATAGCGAATGGGTTTTCATTTAATGAACCAAGGCAATTAACTAAAGAAGAACAAAACCGTGCAGCAATTGAAACTAGCAAATCAAATTTGATGGAGCTAAAACAGTTTAGAGGTTATGGTAGACCTTTATTTAATTTCATTATTAACTTAGGGAATTTATTTTATGCAATTCAATGCAACCCGAAGCACACATTAAGTCAATTAAACGTAAATCACTTTAGCATTAAGATTATTGAAAAAGATGAAAAAGTGGAAACACTTCTTAGAATGGCAGAAAAGCATAATGCTCTATTAGTAGACCTTGCGACAAAAGTGGATAAAACAAATTCTCCAGATATTGAAAATTATTTTTTAAATTATTTATTTTGTCCTTATTTTAAAATTGCGTATGGGAAAAAATATAGTATTTCATTAAGTGCTAATGAAATTATGCAACTATCAGAAATGGAAGGAATAAATAATAGAAAATTTTTAAACAGATTTAATTTAGAAGAAGAAATTATAGATCAAGGTACTTTATTTTAGATGTTTAAGCCTTTTTACAGATTAGAAAATATCGTTGAATATTTAAAGAATAATGTAAATATACTTGTGCATGGTCCTTTGAGTACAGAAAGAAATTTGTACATTAAAAACCATATTGTAGAAAGTGAAACTTGCTTACATATTTGCATAGAAAGGGAGCAAAATAATTCTAATTTTGTTCTTAAAGGAAATGGCAAAACTTACATCATACAAGATAAAATTAGTGATTTACCAAAATTATTAAATTCATATAATATAAATAAATCTACAGTTTTATTAGATATTACTAGCTTAGACCAATCAATTTTTTTTTACTTAATAAAATTATTTATAACAAGTATAAAACCGAAGTTTCTATTTTCAGGGTATACAAGTCCAATAAATTACATCAAAAATATTGATAATTTTGAATTAAGTGAATCCCTCCAAGAAAACGGTTCGTTTCCTGGGTTTGCAAGAAGGGAAAATCCTGGTCAAGAAAAAATTATAGTAATAATTTTGGGGTACGAGTCAGGTAGAATAACTCAACTTATTGAATCTATTAGCCCAGACCCTGAAGTTTATATTATAATTTCATACCCAGGAATATCCCCAGAGACTAAGCAAACAATCTTTGAAAAAAATTATATCGAATTAAATAAATTACAATTAGAATCCACGACATATTATGCAAGTTTGAATCACCCATTTGATGTAATTAATATTTTAAAAAGAATTGAAACTGCAAATCCTAAGAAGCAATTATTTGTGGCACCTTTAGGCCCGAGACCGCTGACACTTGGTGCGGCTATTTTTTCGGTATTGAATAATAAAGTAATACCAGTTTACGATTTTCCTCTGGAAAAAACACTTAGAAGTAATGGAATAAAGGACTGCTTCGTTAGTGATTTGTCTTCATTGATTAAAATATTATAAGTAACTATCTTTTGATGTGTCATTAAATATTTTATCCTGTAATTATCGATAATAAATTCTAAAAGTTACCATTTAAGAAAATTAACCGACAACCTATCTGCCAAATTGTGGGTTTAAAATATTACGTCAAATTCAATCGTTAATAATATGTTTATTATTATTGGTTGTTTGAAGTTCTTTCAACAATCTTCTTCACTGTATTAGCCGCCCATCTCCCCCCGTTTTTCCCCGGGACTTTTTCATGATTTAGCCTTCTGGCAATTTCTCTTAATGATAAATTCTCGCCTTTCCATCTTTGTATTTTTCTAATTATTATCTGTTCTTTCTTCTCTTTTACCAGCCGCCCATTTTCGACTCTGTATCCAAAAGGTATTTGCCCCGGGGGAATTGGCTCGCCCGGAGGAGCCGCCGCCTTGGCTAACTTCTCCAGTTTTTTATCCAATTCTCCCGGGGAGAATTGGATAAACTTGCCGTGATAAAGAAGGGAATACACGCCGAGCGCCACAACCAGAAGCCGCCGGTGTGCCGCCTTGGATTTGCGGGGAGCATATATGGGTATAGACGAACCGCGGCTCTCAATAGTGGAGGTCGCGGCCCCCATTTCCCGGATAAAATCCCGGGGTAAATCATATTCAATAGAAAATTTCCTGTCTGCCG
>Ga0224495_10002005_pt1 | contig 13703 bp, 18 predicted proteins | sample SF_Jul11_sed_USG_FD_168128 | JGI IMG/M metagenome (GOLD analysis project Ga0224495, IMG submission 168128) | Sediment microbial communities from San Francisco Bay, California, United States - SF_Jul11_sed_USGS_4_1 | ecosystem: Environmental > Aquatic > Marine > Sediment | place: USA: California... | reverse complement strand
CGTATAGCCGGTCGCGGCGGCGTAGGTCAGGCCCCCAAAAACGATATCCTGATCGTGATCGGTGAAGCCGAATACCAACCCGTCCCGACGCGTGGCCTTCCACAGCGTCGCGAGTGTGACCACCTCGCCGGCCAGGTGTGCGGCGAGGCCAGCAGATACCGAGCGCATTGCCTAGCTCCGCAGCTCGACGACAGGAATGGAGCGCCACTCAAAATTATTCGGCGCCAGAATTGCGCCCCCCATGTCGTCCACGTCGAAGCGCGCCGGCACATCGAGTTCCCCGGACCAGGTTAAGGCGTCCGTCGTTTGCGGGTATTTGCGACCCTGCCCGGTACCGAGCGTGATGGTTTTGCCCGCCGTGTTGGTGGCGAGCGTGAACGTATACGGTCCGGCTCCGGCGACGACGTTGATGGTGTGCGCCAGTCCGTTGACGAGCGCCGCATCCGCGCCAGCAAATCCGCTGAGATAGAGCAATTGCCCAGCCACCAGCGTGCCAGGATTCGTCGCGAGGACTACCTGCGTCGTGGCTCCCGGCGTGATCGAATTCGCCGTCGCACTGGCATCCGCGACGAAGGTCACTATGCCGGTCGTACTATCGATCGCAATCTGCCCGGCACCGGCGCCGATCGTGACCGGCCCGGCGTTACGATATACCGTCACCGCGCCCGCGACGGGCTTCACGATTTTACGATCCTCCGACCCCGCAGCATTCGCGTAGCGTTTGTACAGCTGATACGTCGGCAGTCCCGTCCCAGCTGCCCCCGTGCCGAGGCGGCCCTCGGAACTCGCTACCTGGTAGTCGAGCCAGTCCTTGAACCTGAATCCGTGAGTGCGACCTTTCGCGATACGGAAAAATGCATTGAGTTCGTTAAAGTCTGATTGCGACTTCACTCCGTGCGCGACATCCCATTTGCCGCGGGAGACGGACCATAGCTGATTACGAACCTCATAGCCAGATTCCAGTACCACGACATCGGTTCGATAACCTGGTCCACCGCTTGCGCCGTAGGAAATTCTCGGCGGAAATTGAATCTCCAAGAATGCCATTTAATTTTCCCGCCGCGCCGCGGAGAGCGCGCCACGTATATCGCCGAGGATCTGCCCGCGCGAGCGGCGAAAACTGCCCGCGTCATTCGTCACGACAGTCATATTCACGTTTATGGACCCACCCTTGTTCAGCGCGCCGGGGATGTTCTCCGCTGCGGGTATGATTCGCTCTCCCTGATGCACCACCGCCAGGCCCGTGCGCGGTACGTAGTCAGTTCCCGCCGCGAATCCCTCGATGGGGCCGACGCCGAACGATCCGGCGCCCTGCGTCGCCGCCGAATTGATTGCGGAACTCTCCGCGCCGCTTCCTGCCAACGCGAGGAACAGCGATCCCAATCCACCAGACGGACCGGCCAATCCGGCGAGTCCGCGCCTGATCTCAATGCGGATCAGGTCATTGATGATCGAATCGGCGAGGCTGCGGAAATCCAGTTTCAGCGTGCGCACGAATTTGACGCCGGCATCTTCCATGTTACGAAATGCATTGCTCCAGAGCATTTCTGACTGTTCGGCAGCATTGGTGGCGTGGTCCACGTAATCATTGAATGCATTGCGCGTGCCAGTAGACCACGACCGTTCGGCCGCTCGACGCGCGTCTATCAGATCGAGCATCAATTGCTTGGTGCGTTCGGCTTCCTCGCTGATCAGCCGGAATTGCTCTGGAAACAATTCTGCGTTTAGCCTCGACTGCTCCTCCTCTGCGGCCAAATCAAGATTGCGCGCGAGCGTCAACTTTTCGATCTCCTCCTTGGTCCTGCCGATCAAGGAAATCTGGAATTGCCCATCCTGCAACGCCTTCGAATTGGTTTCATTGAATCCAGCTTGCGCGGCATTGGCCTGCTCCTCGGCAGCCAGGTATTCCTTCAGTCCGTCCACCATCGCTGCATTCACGGCGAGCATGCCGTGATAGAGATCGATCTTCTTGGCGAGCGCAATCAATTCGTCTTTGTGCGCTGGCGTGAGTTCGCGCAGACTTCCCTTCATCGTCTCGTACATCACGAGACTGACCTGCCCTGCATTGGTGAGCGAGAAATACTGTTTTTCCAACCCCTGCAATGCACTCGTGAAGCGCTTCATTTCGGCTTCATCGCCGCCAGTGATCTTCGGCTTGAAGGTCGCTTGCTTGCGTTGTGCCGCGCCCTGGCTCTGCGTGCCAAATCGAAGGATGGTCTGTTCCCAGGCATCCAGTTGCGCGCGCGCTTTCTCTGCGTCCTCTTTCATCAGATCGCCGATGCCGCCCGCTCCGAATGCGCGCTTGATCTCTGCCACGGCGCCGGGGAAGTCGGCGCGCATCGCGCTGAAATACGCTTGCCAGGCCGCGACAATTTGCGCGGTGATGCCAACGATTTCGTTACCTGTCTGCTTCAAAACGTATATGACATTGCCGCCGAGGATGACGATGACCTTCAGCACTTCGCCAAGCGGGCTCAACGAATCGTTTAGCCTTTCGACTCCGGCTTGCGTTCTATCGATATCGCCGCTCATGCTGTCCTCGGCGAATAACTTTGCCATTTCGGAGAGAACCGGCAAAACGTTGTTCAGCAATCTGATGCCGATTGCAGACATCGATTTACTGAGCCGCGTCATGCTGTCATTGAACACTTCCGCCTGATGCGCGGATTCGCTCGTGACCGGATTGAGTCGCTGCCCCTCGGCGATCATCGTGGCAATCGCCGCGCTGCCCTCGTTCAGCATCGGGATCATGTCCAGCCCAGCCTTGCCGAATAGCTTCACGGCAAGCGCAGATTTGGTCGCGCCGTCATCCATCGCCGCGAATTTATCGGCAACCCCGAGCATCACGGCGTCTGTCGATCTCAGCGTACCATCGACGTTTTGTACCTCGATTCCTAGCGTCGCAAAATTGCGCTTTGATTCGAGCAGTCCGGAGGCCGCATCGAACATCTGCGACGACAGCGATTTCACGCCCTTCGTGAATGCTTCATTGGAGACACCGGCCAGTTGCGCCGCATGCTGCCAGCCGACCAACTCCTCGACAGAAATATTCAATTTCTGCGAAAGCTTCGCTAACGCGTCCTGTGATTCCAGGGCGCCCTTAACCAGACGCACGAGACCGATCGCGCCGAGCCCAATACCCAACGCTCCCAGCGCAGCCTTCGCACCGGCCACAGCGCCTTCAATGCCGCGCATTGTATTGCCCACCATGCCCTTCGCCTTATTCATGTCATCGGCGAGGCGAGCCAGGTTCGCAAGCATTTGTATTTCGAGGGTGCCCGCAATCATCAGCCGCCCCCCATCCGCGATCGCATAACACTCCTGATCTTCATTGCTATGGCCTCGCGGTTGTCTTGCGTCATCGCGTCATCGCTCCACGGCGCAGCGCGATCGTATTTACGTGCGGCAATCGACTCAAATAGATAATCATTGGAGAGGCTGCGCAATGTACGCGCCTCCCAGGGCTGTAATTCAATGCCCGTGTTCTCCTGCCACGCACGCAATTCGCAGTGCGTAATCGGGCCATCGCCAATCATTGGCCCAATTTCCCATAGGTAGCCAATGAGATATGCCCCGCCAGCAATAGGCGGCATGGGCGGCTCATACTTGTCATCGTGCCTATCCGCCCGCAACTGCTTGAGGCGTGAGCGTGGCTGCTCTGTTTCTTTGTCGCGTCGCTCTAGCGTTGTATTCAGCCACGCGCTTTGCCGGACATAAACACTCAGGGCTTCGCGGAGCCCGGCGTAAAATTTGCCGTGTTGCGCGCGAATGTCTCTGCCTGCTCCGCAATGTGACTGAGTTTCGGGTTTCCGTAGATTTCTCGCAGCAAGTCTTCGCCCGTCGAATCTTGGTCGCTGTCGATATTCTCGACGTCCTTTGTCACGGTGATCAAAAAGTCTGTGCGCTCCTCGGTGATTTCCGCGGCGGTCATTTTCATCTGGCCTTTGCGCTGGTATCGCGCCAGCGCCTTGTTCTGCCGTTCTGCCGTAGCTTTCGCGAATTGCTTGGTGCCAGGACCGTACAGGACAATCCTCATTGGCTTCGTCGTGTCCGGTTCGCCGTTCGTCTCGGAATACATCAACTCATCGTTTCCGTCTCGCAGGTGCAGGATGGCGACATCGATTAACTCGTGCTTGGTCAGGCTCGACATGGTGATTTCCTTTCTCGGGAAGTGGTGCCCGCGCCCAGCCCATGCGTCCCCGAGAAAGGGACGACACAGGCCGGGCCGGTGCTCAGTGGCGTTAGACGCCGATGATTGCGATCGTGTAAGTCACGCTGGTTCCGGCCCCGCCGTTCAGCACCTTCAGCATGTCGGCGGTGGTAGCGGTGACTGGAAACCCGTTGTTGTCGGGCGCGACAGCGACCAGCATTCCGCCCGGCTTGATTGCGGCGGTGTGCGCCGCGGCACCGAAGAACATCAGGCACGCCGCAGTCGCGTGGTTGCCGATCACTACGTCGTTGACATTTGCGGCGTCTGCAATGACCACGATAGCCTTGAGCTTGGTGAACGTGATCACGTTGCCGAAGGCATCAACCAGCACGCCGGCCAAGTCCAGGTTTTCACTCGCACTCGCGGTAAGCGTGCGAGTGTCGGTCCACAACTGCTTTGCCTGATTCGCGCCGGTTCCGTCGGTAAGGTTGTGGGTCGGCGAAAAACTCACCGGATATTGCGCGCTGCCAACGTCGAGGCTGTTGGCGAACAGCCCTTGAATACTAAGCGCGACTTGCACCGCCAAAGAGGTGGCCATGTCCGCTTACGCGCCAAGTACTTCGACGATCGACACGTCGGTATTCGACGTTGTGATCGCAATCGATGCCGATGCGGAGGTCGTCGCGTTCTTGTCGCCGATCTTGACCTTCCACGACTTGACGAGACCCTGGAAGTAATACTTGTCGAGTGGGCCGACCGTCGTGGTGATCAGGAACGCGTAAAACGCCGTCGAGTTTTCAGCGGCCTTCATCAGCACTTGACCCGCGTCGTCGGTATCGAGTGCGAGTTCCAGGGTCATCTCCCCTGGATCGAATCCGGTCTTGATCTTTTGCGCACCCTTCAGGGCGACAGGCGTATGACTGTTGATGTTCCACTCGCGACCAAAATCGCCGATGTTCGTGATCTCGCCGACGGTGGTGTAACTCAGGGCCGCATAACCGGCCGAGTCAAAGGTCGCCGGAACACCGGCCGAGATTTTCAGGGTGCTGGTGGCTGATGCTTTTGCGCTCATGGCTGGGCTTCCTTTCGGGTTACAAAAAAAAGCCACCCCAAAGGTGGCCGACGTGCTGCGGACAAAAAAGAAAGCCGCCCGGAGGCGGCTTGAATGAGGTCTTACTGCTCTACGGCTGCTGAAACCTCACAAGAAAATCTCTCGACTGCTGGTAAATCCCGGCGTCGTGATCCTCGATATCGGGGCCGACGCCTTCAGGCGTGATGCACTCCACGGCTACCCCGTTCACTGTTCCGCGGGAAACAGGCAGAGCTTTGCGCACGAGGTCTAGGATCTCCGCTCGATCCGCGTAGCTCTTGGCGTGTGCCGTGACTTGAATCCGGCTCGTCGCGAGTAACTGCGCGTCATCCACCGCAATCGAGGTGTGCTCGGTCGTGCTGATGTGCGTCACGCCGACCGCCGGCATCACACCGAGCGGGATGACTCCGGCGACGATGCTTTCTGCAGGAACCTTTGCGAGCAGCGGCGCATTGTTCGCGAGCAGGTAACTGACTGCTTTGACGGCGAGCATTTACCGGCGGCGACGCCTGCTCGTTGCTTCGCTGTCCGCGTCGGTGTCGGTGGTGGTGGTGTCGGTCACGGCCTCTGCGACAGCCTCGGCAACGACTTCGACCGGCTGAGCCTCCTCGACGACCGGAATCACTTCTTCCGCCATCGCCGAACCCACGAACAACCGGCCGCGCTCGTCGTCCACGTCGTATTCCCGGCCGAGCTGGTACGGCCCCATCGGAACACCATCCACCTTGCTGCCGATCGCCTTCGTGATTCTGATTCTCATGATTCGTTCTCCGCAGAAATTTCAACCGCTGATGTGTCGAGACCGTGTTTCGTGACCAGACGCTTCTTGATGTACTCGCCAGTCGCCACGACTGCGGCAGAGGCTTGGCTATCGAGTGCCGGGCGCATGAATGGCTTTGCCTTAAATCCAGGGTGAGCAATAGACTGATAGAGTCCACCGCCAATCGCCAGTGCTTTTCCCTTTTGCGCCCTGATAACGTGCGCGACAGCTCCGGTGAATTCAAGCATGTGCGCGATGAACGCGTGCTTGCCGCCTGCTTTCAGGTACGCCATCACAATTTTGCCTTTGCGACGGGTGCCGACTCTCAGACCATTCGACACTTCTCCGGAAATCGAATGCACCCCGGCCTTGGCAACAGGCTTGATGACATTCATCCCAGCGCGCAACCCCCCGCGCATGACATTCGCCTCCATCTTCGCGGGCAGTTCATCGAGGAACTTCTGTAAGTCGGCGAGGCCCTTGACGTGGGTAGTATCGTTCACGGCCTGTATTCCTCGCACATGACTTCGCAGTACTCGTGTCGCCCGATCTCAGCCGGGCCACCGATGATGTTAAATATCCTGTCCGTCGCGCCCCTGATCGTGACCCGCATATCGGAGGTCACATCCGACCGATACCGAAACCTGATCCGCGTCCGGTTCTTCGCAGTGGCAAGGCCCTGCTCGACCGCCTCAGAGCGGCTTGGCAGTTCGTCTACCACCTCGGCCCAAACGGTCGCGAGCAGCGCCCAGGTCGTTACCACTGCGCCGTAGCTGTCCTTGGTAATGGTCGGCCGCTCGATGCCGATACGCCGGTCGAGAACTACAGCCTTGACCACACGCGCTCCGCGTCCAAGAGACCGTTCGCGTACTCAGGCATCTCCACACCGCCGGGCCGAATGGCGTCGATACGCAGCAACAGCCATTGCCGAATCACGTCCGGCACCGCGCTCGAGGCATCCCCATACCCACCGATAAAGCGCACCGTCACGGCGTTGTTTTGCTGCCTCGCGCTCGGCCAGGACACACCGTAAGCCGGGGCTATCCGGGCCGGGATGGTCTTGGCGTCTACGAGGTACTGATTCACGGCAAGCGTCTGCGTCACCCCGGCAGTGTCTACATAAGCAATGCTCTCCACCGATTGCAGGGGCGGCAACATGAACTCATACCTGCTGACGTACTCGGTCAGCCTTTCGTTCTCGCCGCGCGGAAAATTGTCGAAGTAGGCGTCGAGCGTCTGCGTGATCAGATACCTGCCGAGTTCCTTCTCCGCATCCAACCTCGCGGCCTTGATGAGCCGCGACCATTCTGGATCGGCGGTCGTGTTCGTGCTCGGCGCCTGCGCCCCCAGGGAGGCATCCGCAATGTTGTCGGTGTAGGTCGTCGTCGTGTTATCGGCGATGCTTGCCAGCAGGAGATACGTTGAGCCTCCCGCCGTCGTTCTGTATAGCTTCCTGCCCGTGACCGATGCGCCGCCAAGCGGAATGCCAGATAGCGCTACCTGTCCATGTCCTGCGTCTGCCGTGACCGCTGCCGACACCGCGCCGGCTTGTGTCTCGCCTGCCGCCGTGGTGAACGTCGCCAGATACCGATGCACGCCGGTATTGACGTTGCCGGCCGCCGTAATAAGCACCGCCGTAACGGCGCCAGGCGCGGGTTCCTGGTTGCTCGCGTCAACTCTGCAATGGGCAAGCGCCTCGGCAATAGAGACTGGCTCGACTGCCGGCGCGGTGTAGACAACGATGGTCATTTGCGCTTCAGGTGCCCGGTTTGCTTGCCATCGGTGACGATGGCCTTGTTTTCGATCTCTGCCGTACTGGTTGCCAACCTCGCCCACCCGGCCGACACGGCAAGCGGGGCTAGCCAGTCGGACAACTCGCGCTTGGTGCCGGCCACGAATTGCTCTGTGTGCGTGCCGTCTTGCGACCCCGGAAAATCCTTGAGAATTTCATAGAGCATCATCAGCCCTTTGTCGTTTGGTGTTGCTTTGCGATCGGGGCAGAATGGTCGTAGTTCTTTTCGATTTCCGCCGCGCTGGGAAGCGTTTCCCGTGGAACAAAACCGAGCTTCAGCATCCCGTTTTCCTGCATGTTGAAAGCCACATCCAGCGTGTCGTAGCCGTACAGCCGCGATTCGCGTGGATAGCAAGCGTCCATCAACGTCGAGGTCTTTGGCAGGTTGATCTTTATTCCTCGCGCGTGCGCCTGGCCGAGCCAGAATTCCACGCAAGCCCTTCCTTTTTCCGCGTCGTGAACGTTTGGATAGGTGAAGTCCATCCCGAAAACGCTTATTGCGCGCGCCCCGATATGGATTGCAAAGGCGATTGCATAGGCCGCCGTCGAGTTGAAGTAGTCATGCCCGACGTTGTTCAACACATCTTCCAGCGGATATTCGACAAGCGCCGGGTAATCAGGGTGCGCCCTGCTCGTGACAACCGGAACCTTGCTCGTCTTGACCCACTTCAGCATCGCCGCAATGTTCGATGCCGGTGCAGCTGCCGCGCGGATCTCCTGAATCCGCACATCGTCCATGTGGAAAACCAGATCGCAGGCGAACACATCGCCCAGCGCGTTAATCGTCCACGTCTCGTCGCAGAAGTTCGACCGCCCGCCGTTCCTCTTGGTCTTTTCGAGGTACTGGTCGAGCGATGGCCCAAGCCCGAGGATTGCAATGTGCTTTCCCCGTTCCTTCTCCTCTGTTGGTAGTTCGCAGCGCTCGCAAACCGCGATCAGCGTGCGCCCATTCACATTTGGCTCGACCTCCGATTCAGGGCCTTCCTGCCCGTGCCATTCGCTTGCAGCCCAGCCGCATTCCCGCAGCAGCATCGCGAATTGGTGCTTGGTGTAGTGGCGATGATGGAAGGCATACACCTTCCCCGGCTCAAATTCATACGGCATTACTTCTTCGTTCGGCACGCTCGCCAAGAGGGCCGGCGCCGCTTCGCGCAACGTCTTCAGGAGCGTGCGCGGATCTTCCAGGTGCTCGATTGTCTCAAATGAGATCGCAACATCGCACTGATAATCGCCTTTTGGGCAATTCCCGTTATCGATTCCAAATGCCGCGCCGTGTTTGGCGTAGTGCTCTACGGCGTAGTCGATCGCCTCCGCGTCGATATCAAGCCCCGTTGCTGTGTGCCCCGCCGCCGCGAGGATGTCGGTTCCATACCCAACCCCACACGCAAAGTCGATCACGCGCGAGCCTGCCGGGATGGTTTTTGCTGCCCACTGATACCGCGCTACGTGGTCCCGCCGGATTCCTTCAATGGTCGGTGCTACTTGGCGTTCGCCTTCGTTCATATCGTCCTCTCACCAGGATTGAAAAGTGCCGAGTTGCACGGCGCCGCGCGGGTGAGCACGCGACCTATTCCTTGGAACTGTTACGGGTTGGCCTGCGGCGCGAGGTTCGGGCTGTGCAGGATCGCCGCCACACCGACGCAGCCGACCGAGGTCACGCCGGTTGACACCGTATCCGCCGAGACGTAGCGCTTCGAGCCCTTGTAGCCGATGCGCTTGGTCACTTCCTTGGTGGTGCCGGCAGTCCTCGGCGTAGCAGCGGGAAGGCTGGCAAGCGCCTCGGTGCCGATCAGGTTGCCATCGGCGACGCTGGTCATGGTTCCCGTCACGTCGCCCTCTTTCACGACAAGCGTTACGACGGTGCCGGTCGTGGTCACTGCGCCGTAGGAGACGAGCAGTTCCACGCCACCGTAGCCCTGGCGATCGACCACAACGCCGGTCTTGGTGCCATTGGCGCCGATCGCGATGGGCGCGACCACGGTTTTCGTGCGCATGTTGCTGTGCAGATCGTTCATGATTCAATTCCTTTCTAGTGGATAAGACGTTTGCTTTCCGCAATAAAAAAGGCCCGCCGAAGCGGGCCTCCCTCTCTTGCTGCTTGCTGCCTGCTGCTAGGCGCCGGTAACGAACGCCATCAACTTGACGGCCTCGAAGTTCACGATCCCGCCGCCGAAACGGCGCCGGAAGTTGAACTTGGTCTGACCCTTCAGGGTGATGTTGTCGCGAATCAGCGTGGTGCCGGCGCGGTTGACGATCTTGTAGGCCCGCTTGAAGTTGCCATAGGCGAGCGAGTAAGACCCCGCACCCAGGGCCGGCATGTTGTCATCGATCTCGACCGGAGAGCCGAGGAAGCGCCCACCAAAGGCCGCCGCCGGGTCGGGCTGCCAGAGGTAGTAACTGCCGCTGCCGTCCTTCATCTGGCGCATGACGCCAAGCGTGGTGTCATTCGTGAGCCAGGCCGCGCCGGGACGGTACTGCGCCTTGAGCGCGTGCTGGAGGCTAACGACGCGATCCGACGGGGCAACAGACATGAATGCCGCCGACTTGCCCGAGCGGATGTAGCCGACACTACCCCATGCGTAGGCCGAGTTGTGGACGTTGGTGTAGGCAGTGATGCCTCGCGCGCCGGCCACGCCGTTGCCGGTGATGTACTCGGCGTTCGCACCCTCGGCAAAGCCGATTGCCGCCTCGTTTGCCAGATCGGCCTCAAGGTCGATGCGCGCATCCTCCAGGGTCTCGTTGAAAACCCACGGCTCCACCTCGGCCGGGAAAACCTCGATCTCGACGCGATCGAATTTCGGCTCGGTGGTTTCGCCGCCCGTCCCGCCGTTTGCAACCCGGCGCATTGACATGCCGGAGGTTTTGACGAGCTTCTGCCACTTCTGGGTGCCGATGGTGATGGTATCTGCCAAGCGCGCCATTGCGCCCATCGTCTGCGCGATTCTGTCGATGGCGGCGTCCATTTCCGGAAGCACGAGATATCCGCCCTCCGGGTCGGTGCCGGAGTTCATCGCCTTGCGGCCAAGTTCTTTCAAGGCGCGGCCGTCGCCCTCCCCGGTGCGCAGGTACGCATCGAACGCTTTGCGATACTCGGCCTGCTCGGGGGTGATGTCCTTGTCGCCGCCGGCTTGCGGGCGACCGGCCTTCTTCTCGACCTCGGTCATTTGCTTGCCGATCGCCGCCAAGTCGGCGTTGATCTTGTCAACCTTCTCGGTCAACTCTGCGGGCGCGTAGCCCTTGGCTTCGATGGCCTTGATGCGCTCGTCGTTCGCCTTTTTGAAGGCGTCCCACGCCTTACCTTGATCTTCGATCAGTGTGGCGAGATCCTTGATTTCCATGATGCGTCCTTTCTGTGATGTGGGTGCGGCCTATGCGGCCAGCGCTGCGCCTCGGCTATTCAATGCCTTGGCAAGTTCCTGCATTGCGCCCTCATCAGCATCACGCTGTCCAAGGCTTTTGATACGGGCAATGAGCGCCCGCGCTTCCGTGCGAGAAAAGCCTGCATCGCGCAGATACCTTTCGGCGCCCTTCAAATCTTCGATAACCTCGATGGTTTTCACGCCCTGCACGCGGGCGGCATCGTTGGCGGGAAATGTCACCAACGACACTTCCCATAAATCGAGCTTCTTCAACGTTGTGATTCCCGTCACGCGGTCGAAGCTGTCCTCGCGCGTCATGAACCCGATCGATAGCCCGTTGATGGCAGGGCGAGGCTTCATGGTCATCAACTCGTAGGCTTCCGCGCCACGCACCGTCTTTAGCGCAAGCTGGCCGGATACCTTGAGTCCGACCTGGTCCTCGCTCATCTCCATGTAGGCGCCAAGCGGCTCCGCGCTGCGATGCTGCCAGAGCATTGCGGGCAATGTCCCGGCCGCTTTGTGCGCGGCCAGCGAATCAGCAAAGGCGCCCGGGGCGACGATTTCGTCGTATGAATCCTTCACGCCAAACACCGACCCGTAGCCGTGGAACGTGCCGTCTGAGCTGATGGATTTCAGTTCGAACGGAAAGTCAATCGTCTTGTTCATGGCGTTCCTTTCGGTTCTGGCGCCGGCACTGCGCCAACGATGTTTGCCGGAATGCGCAGCTTGTCGCTCGCCGGATCTGAGTCGGGATTCATGTCGAGCAACGATCGGCCTTCGTTCGGGGTCATGATTCCGCCATTCGTGTAACCGAGAATCACGTCTTTCTGATTTGTGATTGAGCCGCGCAGAAGTCCCGTGTCCACAAAACACGCATAGAGGCCGTCTTTCCTGTCGGCCTCGGTCAAGAGATTCTTGTCGATTGACTGCTCGATTCGCATGTACTGCGGCGCGAGCGTATGCACTACATGCGCGAGAAACATCTGCTCCGCGCTCGCGTAGGTCGTGTTCTTCGACTCCGCAAAAATCATGATCGGGTTCACGTTGAAGTGCCGGCAAATCTCCTCAACCTGGAAGCGCCGCGTTTCCAGCGTCTGCGCATCGACGCCCGTCATGCTGGTGTTCAGCCACTTTGCGCCACGATCCAAGATCATGGCCTTGCCGGCGTTCTCGACCCCGCCAATTTCTGCGTCAACCCAATCTTTCAGGGCCTTGTACTTGTCCGACGGTAGCGTGCCTTCAACCGCGTAGGCACCAGACGCCCGAACGCCATTTCGCTGCATCCGCGACTGCTGCTCCTCGGTCGCCATCGCCAAACCGATCGCTTCACGCGCCAAGCGCACGGACTCAAGGCCCATCCAGCTATTCCAGGATGGCCCTTTCAGGTGCCAAATTGCCTTGGCCGGAAACGGCTGCTCCGCGCCGCTATTTCCCTTCACGAAATAATCGATTGACCAGTCATCGTTCTGAACCGCCCTCACCCTACCAGGCTCGAAAGGGATCAGTTCCATGATCCCGGAACGGTTCGATCTGTTGATAAACGAGTAATGATTGCCCGCCAAATCAAGGTGCAACGAGATCGTTTCGCGGTATTCAAAGCTCGTTTGCCAGTCGTTTGGGCTGGTTTTGAGCAGCGAATAAAGCGGATGATCCTTTGCGGGTAGCTTTGTCCTGCCGTCCTCCGACTCCCTCAACAATTTGAGAGGCACTTGCGCCAAACCGTTCGCGCGCACGCGAAGGCAGGCCATTACCGCGGCGACTTCAATCGCCGTGCCAACATTGATGGTCTTGCCGCTCTTACTGAGCGCTCCACCCCATCCGGCAATCGCGCGCAGGATGTCGTAATTTGCTGCCGACTTCCGCGCAAACGCTTCAGCAAGCGCCCCCATTACCTACCCGCCAATTTCAGCCCGGCGACGATCAACAGCGCGCCGGCCACAACGAAACCGGCTGGCGCATAGGCGAGCCACACACCATAGGACACGCTCGCCGCGCCGGCTATCATCATGGCGTCAGGTAGTTGCTTGAGCAGGCTCATGGGCTTCCCAAAATGAGCGGCCCGACCCGGCCGGATTCAACGACATCAACGCCACCGCCGAAAACAGCGCCATCAACGGGTCGATCTTTGCCCACCCCGACGCCTGTTTCGTGATCAGCATGGCGTTTCCCTTCGGCTCTATCTTGGCGTTCGCGACACACCATGCCATCAGCGCCGACCCTGCATGCACCAGTACGCCCTCGGCGAGCTTTCTTTCGGCCGTCTTGATCGCGCCCGACAACTTCCAGCCCTGCGAAATACCAATGATCACGTCGTATTCTTTGCCGTCTGGCCCCATCGCGCGCTGCGGAACCTCTGCCTCGACGAGTGCATCCAGCACGCCGCCGATTCCCGCCGGGTCAACACCGACTTTATCGAGCAGTCCCGCTCCGTAAATCTCAGCGACTATCGAGGCGACTTCGGTCACGTCCTCACCGATGTGCTTGACGATTGTCAGGTCGCCGTCGCGCTCAAAATCCTTGAACCGCGCGGCCTCGGATTTTCTGCGCTCCAG
>Ga0224495_10002004_pt1 | contig 13704 bp, 9 predicted proteins | sample SF_Jul11_sed_USG_FD_168128 | JGI IMG/M metagenome (GOLD analysis project Ga0224495, IMG submission 168128) | Sediment microbial communities from San Francisco Bay, California, United States - SF_Jul11_sed_USGS_4_1 | ecosystem: Environmental > Aquatic > Marine > Sediment | place: USA: California... | reverse complement strand
TGTAGAACTGCGCCAGCGCCCCCACAGCCCGGCCGCTTGCGTTCATGAAAGTCTGCGGTTTGAACAGCAACATCTCACGACCATGCAACTGGCCGCGCGCAGCCAAGCCGTGAAACCTGGTCTCGTTCCTGAAATCGAGCTTTTGTGTGTGCGCCAACCCGTTTACCCACCAGAAACCGGCGTTATGCCGAGTGGCTTCATATTCGCGCCCGGGATTGCCCAGACCAACTATCAAACGTATCACTGCCATCGTTCATCCCAATAACGGCCCTTCATCCACGAATCCTTGCAAACTTTCGCATTGCGCGAATTGTCAGCTACCCATTTTCGTGTTGTCCCAATCTTTTGTGGACAACTGATTCTACAGACTCATGACTTCAAAATGAAAAACCCGCCATGCCTGTATCAGCCATGGCGGGTTTTACAAGAATGATACCTTGTTTACTTCTTGCCTTCCTTTGCCGCCGGAGCAGCGGCAGGAGCTGCAGCTGGTGTCGCAGGCGCCGAAGTTGCAGCGGCAGCTTCCGCCTCAGCCTCGGCTTCAGCTTCAACCATACCGCGCGGCACTTGCACTACAGCCACTACAGCCTCTGCAGTATGCGCTCCGTGCGTGGCAATCTCGACACCGTTTGGCAGTTTCAGGTCGGATACGTGCACGGAATGTCCCAGTTCCAGTTTACCCAGGTCAACCTCGATGAATGCTGGCAGGTCCTTGGGCAGACAGGTGATATCCAGCTCGTGGATCACATGGCTGATCTTGCCGCCGCCGAGCTTCACGCCTGGCGCGATCTCTTCGTTGACAAAATGCAACGGCACCTTGATATGCATCTTCTTCTTCGCATCCACGCGCTGAAAGTCTATGTGTTGCACTTGCTGGCGGAACGGGTGCATCACAAAATCGCGCAGCAGCACAGACTCCTTCTTGCCTTCGAGGTTCAAAGTCAGAATGGAAGCATGAAAAGCCTCATTGCGCAGTTTGTAATAAATATCATTGTGTTCCATCTCGATAAGATTTGTATCGCCCACGCCATACACAACACCTGGCACGCGGCCGGCGTTACGCAGACGGCGGCTCGCACCCGTACCTTGCGCCTTACGAATTGTTGCATTGATTTCGATTGTCATTTCACTTCTCCAAAAAACAGAATCATCCGCGACCAGATGACCCTTATGTTGCAACAGTCAACATGACTGCCGCTGATCCTTGGCTGCATATCCTACTCGGTGAAAAGCGAACTGACCGACTCTTCACTGTTAATGCGCCGTATCGTCTCTGCGAGCAACTCAGCCGTGCTCAACTGGCGTATGCGCTTGCAGTTGCGCGCCGCCTCGTTCAACGGGATGGTATCGGTGACAACCAGTTCATCCATCGCCGAATTATTGATGCGTTCGATCGCCGGACCGGACAACACCGCATGGGTGCAATATGCCAGCACCCGGGACGCTCCTTTTTCCTTGAGTGCATTTGCCGCCTCGCACAGCGTGTTGGCGGTATCCACCATGTCATCCATGATCAGACAGGTGCGCCCCGCCACATCCCCGATGATGTTCATCACCTTCGCAACACCAGGCTTGGGGCGGCGCTTGTCGATGATCGCCAGATCCGCCTCCAGTTGCTTCGCCAGGGCGCGTGCCCGAACCACGCCGCCCACGTCCGGCGATACCACGATCAGGTTCGGGTAATCGTGCTTCCACACATCCGACAGCAAGATCGGGCTGGCGTAGATGTTGTCTACCGGTATATCGAAAAAACCCTGAATCTGGTCGGAGTGCAAATCCATCGTCAGCAGGCGATCCACACCCGCACTGGAAAGCATGTCGGCCACAAGTTTGGCTGTTATCGCAACCCGTGCCGAGCGCAGCCGGCGATCCTGGCGCGCATAGCCGAAATACGGCATTGCAGCGGTGATGCGTCCTGCGGAAGCCCGCTTCAGCGCATCCACCATCACCAGCACTTCCATCAAATTGTCATTGGTCGGCGCGCAAGTAGATTGCAGCACGAACACGTCCCTGCCGCGCACGTTCTCGAGCAACTCGATCATCACCTCGCCATCGGAGAAACGTCCAACCTTGGCGCGACCGAGATGGATGTTCAGATGCTGCGTAACCGCTTCAGCGAGCTTACGATTGGCGCTACCGGTGAACACCATCAATCTGTCATAGGACACGTGCGACCCCTTACAGAATCAAAAATTGCCCTAGCCACGACCCCGAGGTTTCGGACTTTCGTTTCGCCCCAATGAGCCTGAGCCGAAACTGCGTATTGGCTGGGGAGGCAGGGATCGAACCTGCGAATGCCGGAATCAAAATCCGGTGCCTTACCACTTGGCGACTCCCCAAAAACCCTTAATCCGGCACCCAATCATGCAACGGATGCCTTGCCAAACCTTGCACCACTGCTCCGCGCATCCCGTGCGGCAACTGCGTCAGTACAGTTTCTGCCTGGTAGCGGCTGGCGAATTCGGCAAATACGCACGCTCCCGATCCGGTCATCATCGCTTTACCGAATTTGTCCAACCGAGCCATGTAATTCGACACTTCCGGGTAGAGGCCACACACCACAGGCTGCAGATCGTTGCGAAGCGGCTGCTCTGTTTGCCCCTTCAAAAGGGCGCGCATTGTGATGGAAACCGTATCCCGTGTCAATTCCGGATGCGCGAAAATCCGCGCTGTAGGCACCTGTACCGGCGGGAAAAGCACCACATACCATGCATCCCCCAACGGGTAAGCCTGCAGATGTTCGCCGACTCCTTCGGCAAACGCGTTTTCTCCGAACACGAACACCGGCACATCCGCGCCCAATCGAAGACCGAGTTGCATCAATCGCGCGCGCGTCAGGCCCAGCGACCACAAGCGATTCAGCGCGATCAGGGTGGTCGCCGCGTCCGAACTGCCCCCGCCCAGGCCGCCGCCCAACGGGATGCGCTTCTCGACCGCAATATCCGCGCCCAACGCGCAACCAGTCTCGCTTTGCAACAGGCGCGCGGCACGCACGCACAGATCATCATCTTCTGCCACGCCCTCGACGGCATTGGTGCGCCGCACCTCGCCGTCTTCGCGCAGGCTGAAGTGCAGCGTGTCGTGCAGGTCGATGAAACGGAACAGCGTTTGCAGGGTATGGTATCCATCCGCGCGCCGCCCGGTGACGTGCAGAAACAGGTTCAGTTTGGCGGGCGCGGGGCAGGTCAGTTGCATTGAACGATTTAAATTGTAAATCTCAGCCCGTCTTTTTCGGGGAACATGCCAAATCCGCCCTTGACCGGCATCTATCGGCAGGCCGAATTATATACATAGCGGCAGAAGTCGTAGCGAGCGATTTGCGGGTGGGGGAAGCCGGAGCGCAGCGACCGGAGCATGCATAGAAGTATGTGAGGTCGCGAGCACCGCCCGACCACACCCCCGAATCGCGCATAACCAGTGACTGGGCCGGCGTAGTTTGCCAACTTGGTAAGATGGCTGGTAGTCATATCAGTAGATTTATGTCGCTATGCATAAAACAATTCATCTGCCTGCCCCTGAGAATATTCCCACTGGAGTAGAATCTTTCCATCTCCAACCAGATCATATGCAAGCCGGGACTGCATGATGATGCAACCGAAAATATATTAAACACATGACCAAACGCAACGCCGCCAGATGGCTCAAAGTATCCCTGCTGATCCTGGCCGCCATCGTTGCCGCTTTTATTGTTGTTCCCAGAATCCTGCCCAAAACTCCGATACTGGCGCACATTCCCTCGTCAGTAGCCGTCTACGATAATCAGCAACACTTGTTGCGCCTATCGCTGGCGAGCGACGAACAATACCGCCTGCTGCTCCCGTTAAACCGTGTAAGCCCGGAATTTTCCGAATCTGTTTCCCTGTACGAAGACCGATGGTTCCGTTGGCATCCGGGATTCAACCCGTGGTCGCTGGCGCGCGCTGCGTTCTCCACCGCCACAGGCCAGCGCCGCATGGGTGGCTCCACGATCACCATGCAGCTTGCACGCCGCCTCTACCGGCTGGATACGCGCACCATTCCCGGCAAGCTGGTGCAGATCCTGCGCGCCATCCAGCTTGAGCTTCTGTATACCAAGGATGAAATCCTCGAGGCCTATGTAAACCTTTCTCCCTACGGCGGCAACGTGGAAGGCGTCGCGGCAGCCAGCCTGATCTATTTCGGCAAACGCGCTTACCAGCTCACTCTTGTGGAAGCATTGACCCTCGCCGTGATCCCGCAGAACCCGCTGCAGCGCAATCCCGCGCAGCCCGAACTGTTGAACGCGCGTGATCGCTTATTCCAGGTATGGTGCGACCACCACCCCGAAGCAAAACGCGACGCCGACCTGCTGCACCTGCCGCCCCAGGTGCGCAACAAGTCTGCGCTGCCGTTCCAGGCCCCGCATCTGGTAACCGCACTGCTCGCGGAACATCGCCGGGAAAAAGAACTCGTCACCACGCTCGATCTGCGCATGCAGCGACTGCTTGAGCGGCATGTGCGCACCTATGTCGAGCGGCAAAAGCGCGTCGGCGTAACGAACGCAGCGGCCCTGCTGGTGGACACGCGCGACATGGGCGTCAAGGCCGCAGTCGGCTCGGCCGATTTCTTCAGCGACGCCATCTCCGGCCAGGTAAACGCCCTCACCGCCAAACGCTCGCCAGGCTCCGCTCTCAAGCCCTTCATCTACACGCTGGCGATCGACCAGGGCCTGATCCACCCGCTCACAGTGCTCAAGGACAGCACCAAATCCTTCGGCGCCTACACCCCGGAAAATTTTGACGGCCGCTTCATCGGCCCGCTCACCGCAACCGAAGCGCTGAACCGCAGCCGCAACCTGCCCGCAGTTGCGCTGGCCGCCGGGCTCGACAACCCCAGCCTGTACGATTTCCTGCGCACTGCGCGCGTCAGCCAGCTCGCGCCGGAGCAGCATTACGGACTGGCGCTGGTCCTCGGCGGCAGCGAAGTCACGATGGAAGAACTGGTGCGGATGTATGCGATGCTCGCCAATGGCGGTGAGCTCAAACCGCTGCGCACGCTCGCCGATGAAAAGCCCGCCGCAGGGGACCGGCTCGTTTCGCGAGAGGCTGCATTCCTGGTGCTCGATATGCTGCGGCAGAACCCGCGCCCGGACATGGCCGTCAGCAGCGGCACCCCGGCCAGCCTGCCGATCCACTGGAAGACCGGCACCTCCAACGGCTTCCGCGACGCATGGACAGTCGGCCTGTTCGGCCCCTATGTGCTCGCGGTGTGGCTCGGCAATTTCGACAACAGCGCCAACCCCGCGCTGATCGGAATCCAGATGGCCGCACCCCTGTTCTTCGAACTGGTCGACTCCATCAACACCGTGCAACCGGGATTGCACACCTTGCTGACACCGCCGCCCGACATTACACGCGTCGAAGTCTGCGCCGCCTCCGGTGACCTGCCCAACACCGAATGCCCGCTGCGCGCGGAGACCTGGTTCATCCCCGGCAAATCGCCTATCCGCGTCAGCACCCTGCACCGCAAGCTGGTGATCGACAACGCCACCGGCCTGATCGCTTGCCCGCCGTACAAGCCGGGACGCACCCACACAGAGGTATTCGAATTCTGGCCGTCCGACATGCTCGCCATCTTCCGCCAGTCCGGATTGCCGCGCCGCGTGCCGCCCGCTCATTCGCCGCGCTGCGCCAACGCATCGGACAGCGGCCCGCCGCCGCAGATCACCTCGCCGCTGCGCGGCGTCATCTATACCCTGCGCCTCTCCAAGGCCGACGAGCAGACCATCCAGCTACAGGCCACGGTGGATGCAAGCGCCGGCGAAGTGTACTGGTTTGCGGGAGAGCAATATCTCGGCAATGCCCCGCGCGGGCATACGCTTCCATGGAAACCTGCCAATCCGGGGCATTACGTGCTGCGTGCAGTGGACGATGCGGGACGCTCGGATTCGCGCGATGTGACAATCAGCATTGCGCAGTAGGTTTAAGTGTAATATCCGAAGAAACAATCCATTATTTTGTGATGGCGATATCACTTCCATGACCGCCCATTCGCACACCGGGAGCAACTTTCAACTAGAGTCATTCACTGCCCAAAACCACCATTCATGAAGCACAGCAAACGACTGCTCGAATCCGCAATACAAAGACGAATTTCAGTCCCCCAAAAGCAATTCGCCTGTTTGTATTAAAACGGCCAAACAACAGATGCTTTGGCATAGCGATATTCATAGTTTGCCCCACCGCTCGTCCCGGCGCTGGTTTGAATCCCAATAGAAACATCGTAGTGCCACGGGCGGTTTGGAAACGCTTCAAGTTTTATCTGCTCACCATGTATCGGAGAATTCACGCTATCCGCTGATTGTGAACCTGCCTCGGCGTAACCGGATAAGACTCCGCGCAGAATCGAAAGCCGGCGGCGAAAACCGAAACCGATCTGATAATCTTGAAAGCTTGCCGGGGAGAAATAGTTTCCTGTGTAAGGCACCGAATTGGAATATCGAGTTGATTTGAAATAGGTACGGATCCCCTTTTCTTCCGATAACACATAGGTCGCTTTGGCTTTCCAAAGCATGCGTTTGTTCTGATCGGAAAAATTCAACTGACCCAACACGCCTGCAATATTGATTAATGGTGTGAATTGGTAATCAATCGCAAAGGTCCGGGAAGAATAGGTCACACGATTATTCAGGCCATTGAACGACTCGACGATGTTTCTTTCGTCGCGCACTTCGTAGTTCACTGCTCGGGTGGGCTGGCCTGAAACCTGGACTGAACCTATGGTTCTTACATTGGCTGGCAAATTTATTTTGCCCAGCTCAAACTCACCGTTTATCGGGCCAATCGGTGAAGAAAAGGCTTTCCCGCCAAAAAGGCTATCGCTATTGCCGTGCATACTCAAACCTGGCGCTGAAAAATTCATGGATGAATGCTTGTAGCCGATTCGGTCGTAAAAGTTTTCATCGCTCATGTAGCGTCCGATGCCGGCAGACAAACTGTTTGTTTGGAAGCCATCTGAATCATTGCTGAATCCCACTTCGCCAGTTACGAAGGGTTGTGCTTTTGCAAGGTTGCAAAAGCCCCATACAGCAAACAGCAGTACATGGACTGATGTATATCGGCTCATTTGGTACCCCAGCTTTTACGCGTACCAAGAATTTCCAAAAGGTAGCCTAGAAAGCAGGCAGGTTGAAGAATAATTCCGTAAAACAAGGCGTAAAACACAAAAGCAAAAGGATTTTTCCGGACTTTCAAGCCTTGCTCCGTGAACATTTTTGACTGTATAAAGAACATAATATAGTTGACCAACATAGCAAGGGGAAGCACCAGCAACGTCATCGGGCCTGCCAACCAAAAGTAGCCGAACAACGCTAAAACTATTCCCGGGACAAAACAAAAGGTATAGATAAAATCCATCAGGGGGAAAAGCAGATTCCACCAGATGAAGAGCGTAATCATTCGGAAGTGGAACAGCAAAGGCCAATGATGCTTAAATGCTTCTATCAAACCACGCGACCAGCGCTGACGCTGGCGTATGAATTGTTTAAGCGTGGTTGGTGCATTAGTGAATGAACAGGCATCTTCGCAATACCCAACCCTATAGCCTCGTTTCAGAATCGCCCATGTAAGAACGATGTCTTCTCCCACACAATCAGGCCAGCCTCCTACTTCCCGCAGCACATCAGTGCGATAAATGGAAAAGGCGCCTTGAGCTACCAGCGTGCCTTGAAACAGGCTCTGCAGCCGTTTTACGGCAGCGATGCCGTGGAAATAATCCCATTCCTGAATTTTTGTAACGAAGTTAAGGCGTGAGTTACTTACCAGCACAGCACCGGCAACTGCCCCAGTATTGTCGGGATCGCAGAGGTATCGCCCGACGAGATTTGCCAAAGCATTTTTATAGAGATAGGAATCAGCATCAAGAGTGATCGTGAGCGGATGACTTGCGTGTATCAGTCCTTCATTGAGTGCATTTGCCTTGCCTTTGTTTTCAGGCAGGTCGATCACGCGCAACCAAGAGTAGGAAACACTGTCCAGTTGCCTTATCGTTCCATCCGTAGAGCCATCATTGATGACGACAACCTCGATCCCACCAGAATAATTTTGCAATTCGATGCTCTTCAGGGTCCTTAATATTGATTCTTCCTCGTTATAGACGGCCACCAGGATGGAAACATCAGGATAATGCAGGGGGGATTTACGCCTTGGGCGGTGATCAAGCAGCAGCCCGGTTATCAAGAATGCGTTCATGAAACCAGGCAGTATGGCAATGCCAAAGATCACAAAAATAGCCAGCGATGTGCCTACGAGTCCGGAAAGTTCCAATATCCATCGCTGCGCGATCAAATAAGACAGCACCGCCCATGCCGACGCGACTATCAGGGCGAGCACAAACTTGATTTGCACCGTTACGTATCGCCTTCTATTCACAACAGCATCGCGTGCAGCATTAAGCTGGGTGCGTGAAGAATGTTCCATTTTCAATTATTGGTTAAGGGTGCCACTCAAATGTAGCAATGACCATGCCATCCTATTGTGCATGCCTGCGGCCCGGAACTTTTGCAAAAGTAATCATTAAATTAGGGCAGGGACATCCACCAAATGACGAAGTTTTGACGTTAATATGACTAAATGTTAACAACTAAGCTCAAATAAGTATTACAGCCCGACAAAGGTGTCGCCTTCGACACCGAGCCGGCCGCCAGAAGAGTAGCAATGAAGGTCGGCTCCTCGGTCTTGGCAGAAGCCTGGGGTTATCCGTCGAGATGACTGCTATCCGAAGACAAGCTGGCGTTGCGGGTATTGCTTCATACTTCTGCATCGCACCCATTGCGGGCTAAACAATTTTTCCGGAAAAGATCATAACGCAACGTTCGCTTTGTCAACCTCGGATGCTTACCTTCGGCACAAGACAGCCATTCAACATTCCCAAAGGCAGAAGTTCAACGCTGGGCGTGATGCAGCGGACGGGTTGTGCGTCACCATCGCCAGGCTCATCGTGACGCAGACCTTCTGGTAACGGCAATGGCCGGTGGATGGACCAGGGTTTGGTACACCACGCAATATCTTTCAGTCAAACGCAGCAGCGTGTCCAGTTGCTCCTCCGAGGCGTTGGTGTCGAGTGTGAACTGAAGGCGAATGTTCTGAAAGCCGACAGGAACCTCTTTCGAGAGACCGAGCGTTCCGCGAAAGTCCAGATCTCCCTCCGCTTGGACAGACGCATCACGAAGCTCAATGCCAAGAGCGGTTGCAACGGCATTCAACGTGACGCCTGCGCAAGCCACAAGGGCCTCCAGCAGCATATCACCAGAACAAGCGCTTAAACCACTACCGCCAGTTGCAGGGTGAAGACCGGCCTCGACCAGCGCCTTGCCCGTTTCGATTTTGCAACTGATGCCCTCACCAATCCGACCCTGCGCGCGCAAAGTGACCAGCGCCGACTCGGGCACTTCACGATAGTGCTCTTTTAGTGGTGCTTGGACAGCACGCAACTCTTCAGTATTCATGATGTGGCGACCTCACAAATTCTTTCCTATGACACCCAACAACAGAAATCAGCCGACGGCGTAGCCGGCCACTTTTAGGTGTCTGGTCATAAGAACCACCAACCAAGTAATATCAATATTGCTGACGACAGGAAAATTAGTGGGCATAGTTTGAATGGCAGGAACGCAATCTTGAACCCGGTAAACAGAGAAACAATTGCAAGAACAACCAGACATCCAGACGATACCAGATAAACATAGCTCGAAACGATGGCTCTCGGTTCGACCGCGGTTACTGTGGCCACGATGGTGCCGACAAACATTAGAGCCACACCTTCTGTTACCCACTCCATAGCTACGATATTCCTGTTGTCGGCACTGATTTCACCGAACCCGCGTATAACTGATCTTGTCGGGAACAAATGAGCCACTCCCCATAGGAATGGCATGGCTGATCCCATATAAATTAACAGTACAGTGTTCATTTAGTGATCCTCACCCAACGAATGAAAGGGGCTTCCCCGTCCAGAGGCTGCGGTGGAAGCCGCGAACGGAAACAAGTGCCATGATGGAATTTGCACATTTCATCAACACCATGAAAGATGAAGTCCATGAACATTATCAGTGCAGGAATAAATCTCGCCAAGAACGTATTTGCCGTGCATGGCGTTAATGATAACGGCAAGCCGGTCTTGTTCAAACCGAAAGTATCATGCGCTGACTTGCTGCCGCTGATCGGGCAACTGCCACCCTGCCTGAACGGCATGGATGCATGTACCGGCGCGCACTACTGGGCACGACTGTTCCGGCAGCACGGCCAAAGCGGTCATTAAGAGCTAGGGGATGTTACTTCCGCTTTCGACTGCGGAAATATCATCCCTATGGGATCAATGACCAATTAGGACGATTATCAGACATCCTCTCCCTTATTTCCCCTCCACCGTAATTTTACCGCCCAGCGCACGGGCCAGCACGCCGCGGTTATACATGCCCTCGGCGAAGGTCGGCGGCACGGCATAGGTACCCGCATTGGTCGCCTTGATCCGGTAAACGAAGAGTTGTGCGCTGTTGTCCACCGTGCCATAGAGCACGACGCGATCCTCGCGCACGTCGGCATAGGAAGGATGCCAGTTGGACTTGGCGGTGCCGATCGGCGGCACCCACTGCGAGGCCGGGGTATCGTTACTCCTTTCGCTCTCGTCGCCTTCCGAATCGCCTTCGTCTTCGCCGTTATCAGGCGCGAAATTTGCCATTGCCGTTGACTGGTCTGCGCGCGACTCTGGCACGATCTCGAAACCGCCGGGCAGCAGGTCGACGATCGCGACATTCTGCAGGCTGTATTTGCCTATCGCGCGGATGCTCAGGTGCACCTCCACTTCGTCGCCCAATTTAACAGCGGTGACCGGTTTGCCGTTCGCATCCTGGTATTCGCGGAACACCTCGATCTCCTGCTTGATCTCCTTGTCAGGCAGGTTGCGGTCGAAGCCGGACTGGTTGAGCACGGTGTATGCGAGATAGTCGCTGCCGGAAGCAAACGTCAGCTTCTTCGCGTCGGAAGAGAAGTCCACCTTAGGCATCACCCCCTCCGGCAGCTTGAGCTGTTTCTTGCTGCCATTCGCCAGCATCTCGGTAATGCTGAATTTGCCCGCCGCCTCCTTGCCGGTGGCGGTGGCGTAGGCATCGAGCGCAAGCAGCGTGTAGGCAGACGACAGGGTGTTATAGCGGTTGTCGCGGATCGGCTTGGCGATGGATTCCATCGCATCGTCATCGAGCCGCTTCAGTTCGTCCGGGAAGTGGCGCGCCAGCAGGTACACCAGTTCCGAGTTGTGGCTGAGGTCGTCGTAATAGTCCTGCCACATCCTGGCTTCGTGATCTGGCTTGACGCCGCGGATCAGGTCACTGGCGAGCCGCTCTTGGCGCATCAACTGGTAGGCCGCCGCAAGGTAGGCGGCCGTGATGTCGCCGCGCCACTCCTTGGCGTGCTGTTCCTGGAGCCGTTTCTGCAGTGTGGTGGCATACTGGCTGACCACCATGCCCTGCCGCGCCAGCAGGTAGATGGCATAGGCACGTGCGCGCTCATCGGCGATCGATTCGCTCTCGCCTGAGGCCAGTTGCCGCAGCCAGTTGTCGGCCGAGTTCAGCATGTCCTGCGGAACCGCATAGCCGCGGTCGCGCGCTTCGAGCAGGAAATGCACCGCATAGACGGAAGTCCACGGCGCCACATGATGGTTGGCCGCCCACAGGCCAAACCCGCCTTCCTGGTTCTGGCGGCTGCGCAGCATGCCGATGATGCGGCCCAGCGTCTCCTCGGACACGTTGCGCGCGATGCCGAATTCGGGGCGCGACTGCAGGATCAGTGCGGGCAGCGCCTGGCTCACCAGTTGTTCGGTGCAGCCGTATGGATTTTTGGCGAGATAGGCAACGAGTCCCTGCCCCATGATCAGCGGCAGGGTCGAGATGCCCGCGCTGCGCGTGCTGTATTCGTCATGCATGTTGCGCGTAACCGGCTGTTCGATAGTGCCGTCCTTGACAGTGCCGAAGGTCAGGCTGACCTGGTAGGGCACGGCGGGCCGCACGCTGGCGCTGGCGCTGTACTTTGCGCCCTTGTCTTGATGGCTGGCGACGAAATGCAGCATGCCGGCCCCAAGCCGTTCGGTGGCGCGCAGGCGGAAGCGGGCCACGCCTTCATGCAGGGCGTCGATCTTCAGGTCCTGTGCCGCTGCGCCCACCACCGCCAGATGCGGCGAGGTCTTGAGCTCGACATGCACCGGCGCGCCTTTGCCGGAATCCGGGATGTTGTTCGCCACGCCGAGGCTGACGTCGAATTCGTCGCCCGGCGCAACCTGTGTGGGCACGTTGGGTGAGAGCACGAAATCACCGCGCACCAGCGCCTTCTTCTCCAGCACGCCGATGGCATCGGCGGAAACCGCGACCGCCATGATGCGCAGCGTGCCGTTGAAGTAATCGGGAACGGTGTATGTGATGTCTTTTTCCCTGGGTCCGGCGTCGATGATGCCGGACCACCAGGCCACGGCCTTGTCGCGCTTGCGCTTGAACGGGTTGAGGTGCTTGCCCAGCGCGGCTTCGTCATCGCCGCCCGGTGCGGCTGATTCCATCAGCCGCTTGAACTCGGGCAGGATCAGGTCGAGTATCTGCGAGGTCCGGGTTTCCAGTGCGCGCTTCTGGAAGAAGTAGCCGAGCGGATCGGGTGTCTTGTAGTTCGCTACCTGCAGGATGCCCTCGTCCACCGCGAACAGCACAAGGCGCGAGGGTTTTTCGGAACTGACCTTCATGTGCAACACCTCGCCAGGCTTGACCAGGTCGGGCGCATTGACGCTGATCTTGTTCTTGCGCCGTTCCAGACTGACCGAGAATGGAGCCACGCCGTAAGACAGCGGGCTCATGAATATCTCGGGCGAGTTGATGTCGCGCACAAAGCTCACCGACACGTAGCCGTTACCCTCCAATCCGGCCGGCACGCGGATGTGCTGCACGGTGTTGGTAGCGGTGGCCTTGAACCAGCGCCAGGCGTAAACTTTGTCGCGTTCGATGGTGATCAGGCCGCTGCCGGTGTAGGGCGCGCGAATCTCCAGCTCGATGTCCTGCCCCGGCGCGACGTCGGTTCTGGCAAGCTTGATCTGCAGCTCGGCATTCTTTTCCAGTGAACGCGTCAGGTTGGCGTGTCCCGCCACCGAGTATTCGATGCGATTGAGTTCCTGGCCCTGGGCATCACGGATCACCATCGCGAAATCGCCCGGCTCAGCGGTCAGCAACGACAGGCTGGTGCCTTTCGCGGCGATTGCGTAGGGTTTTTCCGAGATCACGACTTCCTTGACCTTGGATTCGTATTTATACACGTCGGAATCCTGCTTGGTCAGCACCGACACATACTTGCGCGCGATGTGCACCAGCTTCAGGCCATCCACCTTGGTCTTACTCGCCCCGGGATCGATGGCGATCAACTGCACCGAGCGCTGGGCATCCTTGTTGATATAGCGCAGGTCGCCATCCGGCTTGAAGCCAACAAGGTAGGGCATGCTGGAAACCAGCACCGCACGCTCGGCGGAAACACTGCGTCCGCCTTCGGCTTCGAACCCTTGTGCAGTGAACAGCACGCGGTAGGTGGCGCGCGTGAAGCGCTGCAGGCGCAGGTCGATTTCGGCTTCTCCTTTGTCATCCGTCTGGGCATCGGACAGCCGGTCTTCGAAGCCGTGCTTGGCGCGTTGCGGATCGTAGAAGCTGTAGTCCCTGTACGAGGGGAA
>Ga0224495_10002003_pt1 | contig 13705 bp, 10 predicted proteins | sample SF_Jul11_sed_USG_FD_168128 | JGI IMG/M metagenome (GOLD analysis project Ga0224495, IMG submission 168128) | Sediment microbial communities from San Francisco Bay, California, United States - SF_Jul11_sed_USGS_4_1 | ecosystem: Environmental > Aquatic > Marine > Sediment | place: USA: California... | reverse complement strand
ATGCCTTCAATCTGCTGGATGCGCGGGGAGCCGTTTCGGTTTCCGAAAGAGCCCGGTATATTGCACGCATTCGTCATCTTGCACAAAAAATTGCACAGCGATATGTTGAAACCAGCCAAAGTAAACACCAATCATGAACAGAATTCATCTCCGGGGATGAACTCGTAAATTATTTCAATTTGGGGAAAATTTTCATTTTTTGCGCGCAATACCGCAAAAAGTCTCAAACCCCTTCCAGAAAAAAGAGATTGCGCAGTCTTGCCGAAACACTTCGTCTATTTATGGTGGCCAAGTCATCTCAAATTATATTTATTGATCTATATGAACGAAAACAATATGCACTATGACGCGATAATCATTGGATCTGGACCGGCAGGCTATACTGCGGCAATTTATGCAGGTCGGGCAAATTTAAAGACAGTAGTTTTTGAAGGCATTGAGCGCGGGGGTCAGTTAATGATTACCACCGACCTGGAAAACTTTCCGGGATTTCCCGATGCCATTATGGGACCGGATTTTATGGAACTTTTGCGCAAACAGGCTCAAAAATTTGGCGCAAATTTAATCAGCGCTCTCGTGGAAGACGTACAACTTAAAGACGCCAGGCCATTTAAAATTACAGCCGATGGAAAACAGTATACTTCGGATTCTGTAATTATCGCAACTGGAGCAACCGCGCGTTTTTTGGGAATTCCTTCAGAAAAAGAATATAAGGGACGCGGCGTTTCTGCCTGCGCTACCTGCGATGGATTTTTCTTTAAAAACAAACATGTAATTGTTGTGGGCGGCGGTGACAGCGCAATGGAAGAGGCAAACTTTTTAACAAAATTTGCTTCAAAGGTTAGCCTTGTTCACAGAAGGGATGTTTTCAAAGCCAGCCCAATTATGATTGGCCGCGCCAAAAATAATCCCAAAATTGAAATTCTCACATTTAAAACCATTGCGGAAATTTACGGGGATCCGGCAACCGGAACCGTTGCGGGGGTCAAACTTCAGGATACTCGCGACAATTCCATTGTGGATTTTCCGGTACAGGGTATTTTTGTCGCTGTGGGACACGATCCAAATACAGCCTTGTTCCAAGGGCAGCTTTCCATGGACGACAAAAACTATTTGATAACAAAACCGGATCGTACCGCTACTGAAATTTCGGGTGTTTTTGCGGCAGGCGATGTTCAGGATTCTTTTTATCGCCAGGCAATTACTGCGGCGGGAAGCGGATGCCAGGCTGCCATTGAAGCTGAAAAGTATCTCGAATCCATTCATGGTTAATATTCATGTCTGAAACGGACGAGCAAAAAGTAATATTTCCCGATGCGCTTGAATCCGCCTTTCTGGAAATTTCCAGAGGGTGCGAAGAAATTCTGCCTTTATATGACTTCAGGGCAAAACTTTTAAAAAGTCATAATACCGGAATTCCGTTAAAAATCAAAGCTGGTTTTGATCCAACCGCTCCGGATTTGCATCTTGGGCATACGGTATTGCTTCAAAAATTAAAGGTTTTTCAACAGCTTGGACATACGGTATATTTTCTGATTGGTGACTATACTGCCATGATTGGCGATCCGACCGGAAAATCGGAAACCCGAAAACCATTATCGCAAGAAGACATATTAATAAATTCAGAAACATATAAAAACCAGGTATTTAAAATATTAAGTCCTGAAAAAACAAAAGTGGTTTTTAATTCCCAATGGCTAAAGACGCTGAATTTAAAGGATATCATATCGCTGACCGCCAAATATACAGTCGCCCGATTGATTGAAAGAGACGACTTTAGCAAACGCTACGAGGGTGGACAGGCAATTTCTCTTGTTGAGTTTTTATATCCGTTGCTTCAGGGTTATGATTCGGTTGCGATGGAAACCGATGTTGAGTTGGGGGGCACCGACCAGAAATTTAATTTGTTGGTTGGGCGAGATCTGCAAACCCAATACAATAAAACTCCGCAATCTATAATTACCTTGCCGCTTCTCGTGGGTCTTGACGGCGAAAAAAAAATGAGCAAGTCGCTGGGTAATTATATTGGAATTCAAGAGGCTCCCATAGAAATTTTTGGCAAACTAATGAGCATCAGCGACAATCTGATGTGGAATTATTATGAACTTCTTTCCGGATTATCCGTTGATGAAATAAAAAATTTACGTCAAAAAGTGAATGACGGACATCTTCATCCAAAAGATGCAAAGAAAAATCTGGCCTCCGAAATCACAGCTCGTTTTTCCGATGAACAAACTGCAAATGAGGCCATTTCGCAGTGGGAAAAAATTCATAATGTAGAAAACCGGGGTCTTCCGGATGATATTCCTGTATTTAAACCGCCAGCAGAAAGTTTAACCGACAACAAAATAGGAATATTAAATGCCCTCCGGTTGTCCGGCATGGTCGCCTCCAATGGAGAGGCAAAGCGGCTCATTCAATCCGGAGGCGTCTATAAATTTCTTGATGGAATGGATTTTGAAACCGTCAGCGATGAAAAGCTGATTCTGGGTGCAGGAAAGCATCTTTTTAGAACAGGAAAAAGAAAGTTTGTTATCATAGAAATATAAAATGGAAAATGAAACATTTGAAATCAGGCGGCCTGTAAAAATTTGCCTTTGTAAAGGAGTCACCAGGGAGCAAATCATCGAATCGATAAGACGCGGCAATCATTCGCTGGAGGCCATCGCCAAAGATACAACAGCAAGTACCGGATGCGGAACCTGTAAAAGACAGGTGCAAAAAATTCTGGAAGAAGAACTGCTATTAAAAAAATGAGCAACGGATCTATTAAAATTAAAGTCGTCCCAACGGGACTGCTGGATGTAAATTGTTGTTTGGTTAGCAATGCTGATACAAAGGAAATTTTTTTAATCGACCCGGGGGGCAACGAAGATTTTATTTATGAATACATAACAAAAAATGATGCGGATTTGAAATGTATATTGCATACGCATGCGCATTTTGACCACATTGCAGGAGGTTCTGCGCTCATTGAAAAATATTATAAAGACCACAATATTCCGGTTTATCTGCATTCCGAAGATCAGTATTTATGGGACAATATTTCTTCGCAGGCCTCCATGTTTGGGATTTCCGTGGCAGCGCAAAGCGTAAAGATAAATAATTTTTTAAAGGATAATGACGTTCTGGATATTTGCGGTCTGAAAGTCGGGGTAATGCATACACCCGGCCATTCTCCCGGATCCTGCACATTTTCTTTGAATGTGGATGAAGATATTCTTGTCGTTGGCGACGTAATCTTTAAGAATTCCATTGGCCGAACCGATCTGTGGAAAGGCGACTACGAAGTACTGATGAAATCCATAAATGACAAAATATTAACGCATCCCGATAAAACAAGAATTATTGCAGGTCATGGACCGGATACGACGGTTGGAGAGGAGAAAAAACTTAATCCATTTTTATCCGACCTGAGATAACGTCCATGGCTTCAAAAGGAATTGTAATTCTTGGCGCAGGTCTGCTTCAAACGCCGCTCATATTAAAAGCCAAAAGCAGAGGTTGGCTGGTTATTGTTGCCGATCAAAACAAAGATGCCAGGGGGGTTAAGCATGCAGATATTTTTATTAAAGCCTCTACAAACGACGCAAACGCCCTTATTGCTGAGCTGAAAACCTGCCATGCCAGGTTTCATTATTGTTGCACTATTGGCACAGATATGACAAGGTCTGTCGCCGCCGTTAATGAGGCTTTCCATCTTGGCGGCTTGACTTCCATGCAGGCACAAGTAACTACCAACAAAGGGAAAATGCGGACTTTTCTGGCAAACGCCGGTCTAAAGCAGCCGGCCTTTTATGTCTCAAACGACAAAAACGATACCTTAAAATGGGCCATAAAAAATAATTCCGGAAATGGATATGTCATTAAGCCGGTTCACAATATGGGCGCGCGCGGGGTAATGTTTTTTAAAAATCCGCATGAGCTTGCCTTTGCCTTTGAGTTTGCACAGTCGCAGTCATCTGATGGAGAAATCATAATTGAAGAGTATATCAAAGCCGATGAGCTTTCCGTAGATGCGCTCTGCTATGCCGGCGAAACATATATTACGGGCCTTGCTGATCGTAATATTGAATTAAAAGATGGACGGTTTTTTATTGAAACCGGTCACACAATGCCTGCGCAAAAAACAAAAACGGCGTCCGGGAAGATACTGCTTCAACTGAATGCTGTCGCCCGGGCTTTAAGCTTGATTTCTGAAAATCCGTATACCGGCGCCCTGAAAGGAGATATCCGGGTCGTTTCTAAAGATGAAATAATAATCGGTGAAATCGCAACAAGACTTTCGGGTGGTTTTATGAGTACGCATACGTACCCCTATTCTTCAGATAATGATCTCCTGGATGCATATCTCGATATACTGGAAAACAAGCTTCCCCAAATTATTAATGACAAGCTCAATGAGCAGTACCATAATGTGACCCTCGAAAGAGCGCTACTGACAAAACCCGGCCTTCTGGAAAAAATAGAAATTCCAGAGACTCTGAACTGTCAAAATGCGCATGTACGCAATGTGTTCATTCATTACCGCAAAGGGGATTATATTTCATCTCTACAGAGTAACCTTGGCAAGCCAGCCAATGTTATTATTTCAGGAACAAATCTTGCTTCTGCCGAAAACTGTTTTTTGCGTCTTCAGAAAGAAAGCCAGATCAAGGTAAAACTGAAATCAATCAGCCAAAAAAAAATAAACGAACTGGCCAGAAAAAAATTCAACAAATCATACTGTCATGTGTGCAAGATCTGCGATGGAACCAACTGTTCCTCAGGAGTTCCCGGTATGGGCGGGACGGACGCCATGAAATCATTTTACGATAATTCTGCGGCGCTTGGCGAAATTCAAATAAATTATCCCCGGAATATTATCTCTGGCATTTCATCTCCAGACTTGTCGACAAATTTTATGGGCAAAAAACTACCTATACCGGTTTTAAATGCCCCTGTAACCGGTTCGATAACAAACATGGGAGGCAGCATTACTGAGTATGATCTGGCTGTTGAAAGCTCCATGGGTTTAAGAGAACTGGGGTTACCGGCGCTTTTTGGCGACGGGGCGAGCCCCGACAAACATTTTATCGGGGTTGAGGCAATTCGGCAATCCGGCGGGGGCTATCTCGTTGTGAAGCCGCGGAAAGATAATAACGAAATCATCCGCAAAATTCTCGATGCAGAAGAAGTCGGAGCCAATGGATGGGGGATGGATATTGATGCGGTAAACCTCGTTACCATGCAATTGAAAAATCAGGCAATGGCCGCGAAAACATCTGCCGATCTTAAAGAAATATCGTCTCACAGTAAACTTCCGTTTTTTCTAAAGGGAATAATGAGCGTTGATGCTGCATTAATGAGCATTGACGCCGGGGCTGCCGCCATTGTCGTCAGCAATCACGGCGGGCGTATCGATGATACGTTGCCCGGCGCGGCAAGGGTGCTGGAAAAAATTGCAGAAACGGTAAAGAAACGATGCCCAGAAATGACAGTATTTGCCGACGGAGGAATCCGAAGCGGCGAAGATATATTTAAAATTCTTTCACTTGGGGCAGACGGCGTTCTTGTCGGGCGTCCGGTTTGCATCGCTGTAATTGCCTGTGGCAGACTTGGCGCATATTCGGTTCTGAAAAATTATTCACATGAATTAATGCAGATAATGCAAAAAACAGGCATACAAAAGATTAAGGATATCTATAAAAATAAAAATCTTGCTTTGACGGAAACACTAATCTGAAAAAGGTCGAATTTTTTGACATGAATATTGAGTTCCTGCTTAGGCTTCATATCGATTAGCCCAATTTAAAAGATTTGTCGGCCACCTGAATTTGCCCGGCAACTCTCCAGGCAATATGATTTTCAGAATTCAGCAATGGTTGAAGCGCTCGGGTCAGATTTTCAGAATAAGAAACAGAAAACATGGAATGCGCCTTGACAACCTCTACCTTGTTTTCATGGTTTTTATAGTGCAAAAATACCGGATACTGACCCTTGTTTTGAAATAATATTTTTTTAATATCCTGAATTTTCTTTTTTATGATATCATTGCCCTGCTCTCCCAAAAACAAGTGAAGACTTTTTTTCACTCTTTCCATGAGGGTTTCAATGGAGTAAATTTTATTGGCAATAACCTGGATGTTTGGAGAATCCGTGTCTCTGGCTATGGTTACTTTTGTATCCAGAATAATAATTTGATTTTCAATCAGCAAAGGCCTTGCTTCCGAAGCAAGCGGTTCAAATATCCGTACTTCCATGCGGTCGCTCAAGTCAGATATTATCATCCGGATATAATTTCTGCCGCGCTTTGTGGTCATCGATTTGGACTCTTCAATAACTCCAATAAAGGTCAACTGCCTCTCGGTGTTAATTCCATCGTCGGCATCTTCCAGAGGAGTAATGGTTGTTTCCGAGAGAATCTGGATGAACTTGTTTAATGGATGAGAAGTCAAATACAAACCCAGGGTTGTTTTTTCAAGCTGCAGTTTTTTATTTTCCTCCCATTCGGCAAGCTGCGGTAAATGAAAAGCCGCCGGTTGGGTTTCGCCAGATTCAAAGAGAGATGACTGCCCGGCTTCCTTGTCTCTTTGAAGCGAATTCCCGTGGGATAAAATATTTTCCATTTGATCGTACAAGGACGATCTTGTGTAGCCCATGGAATCAAAGGCGCCGCTGCAAACCAGCGCCTCCAGAAGTTTTTTGTTTAATTGATGATAATGTACCCGCGAAGTAAAATCGAGAATACTGGCAAACGTTTTTTTCTTGCGCGCAATTAGAACGCTTTCAACAGCAGCGCGGCCAACGCCCTTGAGTCCCAGAAGGCCGTATCGGATGGTCTTATCATCTATGATAGTAAAATATTCATTAGATTCATTAATGTCGGGAGGCAAAATGCTGATTTCCATTTGACGCGCCTCATGGATAAAACTGATGAGTTTTTCGGTGGTTTCAATATCGGAATCCAGAGTAGCTTTTAGAAATTCTGTCGGGTAATGCGCTTTAAGCCAGGCCGTTTGATAGGTAATCATCCCATAGGCCGCCGAATGGGATTTATTAAATCCGTATTTTCCAAATTCGGCCATACTGTCAAAAAGTTTTCCCGCCCACGGCGCTTTATGACCGCGCCCTACCGCCTGATCGACAAACTTGTTCTTGAGTTTATCCATAACGTCCATTTTCTTTTTGCCCATGGCCTTGCGCAACTCATCAGCTTCCGCCATTGTAAAGCCTGCGATAATCTGCGAAATCAACATGACCTGCTCCTGGTATACCATGGTTCCGTAAGTATCTTCCAGAATTCCCTTCAGGCTTTCATGCGGATAGCTGACGGCCTCTTCGCCATTTTTCCGGCGCACATAATCTTCGGTCATTCCCGATTCAAGCGGACCAGGGCGATACAGGGCAATGCAGGCAATAATATCTTCAAACCGCTTTGGACGCGATCTTATCAACAAACGGGTCATTCCGGTATTTTCCAGTTGAAAGATTCCTTTTGTTTTGCCCTTTTGCAGCAACTCGTATGGCTTTGGATCATCCAGCGGAATATTGTTTATATCAATATCAATCCCTTTTCGTTCTTTTATGACATCGAGGGCGCGTTGAATAATCGTAAGATTTTTCAATCCCAGAAAATCCATTTTTACCAACCCGACTTTTTCCAGCGGATTTTTATCAAACTGGGAAATCACAGCCCCGGTTTTCGTATCTTTTGCAACCGGAATAATTTCATCCAGCGGTTCCGGAGTAATAACCACTCCGGCAGCGTGTTTGCCGGCATTGCGGGGGATCCCTTCCAGAGTCAGGGCTACCCGCCACAACGTTTTTTCTTTTTCGCCGGTCTTGAAAAATGCCTTTGCTTCGGAAGAATTTTCAACGGCATCTTTCAGGCTGATCCCCGGAGTATCCGGAAGATTTTTGCACATGGCATTTACTTCGGCATAGTCAAAACCCATTACCCTTGCCACGTCTTTAATTACCGCTCTTGCAGAGAGCGAACCAAAGGTAATGATTTGAGCCACATGATCGGCGCCGTATTTATCAATCACATAATTAATTACTTCTTCGCGACGATCGCGACAAAAGTCAATATCAATATCAGGCATTTCCTTTCGTGAAGGATTCAAGAAACGCTCAAACAGAAGATCGTATTTTAGGGGATCAATAGCGGTGATGCCAAGAGCGTAGGCAATAATCGAACCAGCCGCAGACCCTCTTCCCGGTCCCACCGGAATCCGGCTTTTTTTGGCATAATTAATAAAATCGGCAACAATTAAAAAATATCCCTCAAAACCCATTTGACCTACAACAGACAATTCGTATTCCGCGCGTTTTTTGTACTCATCGGGAATACCTGACGAAAAGCGCGCATGAAGGCCGTCATTAACCAGTTTTTCGAGGTACTGTTTCAGGCTGAAGCCCGCAGGAGTTTTAAAGTCGGGAAGTAAAGCACGCCCAAAATCCATGGAAAAGTCAATTTGATCGCTTATGACACGGGTATTGTGAAATGCATCCGGAAACTCCGGAAAAAGACCGAACATTTCAGCAGGGGATTTTACGTAAAATTCATTGTTAAATCCAAAATCCAGAGGTTCATCGAGCTTTTTATTCATTTGAATTCTCAGCATGATGTCCTGAGCCTGATGATCTTCTTGTCTCAAGAAATGAGCGTCGTTGGTTAAAACCAGTGGAATCCCTGTTTTTTTATGAATTTCTACAGATCCTTTGGCGGCGGTTTTTTGATCTGTTAGCCCATGATTTTGAATTTCCAGATAAAAATTCCCCTTGCCCATGATTTCATTTAAATGGCCGGACAGGAGAAGCGCTTCATCCATTTTATTTTGCACAATTTTTCGATTTATCTCGCCTGCAAGACAGGCCGATGTGGCAATCAGCCCTTCCGAAAATTCGGTCAGCAGGTCATAGTCAATGCGAGGTTTGCGGTAAAATCCTTCGAGATACCCGCGTGATGAAAGTTTTATCAGATTTTTATAGCCTTTTTGATTTTTTGCCAGAAGCACAAGATGATATGCCTGGCCATCTGCCACCCCTTCGGCGTTTCTTTTATCAAAACGCGACCCTGGAGCAATGTAAAATTCCTGGCCAATTATTGGTTTAATGCCCTCGGCTCTTGCTGCATCATAAAAATCCACGGCGCCAAACATATTTCCGTGATCGGTCATGGCCACAGAATCCATGCCCATTTCTTTGACGTGCTTCATGAGGTCTTTTACGCGAATAGCCCCGTCAAGAAGAGAATATACCGTGTGAAGATGCAAATGAGTAAACTTTTCGGGGAAACTGCCGGCAGACGACATAATGTCAATTGCCACATTTTAGAGAAGACGTCAATAAAAAGGCAAAATGTAGTAAATTATTTCAATAAGTACTGACTTGTCCGGTAAGTTTTTTTGTCCCTGGGGAGAAGGGGCAAAAAACTTTTACTATGGTGCCAATACTCATTCTTATTTCCAATCCCAGCGCAATCGATTGTTTATCGCAATACCGGATTGACCTGAAATTTTTTCAATTAAATCGTTTATTTTCTCTTCCGGAATTTTATTTTTTGGCAATATCAATCCAGGACCATTCGTCAATTCAATAATATAATAACCAGGAAATTCAAGAATATTGGTTAAATCAGAAATCTTGATTTCTTCTGACTGGCCATTGCCAGAAAGCCTGATTTTTTGATCCTTAATCTCCTTTTGATCCCGAATCTCAATGGAACCTTCTTTTCCGATAATGCCTGAATATTTTTCTGCAATCTGGCGGCGCATATATCTCGGTATTGCCCATTTGGAATAAAGCGGGTATAAAAACACCCACAAAGCTCCGGTTACAAAAAAAATCATGCTTATCATTTCTGAACCCTTGAGCAATAAAAGCAAAACCCCCGAAATAAAGTACACCGCAGGAACCAGTATCCAGTTACGCAAGCGCCTTTTTTTCAGGGTGGGAGATTGGGATGCGCGGTATAGATGATAAAAAAGATAATCTTCTACATCAAGGGCAAGCTTTATTTTCATGGGATGTACATCAATTACACAAAGAGTCTGAAAAGTATTTTTTATTCAAACGGTCGTTGAAACACAAATAAAATAGCGCCTGCCAATCCACCCAGAAAAATTAGAATACAAATTCCTGTAGAAAAAATCATTGAATTTCGCCTGCTTCCCCATCCTGTTTTATTAATCCAGAATATATTCAGGGTATGAATGAGTCTTGCTGCAATCAATCCGGCAACCAGAATAATGAATTGACGTTTTAACGCGACCATCCACCAGTTTATCCTGTTCATATCAACTACTTGCGATGCATCCATCCAGAGTCCATACAAAAACGCCAGTAAAACCAGACAACCAGCCAAAATCGTCTCTAATAACACCAGGAAAATACTCAAATTTTTTTTTAACTCTTCGTCCATAATATTCTCCCTGCATACCTCTTGCAGGCTATGCTGCAAAACGCTTTCCGACCCTTTTTATTATCGTAAAAAAATAGGCAAAAAAAAGAGTTTTTTCAGGTTTATAGTACATACCGGACTCAGTCGATAATAAACATCATGGCAGACTCGCCGGATAAAACAATTTTTGTTAAAATAAAAAACTTTTTTCTGGGATTAGCCTTTGATGAACCCGGAAAAGGAATCAAGTTGTATTCCGTTATTACATGTCCATTTTGCGGGGTTCAAAAAAAAGAAAAAATGCCGGTAAATGTTTGTGTAACCCACTATGTATGTTTAAACTGCAAAAAAATTATACATGTGAAAGATGGAGACTGCTGTGTTTTTTGTTCCTGTGGCGATACCAAATGCCCATCCAGGCAGAAAAAAACTGCTTAATATCCAGTTTTTCTGAAAATATCTTTTGCGATTATTGGCGCCGCAAAATGGGCTCCTGCAATAAATTTAACGGACGGTCCGAAAAAAGAGCTGGTAATGGATCCGGTAAAATACAAGCCCGCCAGATTGCTTTCAAAGCTCTTGTTTACAGCCGGAATATTATCAAGAGTTTTAATGCTGTTTTTTATTTCATTTGAAAAAAAAGCCAAATTGTCCAGGTTTTCACGATAACCTGTGGCGGCGATAATTTGATTAAAATGCTTTAAATCCGGCATTTGAGTATGTCGGTAGACGTTTTGAAAAATTTTTTCAAATCCAGGCATTACGGTTGGGCGCGATAAATATGAATTCACATATTTTCTCAAAGTGGCTGGCATTGTGCGAATATATTTCATGGATTTTAAAATCACCATGAATAACCATGCTGGAATATTCACCGGCTGTTCAAAATAAACGGGGCGAAAACGCCCAAACCATTCCACATGATTTGCATTTTCCAAAAGTATCTCAATGGACTCTCCCGCCGATTGGCCGGATCCGATGACGAGAACTTTTGAGTTTGAAATTTTCTGGATTTGCCTTGCCTCGTATGAATGAAAAATTTTAATATCGGAGCGTCGCAGTTCCCGGGGAATATTCTGGTGACTGGAGACACCGGTTGCAACAATCACTTTTTTTGAATGTATGCTTTCCCCGGATCTCAATGTTGCGATAAAATCGCCATTCTCACCTGATTCAAGATTTTGCACCTCCTCTTTTATAATTGAAAATTCCAGTTTTTTTTCAACCCACTCCAGGTATTTTCTAAAAACAGCGACAGGTAAATGCTGATGTATTAAACGAGAGTATTTATCATGTTCCAGAAAAAAATTTTGGCAGGAGTATCTGCTTGCGGGATGATAAATCTCCGACATGGGAAAATCCGATCGGAGCGTCATGGAATTGAATGTATGATTTTTCCACATGTCAAATGGTCTGCCCACAATGACAAATGGAGACTTTTGCTGAAAAAGGCAATTTGCTATGGATATGCCGTATATTCCCGCACCAATAATCAGCGTTTGTTCAGCCACAGGATCCTATGATTTTTTCCATGAACTTCCGTATTCATGCCAAAGCTCATCCTTAAAAATTCTCTGGAGATGAAAAGGCTTTTTATGCTCCGGAATGAGCTACCGGATCAAAATAATGATAGCGGGATTTGCCCGATTTTTTGGCCTGATACATGGCCTCATCAGAGCGTTGCAAAAGGGTATCCCTGTCGCAGTCATTTTGAGGATACATAGCTATACCGATGCTCGCGGTTACCTTGATAACCTCCCCGTTAAACAACAAGGGTTGTTCCACTTCTTGCAAAAACAGGTCAAGCAAGTGGGTACAATCTGCAGGGTTTTTCAAGTCACCGATCAAAATAACAAATTCGTCGCCGCCAATACGAACTACGCTATCATTACCCCGCTTCACTCTGAGAAAACGCTGGGCTATTTCTTTTAGCAAATGATCGCCGGCTGCATGCCCCAGACGATCATTGACTTCCTTGAATCCATCAAGATCCAGATAACAAACAGCAAGGCTCAATTTGGATCGATTGGTGCTTGAAATGGCCATATCCAGACGATCTGAAAGCAATAATCGATTGGGAAGTCCCGTTAACAAATCATAGTTGGCGCTCAACTCCAGCTTGCTGCGTTGCTGAATAAGGCTGGAAATATTTGAAAAGATACCAACATAATTGCTTATCAATCCCTGATCGTCTTTGATAATGGATAAGGTCAGCCACTCGGCATCTATTTCTCCATTTTTTTTCCTGCTCCAGACTTCTCCGCTCCAGTGTCCATTTTCCGTGAGCGCAATCCATATTTCCGAGGCTAATTCCTTTTCCCGTAATCCGGACTTGATCTCTTTTATATTTTTTCCGATTACATCAGATTGCATATAGCCTGTGGTTTCATAAAAAGCAGGGTTTACTTCGATAACAATGGAGTTCGCATCCGTAATGCAAATGGCTTCGAGGGTATGTTTGACGGCATCGGCCGAAAGTCGTAATTTTGCTTCAGCCTTATGTCTTTCTATAATTTCTTTCATCAACTGCAAGGTACGCACAGTAAGAGTGTCGTACATTAACAAGATAGACTCAATCATCACCTTTATTGAACCCGATAATTCTTTGCTTGCCAGAATTTTTGCATCAGAAATAGTTATGCCATCTCTTCTGAATTGGAGAACTCTGGCCATCCTCTTATCCTCATCGAGAATATGAAAAGCCAGCCAGTGGGCTAAAAATGATATGATTTCTTCAATGATCTTGTTAAAAGGCTCTCGACTTTCTTTTCCCTTTTTAATAAGCTGTATTTCCATAAAAAAACGCTTGTGTGATCTTTTATGATCCCGCTCCCATTCATCGCCAAACATGGTTTGATTCCATATATATTCTTCTGTGCGAAAATGGTAAACGGCATATTCAGAGAGTTCGTTAAAAACATGATCCAGGGTGATCTTGTCAGACTGGAAAGCCACATGATATGCCAGTTTGTTCAATAACGCGACAAGACCTTTGTGCTGCTCATCAATTTCAACAATTCCTGTTTCAAGATTTTTGTTCCAGGGAAAAACTTCAACCAAATTCATAAATTCCTTGTCAGCAGACTTGCTAAAAATAGAAAATATTGACTCTATATCGTTGGATTAACAATGCAAATGCTTACTACCTTTGACGAAAGCTTCGGCAAACTGTCAACGTCAATTACTAACAATGCGCATTTTACAATGCTCCCAAACTCACGCAGGTAAATGGAAAAAATATTTTCCTTTCTCCGGAATTTTTATCCGGAAAGGGCGAAATATTATAGTTTTATCGTCGTTTACAGTTAAATCAAATTG